>ERZ1370068.11196-contig-9831_pt1 | contig 49214 bp, 51 predicted proteins | sample MGYA00561227_ERZ1370068 | MGnify/ENA primary metagenome ERZ1370068 (study PRJEB38410, sample SAMEA6850437) | metagenome | study: Metagenomic assessment of the ecological functions of the soil: analysis of the soil microbiota associated with the... | reverse complement strand
GTGCTTCGTTCAGTTGCAGTATTGCTGCCCTACCTGGTAAGCGCTGGAAGCTTACCCGGATGCGAGCAGCGCCCGTCGTCGACGCGATGTACCGGACATTCTGCTGCCGCTGGCGAAGAACAGCTCATGACAAGAGATGCCGGGCGCATAAACCAGCTGCGCAATCCCGCGCACGAGATGAGTTGCTGCCTGCGCATCAGGAGAGGAGCCGGGTACTGGCCGAAGCCGTTCAGCGGGCGAAACGTTCGCAGTGCGCGTTACCGGACGCCGAAGGGCGGCGTCGAACCACCGCGCCGACAACTTTACTGCTGGCGCCGCGTCCCTGTGGCGGCGTGCCGCCGATTATTCAAAGAGGACTGTGCGGACGACGACGTAATGACGCTCGTGCGACGCTCTCGTGGCGGCACCACGATGGAGGCGAGCGATCGGCTGAACCGCGCAGTCCCTGAAGATTAAGCCCTGGCCCGCATCAGAACGACGTGAAGCAGCCGCAGAAGAGCGTGGATCCACCGTCGCCGGGGATCGGCGTCGTCGCCGCGACATGCGCGCTTTCACGCCACCGCACTGAACGCCCTCGCCGGCGACTCCGAACTGTTTGATCCAGAATGGCGCAGGCGTTCGCGGCGCAGGTCCTGGCCTGCGACCGCGAGCTCCACCTGGACCCGGATCGGCTCGAACGTGAACGGCGGCTCCATCGCGCTCGGCCATCCGATCGGCGCGACACGGGGCCCGAATCGTGGTCACCCTGCTTCACGAGCTCGCCCGCCGGGAGGCGCGTGCGGCCTGGCCACCCTCTGCATCAGCGGCGGCATGGGTCTGCGCCGCGTCGTTCGAGGTTCTGATGGCCGACGACGTCGACGATCCCACGACGTCGACGTCTACGCGTCGCACCGGACGCGTCGAACACGTTCGTCCACCTCGAGTCCGCCCAGGGCATCGCGCGCATCAACCTGGACCGGCCACCGGCCAACGTGCTCTCGGTCGAGGTGATGGAGGAGCTGAACGCCGCGCTCGAGTCGCTCGAGTACCAGCGGGACGTCAAGCTGGTCGTGCGTGTCGGGCTCCGGCAAGTACTTCTCGGCCGGGTTCGACCTGGCCGACCACATGGGCGACCGCGCGTACGTGATGCTCGAGGAGTTCCACGGCGTCTTCGAGAACCTGCACAGCTGGACAAGCCCACGCTGCGGCCTGGTGGCCGGCGCGGCGCTCGGGCGCCGGCTGCATCCTGGCGGCCCGGGTGCGACATCGTGCTGGCCTCGGCCAGCGCGAAGTTCGGCCATCCGGAGATCACGCGGCGGCGTCTTCAACCCCGTGGCGGCGGCGATGCTGCCGCGGCTGATCGGACGCAAGAAGGCGTTCGAGATGCTGCTGGGCGGCGCGACCATCACCGCCGGCCGAAGCCGAGCGGATCGGCCTCATCACGCGGGCCGTTGCCCGACGACCGCCTCGAGGCGGAGGCGGCGACACTCATCCAGCGCTTCCAGGAGGGGAGCGCTCCCATCCTGCAGCTGGCGCCGCCGCGCCCAGATCGGGCGGCCTGGACCTGCTGCCTGCTGGATCACATCCGCCACGCGGAGGACGTCTACCTCAACCAGCTCATGGCCACCGAAGACATGGAAGAGGGACTCAAGGCGATCATGGGCAAGCGCAAGCCGGTCTGGAAGGACAAGTAGCGGCCCCGGGGTATCCATGATCGATTTCGAGCTGTCCGGAAGAGCACGAGGCAGGTCGAGCAGAGTGGTGCGCGACTGGGCCGCCCGCGAGGTGGCGCCCACGCATCCACGACCTGGACCGCGAGCACCGCTTCGAGCGCGCCTTCCTGAAGGGCATGGCCGACCTGCACCTGCTGGGCATCTGCATCCCGGAGGAGCAGGGCGGCGCCGGGCTGGACTACCTGAGCCTCGGCCTCGTCTCCGAGGAGCTCGAGTACGTGGACACGCACCTGCGCGTGATCATGTCCGTGCACGTCGGCCTCAACTGCATGACGCTCATGTGCTGGGGGACGGACGCAGCAGAAGAAGAAGTACCTGGTGCCCCAGGCCAAGGGCGAGAAGATCGCGACCTACGGCCTCACCGAGCCCAACGCCGGGTCGGACGCGGTCGGCATCCAGACGACGGCCGTCAGGAAGGACGGCTGCTACGTCCTGAACGGCGAGAAGGTCTGGATCAGCCTGGCCGACGTCGCCGACAACTTCCTGGTCATCGCCGTGGACCGATCAGGAGAAGAAGAAGGCGCGCGACCACAGCGGCCTGTCGGCCTTCATCGTGGAGCGCTCGTTCAAGGGCTTCCAGCTCCTACACGATCAAGGAGAAGTGGGGCATCCTGGCCGGCAACACCGGCGGCTTCTCCATGGACAACGTCGAGGTGCCGGTCGAGAACCGGGTCGGCGAGGAGGGCGAGGGGTTCAAGGTCGCGATGTTCGCCCTGGAGAACGGGCGCTACACGGTGGCCGCCGGGGCCACCGGGCCTGATCCGCGCCTGCCTGGACGCCTCCATCCGCTACGCCAGGGACCGGAAGACCTTCGGCGTGCCCATCGGCGACCACCAGCTGGTCGAAGGAGATGATCGCGCAGATGGTCTCCGACTACGACGCGGCGCGGCTGCTCTGGCTGCGCGCCGGCTGGCTGAAGAACGAGGGACGCCGCAACAACGCGCGAGACCTCGCTCGCGAAGTGGTTCGCCACCGTCGCGAGCGAGCGCGCCGCCGGCGACTGCGTGCAGATCCACGGCGGCAACGGCTACTCCGACGAGTACCCGGCCGGCCGCTTCTACCGCAACTGCAAGGCCGGCCGTGATCTACGAGGGCACCCGCGAGATCCACAAGCTCGATGCAGGCGGACTACGCCCTCGGTCTACCGCCAGGACAAGCCGCGGCCGCGTCGAGCTGCCGCGCCTACAAGCGCTAACGCATCACCAGGAGGAGTGCGAAACGAGCATGCATCGCGACGACCTGTTCCCTGGAGTTCGTCAGGGTCGTCGAGAGCGCCGCCATGGCGTCTGCGCCGCACCATGGGCCAGGGCGACCGCAAGTACTCCGACCAGGTGGCGGTCGAGTCCATGCGCCAGGAGATGGAGAGCGTCGACATCGACGGCACCATCGTGATCGGCGAGGGCGAGCGCGACGAGGCGCCCATGCTGTTCATCGGCGAGAAGGTCGGCAAGGGCGGCGTTCGCCGTGGACATCGCCGGTCGACCCGCTCGAGGGCACCAACCTCTGCGCCACCGGCGCCGCACAACGCGATCGCCGTCGCTGGCCGCGTCCGAGAAGGGCGGCCTGCTGAACGCGCCCGACATCTACATGGACAAGCTGGTCGTCGGCCCGTCCGTCGCGCGGCCAGCGTCGACATCAACGCGCCCGTCGAGCAGAACCTGAAGGCGCATCGCGCGGGCGCTCGACCGCGAAGGTCCACGACCTGGTCGGTGATCGTGCTCGACCGGCCCGCGCCACGAGAAGCTGATCGCCGACATCCGCAAGGCCGGGCGCGCGCATCCGGCTGATCGGCGACGGCGACCTCTCCGCGGGCATCACCGCCGCCGTGGTGGGCATCGGGCGTCCACGCGGTGATGGGGACCGGCGGCGCGCCCGAGGGCGTCCTGACCGCGGCGCGCCATGCGCTGCCTGAACGGCGAGATCCAGGGCAAGCTGGTCCTCACCAAGCCGTCGGACGAGAGCGCCTCAAGAAGATGGGCATCGACGACCTGGACCGCGTGTACAAGACCGAGGACCTCGGCGCCCGGGCAAGAGCATCATCTTCGCGCTGCGCCGGCGTGACCGGACGGCGCCGCTCCTCGGGGCGTGCGCTTCTTCGGCGAGGGACCCGCACCCACACGCTGGTCGATGACGACGATGCCTCATCAGGTGCGCTTCATCGACACGATCCACGCGAAGGACGATCCGGACGTCAAGATCAGGTTCTAGTTGAACTGACGTCGACCTAGGCGCGCGCGCCGCATGTGGCGCGCGCTTTGTCTGTTCGCGAGCGGTCACCGGCTCCGACGCAGGTGCCTAGCTTCGTCAGTTGCCCGGGGTCCAGGCTGGAGGATCCTGTCGCCTACACTGCTACCAGTAGACCTACCCTCATTTTTGGCTTGACATCCCTGAGCCGCTTTGCTAGCTTCATCCAGCACTTTAACTATCCGTTCGTAAGTTCGTACCCCCTCAACGGTTCCGTTTTGAAGGCTGGCGCGAGGGCCGTAGAAGGTAGTCGCATGAGTTCGGATAGCCGCCTGAAGAGAGAGGCTCTCGTGGCTCTGTTCGGCAAGCAGAAAGGGCTCGTCGGCGTCGACATCGGGTCTTCGGCCGTCAAGGCCGTGGAGCTGAAGCCCGGCGGGCAGCGGCGGGGAGTTACCACCTGCGTGAAGCTCGGGCTGGAGCCGCTTCCGCCCGAGGCGATCGTGGACGGCGCCATCATGGACTCGGGCGCGGTCATCGACGCCATCCAGCGGCTGTTCAGCGCGCAGCAAGATCAAGACGAACGAGGTCGCCACCAGCGTCTCGGGCAACGCGGTCATCGTCAAGAAGATCAGCCTGCCCCAGATGACGCACGGAGGAGCTGGCCGGAGTCGATCCACTGGGAGGCCGAGCAGTACATCCCCTTCGACATCCAGGACGTCTCGCTCGACTACGAGGTGGTCGAGGGCGGCGGCTCCGGCGGGAACATGGACGTCCTGCTGGTCGCGGTCAAGAAGGACAAGATCAGCGACTACACGTCGGCGCATCAGCCAGGCCGGGCAAGACGCGCCTCGGTCGTGGACGTCGGACGTCTTCGCCCTCCAGAACTGCCTACGAGGTCAACTACGGCATCGACGCCGGGCGGGTGGTGGCGCTCCTGAACGTCGGGCGCGTCCATCATGAACATCAACATCGTCAAGGGCGGCACGTCGATCTTCAACCGCGACATCGCGGTGGGCGGCAACCAGTACACGGACGCCATCCAGAAGGACCTGAACCTCTCCTTCGAGCAGGCCGAGAACCCTGAAGAAGGGCGCGCGGGTGCGAAGGCGCGGCCCGCGAGAACCTGGCCCCGATCCTCCAGGCCGTCTCCGAGAACATCGCGCTCGAGATCCAGAAGACGTTCGACTTCTTCAAGGCGACGTCAGCTCGGAGGACCGCATCGACCGCATCTTCCTCTCCGGCGGCACCTCCAAGGTCCAGCGGCCTGCAGGACCTGCTCGCCGATCGCTTCGACGCGGGGTCGAGATCATGAACCCGTTCAACAACGTGATCTACAACCCGCGGGACTTCGACCCCGACTTCATCAGCCGAGATCGGCCCATCGGCCGCCATCGCCGTCGGGCTGGCCGTGCGAAAGGTGGGCGACCGATGATTCGCGTCAACCTTCTGGCCGCGCGACCGGCCGACCAAGAAGAAGAAGGCCGCTGGCGGCGGCGGCAGTGCCCCGTCCGCCCCGGGCAGCGCGTCCAGGCCTACCTGCTGCTCGGCCTCTTCACGCGGCGGCACGATCGTGCTCGTGCGCCGCCGCTCTGGTGGTAGCGAGTCGACCAAGCTCAAGAAGCCTGGACAGCCGAGATCGCGCCCGGCCGAGCAGCGGCAGCGCGAGCTGCAGGCGATCAAGGTCCAGGTGGACGCGCTCGAGGCAGAAGCGGGCGACCTTCCAGCAGCAAGGTGGACCTCATCGAGCGGCTGAAGGCCGAGCAGATCGGAGCCCGTCCACATGCTGGACGAGATCTCCAAGGCCCTGCCCGACTTCGTCTGGCTCGAGCGGCCATGGACCAGACCGGACCCACGGTCCAGCTTCAACGGCCAGAGCAGCGGGCCTCACCTCGGTCGCCGACTTCATCAGCGCGCCTTCAGCGCAGCGGGCTGGTTCCCCACGTGGACCTCGTCGTCCAGCCGCGGAGACATCAACAACATCATCACCTACGCCTGCCAGGCCGCCTTCAAGAACCCGGAGGTCGCGGCGAAGGCAGGCTGGCGCCGGCGCGCGGCCGCCGCGCGCCGATACCGGCCGCCGGCCGGCGCCGCTCCGGCGAAGCGCTAGGCGGGAGAGGACACATGGCTGACAACGCACTCACGAGAACTCGCCTCGGCGGGACAGCTGGGCGTCTCCGCTGTTCATCGCCGCTCGTCATCGGCGGCGTCGTTCTGGTGCTGCAGTACCTGGTCGCCCGCCGATGGAAGAGGAGAAGCAGAAGACGGACACAGCTCGACGAGCCTCCGGAAGGAGATCCGGGCGCCTGGAGGTGACGGCGAACAAGCTGGCCGGAGTTCCAGCGCGAGGTGGCGCTGCTCGAGGCCAAGCCTGGAGACGCCTGAAGCGGATCCTGCCCCCGGAGAAGGAGACCCCGGACCTGATGCGCGAAGGTCCAGTCCCTGGCCTCGCAGTCCAGCCTGCTCATCAAGAGCTTCACGCCCGGGCGCGACCGGTCAGCAAGGAGTTCTACCAGGAGTGGCCGATCAACATGCGACGGTGGAGGGCAGCTACCACAACCTCGGGCATCTTCTTCGACCGCGTGAGCCGCTCTCCGCGCCTCGTGAACATCGGGAACCTCAAGATCAACTCGCGCAGCAGACGCAGACGCGTCTCCAACACGATCTGCCGCGCGCCTGCGTAGCCACGACCTTCGTCTACGTGGATGCCGGCCAGCCGGCGACGCCTGGCGCGCCGGGCGCGCCGCGCGCAGGTGAAACGTCCGCCGCGAACCGCGCCAGGTGCGGCCGTCGTCCTCGCGCTCTGAGCGTGCCGGCGTGGCAGCGGCCCGGGCGCAGGCCCCGGCGTCGCCCGCTCCCGACCGGCGTCCGGCGCGCCGGCGGCGGCCGGACACCGATCGAAGTCGATCCTCGAACAGGGCTCGAGCCTGAGCCGGCAGGCTACAGCCTACAACCCGCAAGGGCCGGCGGGATCCGTTCGTGAGCCTGCTGAAGCCGGTGTCAGCCGACCGCGGACGCCCGCAGCCGCGCCGGCCCGGGATGGAAGGGCTTCCTGATCCAGGAAGTCGCCGCTCAAGGGAATCGTGCGCACGCCCAAGGGGCTTCATCGCGATGCTCCTGGGGACCGACGGCAAGTCGTACTTCGTCGACGTCGGCCAGCGTCTCTTCGACGGCGTGATCACCGCCGATCGACGCGACCAACGGTGACCTTCCGTCAGGAAGTGACGGACCCGCTGTCGACCGTCAAGAGCCGCGACGAGTCAAGAAGACGCTGTATCCGTCCGAGGAGGCTAGGCAATGAGAGCCAAGCTGCGTTGGGGCCTCCTGATGACGTCGCTCGCTCGGCGGCCGCCACTGCGCCCGCGTGGCGCCGAGACCGGAGCAGCCCACGGCCATCACCGAACATCCGCCAGGAGAGCGACGGACCGATCCACTCGCCTCGATGCGTCGAGTGCACGGGTCCGCTGGCCTACACCTACTACAGCCCCGACCCGCTGACGCTGGTGGTGGACATCCCCGAGGTGGACGCCTCCCAGGTGCCCGCACGGATCAACGTCGGCACCAAGGAGGTCGAGTCCGTCCGGGTCACCAGCATGGCGCGCGGCCGACGGCCGCAGACCCTGGCCCGGCTCGAGGTCAAGCTGGCCAGCCTCGTGCCCTACCAGATCTTCTCAAGGACAACGAGCCTGAACCTCGTCTTCGAGCGGCCCGCCGCGGCGGCCGGCGGCCAGCCCGGCGCCCGCGTCCGGCCGCGGCGACGGCCAGCCGGCTGCCGCGCAGGCCGCGCCCCGCCAGGCGGCCACAGCCCCGGCGCCCGCAGCCCGAGGCGCCGCGCGGCGCGGGGCGCCGGCCAAGGCCGCCGCACGCGGCCGCCGTCGCGCCGGCTCCAGCGCCGGCTCCCGGTCCGCGGCGTCACGGCCACGTCGCGCATCCTCCGGGTCGTGCAGACCGAGGAGAGCGCGGCCAGCTGGCCTTCACGATCAAGCGCGGACGGCAGCCTGCGCTACCAGGACTTCTTCCTGGGCAACCCGGACCGGCTGGTGGTCGACTTCGCCGACGTGTCAGCCGCGCCGCCGGTGCGCAACGCTGGAGGTCAACCAGGCGCCCGGTGCGCAAGGTGCGCCTCGCGCAGTTCAGCGCAGCTCGCCCAAGGTCGCCCGCCTGGTCGCTGGACCTGTCAGCTCGCGCGCCCTATCGCATCGTCGAGGGCGCTGACGGCGTGAAGATCGTCTTCGGCGAGGGCCAGGCGCCCGCGCCCGCGCCGCTGGCCGCGCTGCGGCCGAGCCGGACCCCGACGCCGCCAGATCGCCGGCGGCTCCGTGCCGCGCCCGCCCTGCGCGTGCTCCGCGCGCCGCCGCTGCCGGCGCTCCGAGCCGCAGGCCGCGGCGCCGAGCCGCAGGAGAGGCGCAGGCCTCGCAGCCCAGCACCGTCGACCGGCGCGGCAGAAGGTCTACACGCGGCCACCCGATCAGCCTCGACTTCAAGGACGGCGACCTGCAGGACATCTTCCGGCTCTTCGCCGACATCAGCGGGCTGAACGTCGTCGTGAACCCCGGCGTGTCCGGCAAGGTCACGCTGAAGCTGAACGAGGTGCCGTGGGACCAGGCGCTGGACCTGATCCTGAAGGCCAACGGCCTCGGCTACACGCTCGAGGACAACGTCATCCGCATCGCCCGGCTCAGCCGACCTGCAGCAGGAAGGAGCAGGACCGCCGCAAGCTCGACGAGGAGAAGGCGCTCGCCGGCGACCTCGCAGGTCTCAGCAAGCCGCCTCCTACGCCAAGGCCGCGGAGCTGCAGCCGACCGGTCAAGAAGGTGGCGCTCTCGGCGCGCGGCACAGATCACCATCGACGAGCGCACCAACACGATGATCATCACCGACCTGCCGCCGAACCTCGAGAAGGCGCAGGGACCTGATCGCCGACCTCGACCGGGCCACGCCGCAGGTGGAGATCGAGGCGCGCATCGTGGTCACGAGCCGGAACTTCACGCGCGACCTCGGCATCCAGTGGGGCTTCCTGCACGCAGCAGACGCCTCACGTTCGGCAACACCACCGGCCTCGCCTTCCCCGAACGCATGATCATCTGAACGGCATGGCCGTGCTCGGGCACGGGCGGCATCTCCCCGCGAACCAGGGCAGCTGGCGTCCGGCGGCCGGCATCGGGCCAGCGTCGGCCGCGGCTACGCCGTCAACCTGCCGGCCGCCGGCTTCAACTCGGCGATCGGGCATCTCGCTCGGCAACATCCTCGGCAGCTTCAACCTCGACGTCGCCCTCACCGCGCTGGAGCGCGCAGGGCCGGGGCCGCATGCTCTCGACGCCGAAGGTCACGACCCAGAACAACCACGCCGGCCGAGATCAAGCAGGGCGTCCAGATCCCGATCCAGACCGTCGCCAACAACACGGTCACGGTCAGCCTTCAAGGACGCCGTGCTGACCCTGAAGGTCACGCCGCAGATCACCGAGGCGGGCACGCGTCATCCTCGACGCTCGAGCGTCGAGAACAACTCCGCCGACTTCGCGCAACCTGGTGCAACGGCATCCCGCCGATCAACACGCAGTCGGCGCAAGACGCAGCGTGCTCGTCCGCGACGGGCGCCACCGCCGTGATCGGCGGCATCTACCAGAGCAGCGAGCAGACGTCCCAGAGTCGACGCCGTTCCTGGGCAACCTGCCCGATCCTGGGCTACCTGTTCCGCAACCGGTTCGTGCGAACTGACCAACAACGAGCTGCTGCTGTTCATCACGCCGCGCATCATCAAGGGTTGACGACCATGAAGCGCGAAGAGCGAAGATACGAGTTCATGCGACAGACACGCGGAGGCAAGCCATGAAGTCGTGGGCTCTCGGGGGTGCAGTGATTTCCGTGGCCGTGGCCATGGGCGGGGTACGTGCCGGACTGGGCGCAGAACAACGCGTCGCCCTTCATCCTGGAGATCGCATCCATCACCAATTCCGCCGGGGCGCTGCCCATCCTCTCGGACGTGGCCAGCGGCTCCGGCAGCATCTTCAACGATGAAGCGCAGTCACCATCAACGCGTTCCGGAAGAACAGCAAGCCGGACGCAGGCACCAGCCCGGTCGAGCACATCTACGCAGAGCTACGAGGTTCGCTACTTCAGGACGGACGGGCGCGACCGGAAGGCGTTGACGTGCCGTTCCGCACCACGGGCGCCCTGGGCAGCGTCGGCACCACGCCCGGCCCGGGCGGCAACGGCGAGGTCGAGGCCACCGTCTCGGTGACGGTGGTGCGCCACCAGGTGAAAGCTGGAGCCGCCGCTGCGCGGCCTGGCGTCGGTCACCCTCACGGACACGTCGGCCCTCGGGTTCTCCGGCCCGGGCGTCCTCACCTGCATCGCGGGGAATCACCATACGCGGACGGACCGTGCAGGGTGACGTCATGCGTGCAGTGGGCGGGTCAACGTGACCTTCGCCAACTTCGCCGGGTAGGGGGCAGCCCATGCCTTCAGCCGAGGAACAGAGCTCAAGAAGGGTTTCGCGATGAAGCAAGGCGGGTACCGCAAGCAAGGAGCCGCCCTCGCCCTGGGCGTGCTACTCGCCCTGAACGCGTGCGGCCTGGACAAGGTGGATCTCTCCGGACCTGGACGGGCCCGCGAACTCGCCCTGTCCCTGAAGCTCTGCCGCCAGCCCGGACATCACGTCACCGCGGACGGGTTCAGCACGTCGCTGATCAGGCCCAGCTGCGCGGCCCTGACGGCCAGCCGCTGGTGGGCCGCCAGGTGTTCATGGCCATCGCCGACAGCGCCGGCCGCGGCGGCATCAGCACCTTGCAGCCACCGGCAGCGGAGGCATCGGCACCGGCATCGTCACTCACCACGGGCAACAACGCGCGGCATCGCCCAGGCCGCCTACAAGGCGCCGCCCCGCACGCAGTTTCCGCGTAGCGCGAGGCATCCTCGTGCAGGCGCGGCACCGTCGGGACGACTGAAGGGCAGGTCTACCGGACCGTGCGCATCGAGCTGCGGTCGGCGGAGCCCCGCCTCTTCCAGTGATCCCCGACAACGATCACGCCCACCTGCGGATTCACGGTGGAGCCAGCGTCGGCCCGTTCCACGTCAACCAGGCCATCCTCTTCAGACCACCTCGTTCGACACGGACGGCGGCTTCCTCGTGCGCTACGAGTGGTTCTTCGGCGACGGCACGGTCGAGGACAGCCCCGACACGGCAGCGAGAAGGTCTACCGCTTCACCGGGACCTTCGTGGTGACGCACGTGGTCACAGACAACGGCGGCGCGCGCGCAGCGTGCGCGGCCACCTTCAACATCGTGCCGTAGGGTATCGTAGCCCGCGACGGTAGGGGTCAGTCCGATCACGGGCCTGGGACCCCGTTATTTTCGCGAGGGCCGGTGGCGAGCAGCTCCAGGATCGACGACCTGCGGCGGCGGCTCGACCGCGATGATCCCCAGTCCCGCCTCTTCGCGCAGCTGGCGGAGGAGCTGCGCAAAGGAAGGGGACCTGGGCGAAGCCATCAGATCGCCCGCGAGGGCCTGAAGGCCACGCCAACTATCCCTCAGCCCGCCTCACGCTCGAGAAGCCGGGCCCTGATGGGCCTGGGCGACACGCAGGCGCGCAGCGAACTGGAGGCCGCGGTCGCGGGCGCGCCCGACAACATCCACAGCCGGGCGCCTGCTCGCGGAGTCGGAAGCCAGGATCATCCTGGGGGGCGGCCGACCGCTGCGGCGCTGCGCTGTCGGCCCCGGCGACCGGCAGATCACAGGCAAGCTGGAAGCCCTCACGAGTCGCGCATCGGAACAAATTCTCAGCGCCCGCGTCGCGCCGATCGGGAGCCGGCGCCGCGCCCCATCCCGCTCACGCGACCGTCGAGACCGAGATGGAGCTGGGCAATGCACGAGCGGCCCCCGTCCTTCGCGATCCGCCGGCTGGACGAAGAGGACGACATCTTCGAAGCGGCCCCGTCAGTGGGAGGCGCCGCCATCCCGCTCGTGGAGACCAGCGAGGAGTTCGAGCTGGAGCAGCGATACCGACGCCCCTGGCGGCCCGCAGCCCGTCCCCATGCCGGCCATCGCGCCGGGGACGCGGGCCGCGGCGGTGCCGCCTTCGCGGGCTGTGGTGGCGCGCTGGGCCGAGCGGAGCCTGTGCCTCCTGGCGCGGCGGGCCGGACCTCAGTTCCTCGACAGCGGCGGAGCTCTACTTCAACCAGGGCTTCACGGACCAGGCGATCGACGTGTACCGCCAGCTCTCCGGAGCGCGAGCCGCCAACGAGCGGGTGCAGGCCCGCCTGCGCGAGCTGGAAACGCTGCAACGCGCCATCCGCACCGAGGACGCGCCAGCCCCTCCTCCTCCCCCGGGCGACCAGCGGGCCGTCCGGCGGCGAGCCTCGAACGGACCATCGCGCCGCCTGGAAGGTCTGCAGGCCGCCTTCAGGAAGGGGTGACCAGGTGGGCGGCTTCGCGGGAGGCGCTGGTCATTGCGGGAGGGTTCCCAGGCCCAGCTCCTCATCATCGCGAAACTTCGACAGATCCCGTGCAGAAGCTCGTGGTGCGCCCGGACCCGAACATGGAGGCGGTCGCGGCCAGTACGGCGCTCCTGCGGGCCAGCGTCTCGGCGGCCAGCGACACGGGGCTGGGCAACCTGCACGAGCTGATACCGTGGTCACCGACTGCCATGACGGCCCTGCTGGTCGGGATCACGCCGGAGTACTTCCTCTTCGCGGCGCTGGCGCTCGCGCCGGGTGCTCTCATCCGCCGCCGCAGCCGCGCGCTTCGTCTGGCCGGGCTCTCGCTCGAGCCCGAGTTCCTCTGACCGGGCACCGGAGCCGCGGCACGCCTTAGACGTTACGACGTCTGGTAGTACTGCCGGACGGTCCCATAGACTCCGCGGGCCTGATTCGCCATGCCCCAGCCTGCAGCGGAGCCTTTTGCTCACCGTGTCGGGACTGTCGAAGTCCACCACGGGCGCTTCGTCGCGCTTCGAGGATCGTCGCTCTCCGTTCGCGACGGTGAAAGTGCAGCTGGCCTGATGATCGGCCCCAACGGCGCGGGCAGAGACCGCTCTGTCTGGCGAGTGCCTGGCCGGCCTCTGCTGCCCCGCGAGGTCCGGCACGCTGCGCCACCGCGGCCGGCCAGCTCGACGCGCGCACGCGGCACGAGGTGCTCTTCTACCTGCCCGACAACGTCGCGCTCCGGTTGCCGTCGCAGCCGCTGCGCTGGGCCCTCGACTTCGTGACGGGCTTCTTCGGAGGGAGCGCGGAAACGCGCGACGGGAAGCTGGTCGAGGGCCTCGTCCCTGCCGGAACCGCTGCTCTCCAACCCGCGTGGGCGTCGCTCTCGAAGGGCGAGCGCAAGCGAGCGCTGCTCGCGATGGGGCTGCTACGCGCCTGCGTGCCGCTGCTGCCGGTCGTGGACCGAGCCGCTCGACGGGCTCGACCTGCGCCAGGCCCGCGACGCGGCCGCCGCGCGACGAAGGCGCGGTCCCGGCGCGCGGCGCACCCTGTTCCTCTCCCCATCCACCAGGATCGCGGACGCCGCGCGCATCTGCGACCGCTTCGTCCTGCTCAGCGGCGGCCGCGTCCGCGGCGAAGGGCACGCTGGCCGAGCTGTGGCGCGTCAGGCGCCGCCGCCGTGACGCGCCGCGGACGCGCGCCGCGCGACCTCGAGGAAGTGTTCCTTGCGCTCACCTAGGTCGGCCTGGCGCGTGCCTCCTGGGCAAGGAGTGGCGCGAGCTGGTCCACGTCGCCGGCCTTCTGGGTCCTGCTGCTGCTGACCGGGCCGCTGGTCGGCGTCGTCCTTCATCGAGCGCCGTGCGACACCTACGCCGAGCTGAGCGGGCTGAACGGCACCAGCGGCGGACGTCGGCGAGGCGTTTCTCGCCGCTGGTCGGCGTCTGGGCGCCGACGTTCAGCGCGTACGAGCTGGTGGCGGCGTTCCTGCTGCCGTTCGTGGCCATCCGCGTGGTCGTCCGGCGACCGCCAGACGGGCGCGCTCCAAGCTCGAGCTGCAGCGGCCCGCTGTCCCCGATGGCGCGCGTGGCAGCCAAAGGCGCGCCGTGCTGGCAGCGGCGTGGGCGCTGGCCTCGCTGCCTGGCGCTCGCCGCGCTGGCCGCTCTGGATGAGCTACGGCGGGGCGGTCTACTGCGCCGGAGCTCGCCGCTGGTCGTGGCCTCGGCCATCTGCCTGAACGCCGGCCCTCACGATCGCGCTGGCCGCCGCGGCGCATCGCGCTGACCGAGCATCCGGCCACGGCCGCGATCCTCACGCTCGGCTTCACGGTCGGAACCTGGGTCGTCAGCTTCGCGGCGGCGGTGCACGGCGGCTTGTGGGAGCGGCTGGCGGCCGCTACACGCCGCCGGTGATGGTCGCCGTCGTTCCAGCACGGGCTGGTGCGGCTCGACGCTCGCGCTGATCGCGCTCGCGCTGATCGGCGCGGGCTGGCGCTGGCCGCGGTCTGGATGCGGACCGGCGTCGCCGGTGCGCCGGCGACTGCTGGAGTCGGCGGCATGCGCCGCCGCCGTCGCTGCGTGCTGGCCGTCGACGCTCGCGTGCCGCGCCAGCTGGGACCTGTCCGAGAGCCGCGCCAACTCGTTCTCGCGCGGCCGACGAGCACGCGCTGCGCGGGATCCGCGGCGCCGCTCGGATCGAGGTGCACCTGGCCGCCGGAGGACGCGCGCCGCGTCGACCTCGAGCGCCAGCGCGTCATCGCAAGCTGCGCGCGCGCGTGCCGCGCCTGCGCGTGCAGCTACGCGTCGGCCACCTCGGTCGGCCTCTTCGAGCAGACCGAGCCCCGTACTACGGCGAGATCTGCGTACGAGCTCGGCGGCCGCCGCGCGTCGAGCCGCGTGTTCACCGCCGAGAGCGTGCTGCGAGACACGTCTACACGCCTGGCCGGGCGTCACGCCGCCGGAGGACGACGACGCGCGTCTTCCGCGGACATCCGCTTGCCGGTGCCGCCGACGGGGCGGCGACGGTGTTCTACGTCGTCTGGCCGGCGCTCGTGCTGGGCGCGGCCGCTCTTCACCCTCAGGAGGCCGTCAGCATGATTCGACGCACCGCTGCGCGCGCTGGCCGTGCTCGCGCGAGCCATCGTCGGCCGCCGCGCTGCGCCGCGAGCTGAAGGTCGGATCTCGGCAAGGAGACAGTCGGCAAAGCCGCCGGCGACCGTTCGAGCCCATGGTCGGCACCTGGGTCGTCAGCGCAGGACGGCGCCGACAAGGTGATCATGGTCGACGGCCGCCCGTGGGTCGCCAGCCAGGACAACCCGACCGCGGCTGCTGATCGAGAGCGCGCGCAAGCTCTACGGCACGTCGAACGAGGAGCTGATGGACAACGCGAAGCAGTTCGCCTACTTCCCGGTCGCCGTGCTGAAGGGCGTCGACGACTTCTCGAACGGCACCATCAGCGTGAAGTTCAAGACCGTGGCCGGCGACGCTCGACCGCGCGTCGGGCATCCTGTTCAACGTCAAGCCCAACGGCGACTGGCTGGCCGTCCGCTACAACGACACCGAGACACAACGTCGCGCTCTGGGAGTTCCACAACGGCATGCCGCCGCATCGTGAAGCGTCAGCGACGCGGCGCGAAGTTCATGCTCGACCGCGCCGCGTGGCACGAGCTGAAGCTCGACCGTGCGACGGCGCCGACGTCAAGGCCTGGCTCGACGACGAGCTCGGCGCTCGACTACACGCTCGGCAGCGAGCCCGGGCCCGGCCGCAACGGCGCGCCGCCGAATCCGGATCTGTTCCCCGCGAACAACCCGGTGCTGCGCCCGCCGGTCAGCCGGCCAGCGTCGGCCTGTGGGCCAAGACCGACAGCACCAGCTATTTCAAGGACTACGTCGTCACGACGAAGTGAGTGACTCGACGGAGAATGATGCATGCGAACTGCTCCTTGCCGTTCTGTCCGTTCCGCTGGCCGCGCTGGCGCTCGCCGCTGCCGGCCCTCGCGCAGTCGCCCAACACGTCGTCGCTGGTCGTCGTCGTCGAGGACGAGCAGGGCGCGTGGTGCCGGATGCCGCGCGTGTCCGCTGACCAACACCGAGACCGGCGTGAGCCGCGAGGCGGTCTCCGGCCAGCGACGGCGCCGCCACGCTCACCGCGCTGCCGCTGACGGGCACTACCGGGTCACGGTGACAAGGCGGGCTTCGCCGACGCCACCGCGCACGACGTCGCGCTGCGCGCCGGCGAGACGGCGACCATCCGCGTGAAGCTGCTCGGTGCGCGCGGCAGCCAGAGCGAGGTCACCGTCTACGGCACCACCGAAGGCGTGCGCGCCGATCCGCAGCTCGGCCTCCGGCTCGACAGCGCGCAGATCGACGAGACGCCGATCCTCGGCCGCAAGGTCCACGACGCTGCCGCTGCTCAACTCGGCGTTCCGGCAGGGCAAGGGCACGGGCGACCTCTTCGTCAACGCGACGTACTTCATCACCGGCGTCGGCTCGCGCCGCGCGACCACGTTCACGCTCGACGGCGCGAACAACGACGAGGGGTGGGGCCGCCAGACGGCGATCGCCACCGTGCCGCTCGGCGCCATCCAGGAGGTCGCGGTCCTCTCGAACGCGTTCTCCGCCGAGTACGGCTGGACCTCCGGCCCCGCGCTCAACATCGTCACCAAGTCCGGCACGAACGACCTGCACGGCGAGGCGCTGTTCATGGACCGCCCGGGCGGCAGCCTGCAGGCGAAGTCGTTCTCGACCGAGGACTTCTGCCCGGCGTCGGTCGCCGACGCTGCGTCACGCCCGCGCACGCTCAGCGCGATCAGCCCCGTGGACATCCCGGACAAGCTGAGCCAGGGCTCCGGTCTCGATCGGCGGGCCGCTCGTCAAGGACAAGACCTTCTTCTTCGTCGACCGCCGACTACACCGCGCCAGGATCGGACGACGCTCCTCTCGACCGCGCTGCCGGCCTTCGTGCTGCCGCGCGGACGGCAGCCTCGAGTACACGGGGCACTACCGCCAGATGCTCGCTGGACGCGCCGGCTCGGACCACAAGCTCACCGTCGAGCCAGAACCTGATGCTCCGCCTCAACGTACGACCGCTTCTACGACGACAACCCGCAGGACGCCGTGGGCGGCACCAACGCGCCGAGCGTCGCCCGCAAGTACTCGCGGCGGGCCGTCGACGGGCCAGGTCAATCACACGGCGGTGCTCTCCCCGACCCTCTTCAACGAGGCGCGGGTCGCCTACCTCCACGGCGATCCCGTCACGCTGCTGGGAGGCGCAGAACCTGTCCACCACCTACACGCGCGCCGGGAACGTGCCGTTCACGATCGGGCAGTCGCGCGCCTCCGACATCTACAGCCACCAGTTCCAGTTCGCGGACACGCTCACGTGGTCGCGCGGCAGCCACACGCTGCGCATCGGCGCGAGCGCGGCCCGCCACACGTCGGGCGGCACCGGCAGCGAGCCCGGCACCGCGATCCTCGGCACGTTCACGTTCCGGCACAGCGACCGACCGCGCCCTTCGATCAGCTCACGCTGAACGACGTGCAGAACTACACGCAGCCGATCGACTTCGGCGATCAACAGCTACGACCTGAAGCAGTGGCTCGTCGCCGGGTTCGTGCAGGACAGCATCCGCGCTGCACCGCGACCTCACGGTCGACGTCGGCGCTGCGCTACGACCGGCAGACGCATGACCGACGCCACCACGAACTTCGCGCCCGCGCGTCGGCTTCGGCTGGCATCCGGGCGGCGACCCGCAGCGTCGATCCGCGGCGGCTACGGCATGTACTACACGCAGATCCGCACCAACGCGGTCGCCAGCTACCTGGTGAACGGCCTGGACGGGCTGACCACCTACACCGCGGTCCCCGGGCAGCTCGGCTTCCCGACCTGCCTGACCGGGCGTGCCTCCGCTGTCGTTCGATCCGCGCACGCTGCCGCCCTCGCAGCTGCCGGCGCGCGACATCACGATCCAGGCCGGGGCAGCGCGCGATTCTACCGGGCCCAGTTCGCGCGGTACGGGCTGAACTTCGACCTGCTCCCGAACTACCCCGGACAAGCTCGTGAACCCGCGCAGCCAGGTGGTCTCGATCGGCGCCGAGCGCGAGCTCGCGAAGGGGCTGTTCCTCGCGGCCGACTACGTGCACCAGCACCTCGACGACATCGATCGCACCGTGGACCTGAACGCCCCGGCGCCCTTCGACCGCACAGCGCTCCGGACAGATCGCGCAGCGGTCGCCGCCGCCAACGCCACGCGCCCGATCCTGCCGGTCAACGGCGGCGTGCGGCAGGTCAACGTGCTCATGAACCTCGGCGAGGCCGACTACGACGGCCTGCAGACGCAGCTGCGCTACCACGGCTCGCAGCTGGACGCGCAGCGTCGGCTACACGCTCTCCAAGGCGACCAACACCACCGAGCCCGGACGGCAACGGCATCGGGCCCAACGACGCGCAACATCGCGCGGCTGGGCGAGGTCGAGCGCGGACCGAGCGTCGTCGACCAGCGCCACCGCGCGGTCATCGCGCTCGAGCTACCGGCTTCCCGTACGACATCACCGGTCGGCACGCTGGCGCATGCTCGCCTCGGCGCGCCCGTTCAACTCCACGACCGGCGTCGACAACAACGGCGACGGCGCCAACAACGATCGCCCGGTCGTGAACGGCGCCGGTGCTGAGCAAGTCGGCCTTCCGCGGGACCAGGCACCCAGGACGTCGCCGCCTTCGTCGAGGGCCGGATCAAGGCGTCGGAGGCCGCGGCGGTCCTGCTCCGGTTGGAGGGCTTCAACCTGTTCAACCACGGAAACTACCTGGGCCGCGGCCAGACCATCTACGGGCAACACCGGAACGCGGCGCAGCCGACGTTCGGCCAGCTCGTCGTCGGCGGGCACCGCCGCCATCGCGATCCCGGCGTTCGCGAACATCGACCCGCCGCGCATGTTCCAGCTGCAGGCGCGCTTCCTCTTCTAGAAGCGCGTTCCCGGGAAGCGCGTGACGGCCGGTCGGCCGCCCTCGTCGGAGGGCGTCCGGCCGGCACCGTTGTCGGTGCCCGCCCTCCGGGAGCCCGTCATTGACTTCCTCTCCCCCTCGGCAAAAAATGGGGGTTCCTCGTGGTTGGATGGCCGTCTTCCAGCAAGGAGAACCCCCGTGAACCTCAAGGAACTGAAGGAGATCCTCCAGCTCCTCGACGAGAAGGAGATCACCGAGTTCGAGCTGGAAGAGGGAAGGCATGAAGCTCCGCATCCGCAAGGCTTCGGCCGGCCCCCCTCCAGCCCGCGCACACGGTGCTGGCGCCGGTCCTCCGAACGCGGTCTCCGCCGTCGGCGCGGCGCCCCAGCCGGCCGCCGCCAGCGCGCCGACGGCGGCGCCGGTGCCGGAGCCGCCGGCCGAGGATCTGCTGATCGTGAAGAGCCCGATCGTGGGGACGTTCTACCGCACGCCGGACCCGAACTCGCCGCCGTTCGTGAGCGTGGGCGACCGGGTGAAGCCGGGCCAGGTCCTCTGCATCATCGAAGCGATGAAGCTGATGAACGAGATCGAGGCGGAGGCCAGTGGCGAGATCGTGAAGATCCACCACGAGACCGGCCAGCCCGTGCAGTACGGCGATCCGCTGTTCTCGATCCGGCCCGACTGACGCGCCTCCTCGCATGTTCAAGAAAGTCCTGATCGCCAACCGCGGCGAGATCGCGCTGCGTGTGATGTGGGCCTGCAAGGAGCTGGGCCTGAAGACGGTCGCCGTCTACTCCGAGGCGGATCGCAGCACAGCCTGCACGTGCGCTTCGCCGACCAGGCGGTCTGCATCGGCCCGCCGCGCAACATCGACTCGTACCTGAACATCCCCGCCATCATCAGCGCGGCCGAGATCACGGGCGCGGACGCGATCCACCCCGGCTACGGCTTCCTCTCGGAGTCCTCCTACCTGGCCGAGATCTGCGAGGCCTGCCGCATCAAGTTCATCGGGCCCGGGGCCGAACGCGATCCGGCTGATGGGGGACAAGAGCCAGGCCAAGAAGGCCATGATCAAGGCCGGCGTGCCCGTGGTGCCCGGCTCGCCGGGCGTGGTCGAGGACGAGGACCAGGCGCGCAAGGTCGCGAAGGACGTCGGCTTCCCGGTGATCCTGAAGGCGTCGGCCGGCGGCGGCGGGCGCGGCATGCGCGTGGTGCGCGAGATGTCCGAGCTCGTCCCGTCGTTCCGCGCCGCGCAGGCGGAGGCGGCGGCCGCGTTCGGGGTGCCCGACGTCTACATCGAGACGCTACGTGGACGCGCCGCGCCACATCGAGATCCAGGTGATGGCCGACGCCAAGGGCAACATCGGTCCACCTGGGCGAGCGCGAGTGCTCGATCCAGCGGCGCCACCAGAAGATCATCGAGGAGGCGCCGTCGCCGACGGTCGGCGAGAAGCTGCGCCAGCGCATGGGCCGCACGGCGGTGGAGGCCGCGCGGGCGGTGCAGTACGTGAACGCGGGCACGGTCGAGTTCCTGCTGGACGCAGGCGGCAGCTACTACTTCATGGAGATGAACACCCGCATCCAGGTCGAGCACGGCGTGACCGAGCTCGTGACCGGGCGCGACCTGCGTGAAGGAGCAGATCCTGGTGGCGCAGGGCGAGCCCCTCTCGTTCTCGCAGAAGGACCTCACCTGGCAGGGCCACGCCCTGGAGTGCCGCATCAACGCCGAGGACCCGGTCACGTTCGTTGCCGTCGCCCGGCACCATCCGCCACGTGAACCTGCCGGGCGGGCCGGGCGTGCGCATCGATACGTTCATCCACGACAAGCTGCGAGATCTCGCCCTACTACGACAGCATGATCGCCAAGCTGATGACGCACGGCCGCGACCGCGCGGAGTCGATCGCGCGCATGCGGCGCTGCCTGGACGTGATGGTGGTCGAGGGCATCAAGACCAACATCTCCTCCACCGGAAGATCATGGACGGCTCCGATTTCCTGGCCGGCCGCCTCACCACGCGCTTCATGGACCGCTTCCAGGCTCCGCCCAAGGCGGGCTCGACGCCGGCCTGACGCGGTGGCGCGCCGCTCCGCGCGGCCCCTTCCTCTATGCGATCGTGGACGCGGACCGCCTGGAAGGGCGCTCCGCCGGCGCCGCCGCGGAGTCCCTCGCGCGCGGGGCGCGGCCCTCGTGCAGCTGCGCGCGAAGAACGAGACCGACCGGCGGCTGTGCGCGCTGGCCGAAGAGGCGCGCGACGGCGCGCGCCGGGGCGGCGCCCTGTTCGTCGTGAACGACCGTCCCGACGTCGCCCTCATCGTGGGCGCGGACGGGGTGCACCTGGGCCAGGACGACGTCCCTCCGGCGGATGCGCGCCGCCTGCTGGGCGACGACGTGATCGTCGGCCTCTCCACGCACTCGCTGGCGCAGCTCGAGGCGGCTTCGCGCGAGCCGGTCGACTACCTCGCGATCGGACCCGCGTTCGCGACCGCGACCAAGCGCGACGCCGAGCCCGTGGTGGGCCTGGAGCTGGTGCGGCGGGCGAGGTCGGCGACGGGCCTGCCCCCTGGTCGCCATCGGCGGGATCGACCTGGCCCGCGCGGCGCAGGTGACCGCGGCCGGCGCGGACGGCGTCGCGGTCATCTCGGCCCTGCTCGAACGGGAGGACCTGGAGGGCGCGGCGCGCGCGTTCCTCGGGGCGCTCGGACGTTGAGCCCCGGCGAGCTGGCCGGATCCGCGCTCGCGCTGCTCGTCTTCGTGCTGTTGCTGGCCCCGGTCGGGTACTGGCTCCTGTGGCGGGTGGGGGCGCGGAGCCGCGCGTCGGCGACCTGGGACCGGCACTGGCCGTGGGCTACTCCGTGGTGCTCCCGCTGCTGTGGGCCGAGCGGATGCTGGGCGCGCCGGTGCTGGTGCTTCCGGCCACCGCGCTTTCCGTGATCGCGCTGCGCGCCCGCTGGCGCCGGTTCCACGAAGGCTGGCCCGGGCTCGTGTTCCTGGCCGTTGCCGCTCGCGCTGGGCCTGCTGGCGAGCGTCGTGGACGGAGGAGACGTCCGGCTCGACTCGACGGGCGCGTCCTTCCGGCTGGGCTTCGACGTGAGCGACCGCGCTGTTCTACACGCTCGTCTCGCAGGAGGTGGAGCGCTCACCGCCCCCGCCATGCAGAACCCGCTCTTCGGCGGCGTGCCCTTCGCGTACTCGTTCTTCCCGGCGCTGGCGGGGCTGCTGCCTGAGGCTCTACGGAGGCCTCGACGGCCTGCGCGTGTTCGCCCTGCACCTCCCGGTGGTCTCGTTCGTGTTCATCGGCCTGGCCGCCGATGCGCTGCTGCGCGACTGGGGGATCGCGTCGCGGACGGCCCGTGCGCTCACCCCGCTGCTGTGCGTCCTGGGCGGCGACCTGTCGGCGCTGTTCCCGGCGCGCGGGATCCCGGGGGCCGAGCGGACCGCGCACTTCCTCGCGTTCTCCTCGTTCTCCGCGGAGAGCCTCTACTACAACCCCTGGATGCTCGGCCTCCCGCTGGTGCTGGCCACGCTGGTCCTGGCCGGGCGATGGCTGCGGGGCGAGGGACGCGGGTGGCTCTGGCTGGCGGCGTGGGTGCTCGCCACCCTCTGGCAGAGCAAGCTCTTCGCGCGCGCGCCGCTGGTGGCCGCCGCGGCCGTGGCCGCGATCGTGCGGCGCGACCGCCGCCTGGCCTCGCTGGCGCTGCTCGCGGGCGCCATGGCGCTGCCCTGGATCGGGCTCACGCTGGCCTCGAGCGGCGGCGGGCTTCGTCCCCTCGTCTTCGCCCCGCTGCAGCCCGTGCGTCTCGCGCTGGCGGTGCATCCCTCCTGGCACGCGCTCAGGTCCGTCGTGGACGGCGGCCGGGCGTGGCCGGTGCAGGCGCTGGGTCTCGCGGTCTCGACCATCCTCGTCGTATGCGGCGGCTTCGCCGTGCGCCTGCTCGGCGGGGCCGGCTTAGCGCGGCGGATGCGTCAGGACGCGGAGCGGGCTCGCGACGTGGATCGCGCTCGCCTGCGCGATCGCCACCCTGCTGGGCTTCATGCTCGCGGGCGACCCGGTGCCGCTCGACGGCGTGCAGTTCCTGATCCTCCCGCAGCTGCTGCTATGGACGACGACCGGCCTGCTGCTCGCGCGCTGGCTGGAGGCTCCAGGGCTCCGCAGGTGGGCCGCGCTGCTTCTCGTCCCCCTCGCCTGCGCCAGCCCGGCGGGGTACGTGCTGCGGAAGGCGGCGCCCGAGCGGTTCACGTCGCCCCGCTCGATGGACCGCTATCGCCTCGCGCTGGGCGGCGAGGATCTGGCCGCGGCCGCCTGGCTCGCCCGGCAGCCACTGCCGCGCGCGAACCTGGCCGCCGACTGGCGTCCGACCACCAGCGACCCCGCGGGGCGCGGCCGTTCTACGCGGCGGCGCTCTCGTCGCGCCGGCTCTGCGCCTTCGTCGAGACCTTCAGCGTGCCCGCGCGCGTCGCGGACGAGCGCCGGCGGCTGGTGGCCGAGCTCTACGACACCACCGACGCCGCGCGGGCCGGAGTCGCTGCTCGACGCGCTCCACGCCGACTGGGTCTGGGTCGACGCCGCGCGCCCGCTGCGCTTCGACGCGAGCGGGCTGCGCTTGCGCTTCCGAAGCGGCGCGGTCGAGGTGTACGAGCGCGTCGCGTCCACGCCTTAGGTGTAACATCCGGCGTCATGCCGGCACGCAAGCTCGACGGCGCCGCGACCGCGCGCGCGATCCGCGAGGAGCTGAAGGACGAGGCGGCGGCGCTCACGCGGCAAGGGCGTCGGCCCGGCCTGGGCGTCCTGCTGGTGGGCGACGACCCCGCGTCCGCCGTCTACGTGAAGAGCAAGACCAGGGCCTGCGAGGAGCTGGGGCTCTTCCACGAGACGCACCACCTCTCCGCCGCCGCCACGACCTCCGAAGTGGTCGCGCAGGTCGAGGACTACAACCGCCGGTCCGAGGTGCACGGCATCCTGGTCCAGCTGCCGCTGCCCGCGCAGGTCGACGCCGAGAAGGTCCTGCGCGCGGTGAACCCGGCCAAGGACGTCGACGGCTTCCATCCGGAGAACGTCGGGCTGCTGGTCCAGAAGCGGCCCCGCTTCGTCGCGTGCACCCCGGCCGGGATCATGGAGCTGCTGCGGCGCGAAGGCATCGAGCTGTCCGGCCGGCGCGCGGTGGTCGTGGGACACGCAGCGACATCGTGGGCAAGCCCATGGCCCTGCTCCTGATGCACGCGGACGCGACCGTCACCGTGTGCCACTCGCGCACGCGCGACCTGGGCGCGGTGACCCGCGAGGCGGACGTGCTGGTGGCCGCGATCGGACGGGCGGGGCCTCATCCGCGGGGAGCACGTGAAGCCGGGCGCGACCGTCGTGGACGTGGGCATGAACCGCGTCGAGGACCTTGCCGCCGCGCGCGACCTGGTCGAGCCCGAGCGCCCGGCGGACATCGAGAAGAAGGGCTACGTGCTGACGGGCGACGTCCACGCGCCGTCGGTCGCGCCCGTGGCGGGCGCGCTCACGCCGGTGCCCGGCGGAGTGGGACCCCTGACCATCGCATTGCTGATGAAGAACACCGTGCGCGCGGGCCGCGCTGGCCTGAACGGCCGTGCTGCGCGTCGGGCTCACGGGCGGCATCGCGTGCGGCAAGACGTACGTGCGCCGGCGCATGCAGGACGCGGGGCTGGCCACGCTCGACCTCGACCTCGTCTCGCACGAGGTGATGGCGCCGGGCGGCGCCGCCTACGGGGACGTGATCGCGGAGTTCGGGCCCGCGATCCGCGGATCCGACGGGACCATCGACCGCGCCGCGCTGGGCGCGCGCGTCTTCGCGGACTCCCGCGGTCCGCGTCCGGCTGAACGCGATCGTCCACCCGCGCGTGCGCGAGAGGAGGAGCGGCGCGCCGCCGCCCTGGCCGCGACCGGGGCGACCCTGCTGGTGACGGATGCCGCGCTGCTGGTGGAGGCTGGCTTCCACCTGCGCTTCGACCGCCTGGTCGTGGTGCACTGCCCGCCGGAGGAGCAGCTCCGGCGCATCCGCCTGCGCGACGGGCTCGACGAGGCGGCCGCCGCGCGCGGCTGCGCGCGCAGATGCCGATCGAGGAGAAGCGCGGTTCGCGCACTTTCAGGTGGACACGTCGGGTCCCTTCGCGCGGACGGACGGCGAGGTGGATGCCCTGGCGTCGGACCTGGAAGCGATCGCGCCCATGCCGCGGGATCGGCGGCCGGTCCCGCGCCGCGCGCGCGGGCCGCGCTCGCGCTGGGCCCGCAGCAGGGACCGCGCGGGCTCGCCGGCGCGCCTCCTGGCCTGAGATCGCGGCGGCGGGCGGCCTGGAGATGGCGCGGGTGGCGCGCCTGCTCGACCGCCGCTGCCCGCGGGCGATCCCTGGTACCGCGCGGCGCAGCGAGGCGGAGGCCATGGGCCCGAGGACCTGGCCCCGGCCATCGCGTTGTGGTCGCAGGTGCGAGCGGACGGCGACGCGCAGTACACGGTGGCCGCGGCCGCGTCCGTGGCGCGGCTCACGCACTCGGAGGCGACGCCCGTCGCGAACGCGTGCCTGGCCGCCCTGGTGCTGAAGGACGCGCTCGACTCGGCGGACCTGCGCCTCGACGGCGACCGCTGGAGCGCGCTCGCGCAGAAGTGGGGAGGCGCGCCCTCGTCCGAGAAGGCGCGCCGCGCGGCGCTGGACCTCGCCGGCAGCGTGCGCACGGCGTCGGACGATGGCGCCGCCGCCCGGCCCGAGCTGGCGGCGCTGGGCTTCGAGTGACGGAGCGCTAGCGCGCCGCGGCGGGAGGGGCCAGCCGCTCCTCGACGAACGTGTTCCACTCGTGGCACTGCGGGCAGCGCCAGAGCATCGCGTCCGCGCGATAGCGGCACGAGCGGCAGAGGTGGGGATCGCGGTAGAACACCGCCTCCTCGGCCGAGGCGAGGTAGCGGTCCACCGCGTGGCCCGGCCGCGCCCAGCGCGCGCAGCGTCCGCCACGTCTCCAGGTGCACCTCCAGCGCCTGCGGGTTCGCCTCCATCGCGCGCATCAGCAGCCCCAGCGCCTCCTCCTGCCGGCCTCGCGGGCGAGCGTGCGCGCCAGCGCGACGCGCGCGCGCCAGTCGCGCGGATCCCGGCGGATCAGCCGCTTCGCACAGGTCCACGAACCGCGAGGGCTGGCCGGCCGCGTCGAGGCAGCGGACCAGCCGGTCGAACGCGAGGTAGCCGCGGTCGGGGTCGGTGCGCACGGCGTCCTCCAGCACCGCGGCCGCCTGCGCCGGGTTGCGCGCCTCCAGCAGGTCGGCCAGGCCCAGGTGCGCGGGGAACACGCGCCGGTCGAGCGGAGAGCGCGGTGCGGAACGCGCGCTCCGCCTCGTCGGTGCGGCCGGCGGCCAGCGCCTCGCGGCCCATCTCGGCCTGCAGGTGGCCGAGCACCAGGCTGTCGTCGGTCTTGCGCAGGCGGGCCAGGCGCGTGCGCGTCTCGTACGCCTCCGGCCACTGCCGCTGCTCCTCCTGCAGCTTCTCGATCTCGGACAGCGCCTGCAGGTTGCCTGGGTCGGTCTCCAGCACCTCCTGAACGTGCGCAAGGCGCGGTCGAGGAAGCCGGACTTGCGGTAGTCGGTGCCCATCGCGGCCAGCGCGTGCGCGCGCTCGCGCGCGCGTGAGGTCGCGCCGCTGCAGCACCTGCTGGCGCAGCGCCAGCGCGCGCTCCACCTGCCCGCTCTGGCGCAGCAGGTCGCCCAGCACCTGCAGCACCTCGACCGCCTCCGGAGCCTCGCGCGCGACCTTCGAGAGCTCGCTGATCGCGAGCTCCGCCCGGCCCGCGGCCAGGTGGTGCAGGCCCTGCAGGTAGTGCGTGGAGCTGCGGAAGCCCGGCCGGTCGCGCAGCTCGCCGCGGCGCCGCCCCGCGGCCCAGGCCCGCCCGGCGCGCGATCCCCGCGATGGCGGCCAGCAGGACGGCCAGGATCGCGGTGTCGGTCACGCCCCCGCGACCACGCGGTCCCAGTCGCCGCGCGCGCGCAGGATCGCCTCCAGGAACTCGCGCGCAGGCAGCCGCGGCCTCCGCGGCGTCCGTCACCATGAAGGCCTGGCCGCGCACCTCGAGCGGAGCGTCGGCGGGCGCGGCCGAGAGGCCGACCAGGTCCATCACGGGCAGGTCGTTCACGTCGTCGCCGATGTAGGCGACCTCGTGGGGCTGCAGACCCAGCTCCTGCAGGATCGCGCCGCAGCTCCGCCGCCTTGTCCCGCATGCCCTGGCGGACCACCTTCATCCCCAGCTCCGCGGCGCGCTGGGCCGTCACCTCCGAGCGCCGGGCCGAGAGGATGCCGGTCAGCAGGCCCGCGCGGTGGCGCCAGCACGACGCCGAGCCCGTCGCGGATGTGGAAGGACTTGCCCTCCTGGCCGCCCGGCAGCAGCAGGATCGTCCCGTCCGTCATGACGCCGTCGACGTCCGTCAGCACCAGGCGGATCCGCCGGCAGCGCTCGGCCAGCGCCTGGTCCTTCACCTGGCCTCCGTTCGCCCACAGGTCGTGCAGGTGGACGACGCCCTCCAGCGCGCCCTGCGCGCGTCGACGACGGGCAGCGACGTGATCTTGCGCTCCTCCATGACGGCCAGCGCGACCGAGGCCAGCTCGCGCGCGGCCGACGGTCAGCGGCCGGCTCCGTCATGCACTCGCCGGCCGCGCCGGTCGAGCAGCGTGTCGCCGTGTCGCTCCATCTGCCGGCGCAGGTCGCCGTCCGAGATCATGCCGACCAGCCGGCCGTCGTCGTCGACGACCGTGGTCATGCCGAGACGGTTGCCGCGTCATCTCGAACAGCACGTCCTTCATCGGCGTCTGCGGCGCGCACCCGCGGCAGGTGCGTCGCCCGCGTGCATGCGCTCCTCCACGCGGAGGAGCTGGCGGCCCAGGCGGCCGCCCGGATGCAGCACCGCGAAGTCGTCCACCGTGAAGCCGCGCCGCCCAGGAGCGCCATGGCCAGCGCGTCGCCCATGGCGAGCGCCGCGGTGGAGGACGCGGTGGGTGCCAGGCCCAGCGGGCAGGCCTCCTGCGTGATCGAGACGTCGAGGTGCACGTCCGCGGCCTGCGGCGAGCGGCGAGGCGGGGTTGCCGGTCATCGCGAGGAACGGCGCGCCCAGCCGCCGGATCGAGGGCACCAGCGCGAGGATCTCCGTCCGTGTCGCCGCTGGACGAGACCGCCACCACCACGTCGCCCTTCACGACGCGGCCCAGGTCGCCGTGGATGGCCTCGGCCGGGTGCAGGTAGATGGACGGCGTGCCGGTCGAGGCCAGGGTGGCCGAGAACTTCTGGGCGATGATGCCGCTCTTGCCCATGCCGGTGACGACGACGCGACCGGCGCAGGCCAGCAGCGCCTCCACGGCGCGCTCGAAGCCCTCGTCCACGCGCGGCAACAGGTCGAGGATGGCTTGCGCCTCGATCTCGAGCACGCGCCGCGCGGTGTCCTTTGCCATTCGAGGACCAAGATAGCCGAAGTCCCCGGATCGCACCAAGGTGGCGGGAAATGCGCTCGTCAGGGACAGGAGGCGGGCCGCGCGCGCGCTACAGGCTGATCGCTCCCATGCGGCCGGAGACGAGCCCGGTCCGGCGGAAGGTCGTGCCCGCGCCCAGCCATGCTTCGGCACGCCTCGCCGGCGTCACCGGGCAGGACCAGGTGGGTGATGCAGCGCCGGTCCAGCCACGCGCCGCGCGCGGCCGGATCGGCGCCGCTGTAGAAGGCGATCGTCTCGCGCCGGCGCTCCGCGAAGCCCGGCGCGGCCGGGTGCGACACGTACGCGCGGCAGGAGGTGAGCGCGATCGTGTAGAGGCCGATGTCGGCCGGCGACAGCACCAGCCCGCCCTCGCGGCACGGCTCGCGCAGCGCGGCCGCGGCGCCGCGCTGCTCGGCCGGCGGGAACCAGCTGGCCTCGGGCCGCCACACGATTCGGTAGGCGACGATCGCGGACGAAGCGAGCACCAGCGCCGCCAGCACCGTGACCGCCGGCCGGAAGCGGGCGAGCGCGCGCGCGGCCAGCAGCAGCAGGGGCGCGCCCAGGCCCACGCCGAGCTGCAGGCTGAACGATACCGGGCGGAGCAGGACGAACACGACCGCGACCGCGATCCAGGCGCCGAGGTGCAGGGCGGCGGCCCGCCGCGCCGCCGTGCGGAGGCGGAGACCCGCGAGCAGGCACAGCGCGGGCGGACCGATCGCCCAGGCCAGATCGAGCGGCGGCAGCGGTATCCCCGCGTACTCGTTGCTCGAGAACGCCCCGAAGCCGCGGTGGAACACCCAGCCCAGGTACGCCATCACGGGCAGCAGGCCCGCGAGGGGCAGCAGGCGGGCCGGCCAGCGGGCGGGACGGCTCCCCGTCAGGACGGCCAGGCCGCGCGCCGCCAGCAGCAGCGCCAGGTCGTAGGGGCGCACCAGGCCCAGCGCGGTTCCCAGCGCGATCGCGACGAGATGTTGCCGAGAGCGTGCGCGCGCCAGGTGCACCACAGGGCCCAGAGCAGGAGCGCGGTGCCTGCCGTCCAGTGCGGCTGCGTGAGGATCCCGAGGAACGGGTGGAAGCCGACCGCCAGGTCGGGACAGCGCTGGACCGGACGCGCGGTGAGCTCGAACAGGAGGCCGCCCAGGCCGCCAGCGGTGCAGACCAGCACGGCGCCCGCGCAGGCGGTGGGTCGCGGGCACGCTCCAGGCCGCGCAGCCACTGGAAGATCCCGGCCACCAGCGCGAGCGTGGCCAGGGCGCCGAAGACGCGATAGGCCAGGAACGGACGGCGCCCCGCCAGCGCGGACAGCCAGCCGACGATCGACCACTCGAGGTTCACGAGCGCGGGCGGCTGGGGCACCGGCGACAGCTTGTCCTCGAACACGATCCGGCCGGACTCCGCCTCGCTGCGCGTACGAGACGTAGTTGCAGAAGTCGTCGATCCAGTGGAATCGATGCCGGCGAACACGCGGCCGGCAGAGCGTGAGCCAGCGCCGCGCGCAGGTACGGCGCCGACGCGAGGGCGCAGAGGACGAGCGCGAGCCCGAGCGCGGCCCGCGTGTCCCGTGCGGCGGGAGGGCTCCCGCTCACCTCCGCGAGCGCGCGCCGCGCCGGCTCGCCGCGCGTCGCCGCGTGGATGCGCAGCAGCCGCCGCAGCAGCGCCTTCAGCTTCGACAGCGTGTACGCGTTGGGACCGTCCGAGAGCGCGCGCGCCGGGTTCTCGTGGACCTCCATGAAGATCCCGTCGACGCCCGCGGCCACGCCCGCCGGGCCCAGCGTGTCGATGAAGTGGGCGCTCGCCGCCGGAGCGGTCTCCGAGGCCGCCGGGCCGCTGCACGCTGTGGGTGACGTCGAAGACGACCGGGTAGCCGAACGACGCGCAGGCGCGGGGAACGAGCGCATGTCCACCACCAGGTTGTTGTAGCCGAAGCTGAAGCCCGCGCTCGGTGACCATCAGCTCGCGGTTGCCGGTGGCCGCCGCCTTCTCCAGCGACGCCCTTCATGTCCCAGGGCGCCATGAACTGACCCTTCTTGATGTTCACGATGCGGCCTGCTGCGCGCGGCCGCCGAACACGAGGTCCGGTCTGGCGGCAGAGGAACGCCGGGATCTGCAGCACGTCCGCGACCTCGGCCACCGGCGCGACCTGCGCCACCTCGTGGACGTCGGTGAGGATGGGCACGCCGTAGCGCGCGCTGCACGCCGGCCAGGATCTCGAGGCCCGCGCTCCATCCCCGGGCCGCGGAAGGAGCCGAGCCGCTGGAGCGGTTGGCCTTGTCGTAGCTGGCCTTGAAGACGAACGGGCATGCCCGAGCGTCGCCCGTGATGTCCTTGAGGCGCGCGGCCACCTCGGCCCGGGTGCGCGGGCTCTCGATCACGCACGGGCCGGCGATCAGGAAGAGCGGGCCGCACCGCCGGGCCAGAGGCCGCCCAGGCGCGCACGCCGCCGGCTTCAAGACGGCGCCACCGGCTCGAGCACGTCACGCGGCGGCGGCTGCCCGCGCGGCCACGCGCCCGCCGGTTCTCCAGGCTCGCCCGCACGAAGTCCGCGAAGAGCGGGTGGGGCGCGAGCGGCTTCGACTTGAACTCCGGGTGGAACTGCACCGCCACGTACCACGGGTGGTCCGGGATCTCCGCGATCTCCACGAACTTGCCGTCCGGCGTCTTGCCCGAGATGACGCATGCCGCCCTGGGTCAGGCAGCTCTCGTACTCGCTGGTTGAACTCGTAGCGGTGGCGGTGGCGCTCGCGGATCTCGCGTCGCGCCGTAGATGGCTGCGCCGCGCGCGAGCCGGGCCGCAGCTCGCAGGCGTAGGAGCCCAGGCGCATCGTGCCGCCCAGCTCGCTCGACGCCGAGCAGGTCCTGCAGCTTGTAGACGACCTTGTGCTCGGCGTCCGGTCCACCTCCGGTCGAGTTGGCGCTGCCGAGGCCGCACACGTTGCGCGCGTACTCGGTGACCGCCCACTGGAAGCCGTAGCAGATCCCGAAGTACGGCGTGCCCGTGCGCCGCGCGTAACTCGGCGGCCGCCACCATGCCGCCGGTGCCGCGGCGTGCCGAAGCCGCCGGGCACCAGGATGCCGTCGACGCCCGCCAGCTTGCCGCCTCGGCGTTGCCGGCCTCCAGCTCCTCGGACTCGACCCAGCGGCGCACCACCCGCACGTCGTTGCCGAAGCCGCCGTGGGAGAGCGCCTCGTTGAGGCTCTTGTAGGAGTCCTCGAAGGAGACGTACTTGCCGACGATGCCGATCGATGACCTCGCCCTTCGGGTTCTTGATGCGGTGGACCAGCTGCTCCCACGCGCGCCATGTCGCGGCCGCGGCTCGTCCAGCCCCAGGCTGCTTCAGGACGATCCCGTCGAGGCCCTCGCCCGAGAGGACGAGCGGCACCTCGTAGATCGATGTCCACGTCCTTGGCCGTGATGACGGCCTCCTCCGGCACGTCGCAGTAGAGCGCGAGCTTGGCCTTGATGTCGGGCGACAGGTAGCGGTCGGTGCGGCAGAGCAGGATGTCGGGCTGGATGCCGATGGCGCGCAGCTCGCGCACGCTGTGCTGCATGGGCTTGGTCTTCAGCTCGTGCGCGGTCGCGATGTAGGGCACGAGCGCCAGGTGCACGAAGATCGCGTTGTCGCGGCCCGACGTCCTGGCGGAACTGGCGCACCGCCTCCAGGAACGGCAGGCTCTCGATGTCGCCCGACGGTGCCGCCGATCTCCACGATCACCACGTCGGCTTCCTGCGCGCCCAGGCGGCACGGCGCGGATCGACGGCCTTGATCTCGTCCGTGATGTGCGGGATCACCTGCACCGTGCGGCCGAGGTAGTCGCCGCGGCGCTCCTGCGCGATCACCGATGCCGTAGATCTTGCCGGTCGTGATGTTCGAGTGCCGTCGAGGTCACGCAGTGCGTGAAGCGCTCGTAGTGGCCGAGGTCGAGGTCGGTCTCGGCGCCGTCGTCGGTGACGTAGACCTCGCCGTGCTGGTACGGGCTCATGGTGCCGGGGTCCACGTTGATGTAGGGGTCGCACTTCATCATGGCGACCTGGAAGCCGTGGCCCTCGAGCAGGCACCCGATCGGACGCGGAGGCGAGGCCCTTGCCGAGCGACGAGACGACGCCGCCCGTCACGAAGATGTATTTGGTCGGCAAGCCGTTCCTTCTATCTCGCGAAGCTGTCCGAGGCCTGAGCAGCGCCCGCACGCGCTCCAGGTCTTCCGGGGTATCGACGGCCACGTCCGGACTCGCCCTTCGCGGCGGCACGACCCGGATGCCGCATGCCGTGGTGCGAGCGCGCGCAGCTGCTCGAGCGCCTCCGCCTGCTCGAGCGGGCCGGCGGTAGCGCGGCGAAGCGCAGCAGCGCGTCGCGGCGGTACGCGTAGAGCCCGACGTGCTTGCGGGCGAGGCCCGCGCGCGAGCGGCCGCGCCGCGCGGCGCGACGGGTCCGCGCGGTCCTCCGTCGCGCACGTAGGGGATGGGGCTGCGCGAGAAGTAGAGCGCGTCGCCGCGTGCATCCGTCGACGACCTTCACCACCGCAGGGCGAGAGCATCTCCTCGAGTCGGCGCAGCGGCAGCGAGAGCGTCGACATCGGGAGCGACGGGTCGTCCAGGAGCGCGCTGCACGACGGCGTCGATGACCGCGCGGGTCCAGCATCGGCTCGTCGCCCTGCACGTTCGACCACGATCTCGGCGTCCGTGCCGCGCGCCGCCTCCGCCAGCCGGTCGGTGCCGCGTCGCGTGGCGCGGGCGAGGTCAGCACCGCCTCGCCGCCGAAGCCGCGCACGACGCGCCGCGATGCGCTCGTCGTCGGTCGCCACCAGCACGCGGTCCACCAGCTCGGCGCGCGCGGCGCGCTCGTGCACCCGTGCTGCATCATCGGTCTTGCCGTGGATGTCGGCGAGAGGCTTCCCGGCAAGGCGTGTGGAACCGAACCGAGCGGGGATGATCGCGACGATGGCCAAATCGATCAGGGCCCTCGTGGTACACGGAATAGTACCACATGGCGTTGCTCGCGCACGACCGGGCCGTCGCTTGACCCCTGCGGACCGGGGCCTTACGCTGCGGGACGATTCGCTCACTGACCCGTCCGGTCCGCGCCATGGCAAGCCACCGCATTGACTGACGCCGGACCGCCTCCTCGAGACCGAGCGGCGCTCCGTGGGAGGTCGCTTGGCGCTGCTGGCGCTGGGCGTTGCCGCCTTCGGGGTGGCCTCCTTCGCGGACGGTCGGCCGCAGTACTACAACGAGTTCCGCATCCCCCAGGGCTACGGGATGAACCACCTGGTCCCCGAGGAGCTGGGCTTCGTCCTGCTCTTCTCCGCGTTCAGGATCGTGGTGGCCGTCTCGCTGGCCGCCGCCCTCGAGCTGACGCGGGTCGGCGAGTCGCGCGCCGCTGGCCTGCAGCAGCTGGCCCGGCACCCGCGTGGCACGGCCGTGGGCATCGCCCTCCTCGTCTTCCTCGTGTGCGCCGCGCTCGCTCACTTCGTGCTCGGCCACGCGGTCGTGACCGACGACGAGCACGTCTACGGCTTCATCGCGCAGACCCTGCGGACGGGCGCCCTCTCGGCGCCCCCGCCGGGACCGCCGGGCGACTGGCCGTACTTCGCGGAGCAGTTCGTGGTGATTACCGACCGGGGCCGCTACGGCAAGTACACCCTCGGTCACCCGCTGGTGCTCGCCCTGGCCCAGGCCCTGCGGATCGAGGCGTGGTCGGTCCGCTGCGGCCCGCGCTGCTCGTCGGCCCGCTGGCCTACCTGGGACGGCGGTTGATGGGCGCCCGCGGCATGGTGCTGGCGCTCCTGCTCTTCCGCGCTGTCCCCCAGGGTCTCGTTCACGGGCGCCACCTACCTGTCGCAGCCCACGTCGGCGCTGTGCCTCCTCTGCGGGCTCGCGTGCCTGCTGGCCGCCGAGGACCGCCGGGAGGCGCTCCTGGCGGCGGCGGGGATCTGCTTCGGCTTCGGCATGACGGTGCGTCCCTTGCCCGGAGCGCTGTTCGCCGCCGTCGCCTGCGTTCATCTGCTCGTGGCCAGATCGCCGCTCCGCGGGGCTGGAGGTCGGCGCTCGCGCGCGCGGCCTCTTTCGCGCTGCCGGCTGCGCTGGGCGTGGTGGCGGTGCTGATCCAGAACCGCCTGCGGGCGGGCAGCCCGCTCAGCACGGGGCATCAGGTCGCGCACGGGCTGGAAGGCGGCGCGTCGGGACTGTTGACCATCTTCAGGTCCCACACGGTCGCCAGCACCGCGATGTCCGTGATCAGGCGGCGTGGTGCGCCTCAACGTCTGGCTGTTCGGCTGGCGTTGTCGCTGGTGCTCTGTCCCTGGGCCCGGCGGAAGGGCCCAGTGGGCGCTCGTCTGGGCGATGGTCGGGGCCGGCGTGGCCTATCGGCTGAGTCGCGCCAAGGCGGGCGTCGGCATCACCGGCCCCAGTACCTCTTCGAGGTGGTGCCGCTCCCTGATGCCTGCTCATGCGCGGACGGCGCGCGCCGCCTCGCCGAGCGCGCCTACACGTGGGGCTCCTGGCGGCTGGACGCCCCGCGCGTCGCCAGCGGGACCTGATGGCGGCGACGGCGGTCAGCGTGACCGACTGTTCCTGCCCTCCCGCCTGGCGCAGACCTCGGCCGGGCGGGCCGGGCTGCTAGAACGTCGTCGAGCGCCTCGTGCGCCAGCGGGAGCGCTCGGCCGGGCGCTCGTGTTCCACGACGAAGCGTGGTCCCGCCCTCGACCGCGCTCAGGCTGGGCGTACTTCCCGCGGTGCAACTTCTCCACGGCTCGACAGAGCGATGACGTCCTCTTCGTGCGCGTGCAGCATCCCGGAGGCGCGACCTGCGCCCGAACGTGATGAGTTCTGGAAGCGGCGGTACCCGACGCGCTCGGCCTACTGGTACTTCGGCTGGAGCCCGTCGGGACCGTTCCTGACCGAGCTCGAGAGCCGTTCCTGGCTGAGCGCCGCGCATCGCCATGGCGCGACCGGCCGCTGGAGATCGCGGTCTTCTGCCGGGACTGCTCTCAGTGCTGCGCGCTGTCGCTCGGCGTCGCGAGCCTGGCGCGCGAGGGCCTGCGGCGCGTGGTGCCGGAGCCGCAAGCCGGCCGTTCCCCTCCTCCGAATACTTCCACCTGATCTTCGTCTTCGTGCCCGCCTGTGGGCGCTGGGGCGGAACGGCGCCTGCACCGGATCCCGACCCTCACGGGCCCGGTCGGGCGATCTCCTCCCTGCGCGTGCCATTCACGCAGGCCTGGGAGCGCGGCCGCGCTTGGCGCTCGTCCTGGTGGGCTGCACGGGTCCGGCTGAACCGCTCGTTCATCGTGCTGTTCCTCGCGATCTCCACGATCGCGCTGTTCCCCTGCTGAAGGTCGCGCGGGGCCTCTGGGTGGTGCCGCCATCCTGGACATGCTGCCCCGCTCGCGCTTTGCTCGTCGGCGTGCAGAGGGAGCGACGGCCCGGCAGGTCTGGAGCAGCACCGAGGCCGCCAGGTCGAGGTGCTGGAGGCCTGGACCGCGCCCGCGTTGCGCCAGAGCGGTTGCGGCAGGGCGGCGTGGACGAAGTGGTGATCGCGGCGGTGGTGCCCCGGGACCTCGTGCGGCCCCTGCCGGAAAGCGTGCGACGAGGTGGGCGTGCCGGCGCTGCTCGCCGAGTCGACAGCCTGCCGACCTGGGCCTGCGGCCGCCCGGTGGCCGAGATGATCGGCCGCACGCTCTGCCTGAGCTACCAGCGCCTACGAGCCGGGCCGCCCGCGTTGCTGGTGAAGGCGGTGGCGGACCGGCCGCGCTGGCCGCGCTGGCCGTGCTCTGCTGCTGCCGGTGCTGGCGCTGGTCGCGCTCCTGGTGAAGCTTGACGTCAGAAAGGGGCCGGTGCTCTTCGTCCAGCAGCGGGCGGCCTCAACGGGCACGTCTTCCCGATGCTGAAGTTCCGCACCATGCGCGTGGGAGCGGAGGCCGAGCGGGAGTCGCTGCTGGCGGCGAACGAGATGGACGAGGCGCGAGTCTTCAAGATGCGCCGACGACCCCGCGCGTCACCGGCTTCGGCTCGTTCCTGCGCCGAGCGAGCCTCGAGCGAGCTGCCCCAGCTCCTGAACGTGCTGGCCGGGCACATGAGCCTGGTGGGCCCGCGTCCGCTGCCGGTGATTGATCGAGACGCGCGGGCTTTGCTGGGCAGCTCATCGGCGCCGCCTCAGCATGCGGCCCGCGCATCACCGGGCTCTGGCAGGTCAGCGAGGCGGAACCAGGTCGGCTTCGACCAGTGGATGGCGCTCGACCTCGAGTACGTGGACCACTGGACGCGCTGGGGCTGGACCTCGCGATCCTGCTGCGCACGCTGCCCGCCCTGCTGACCGCGCGCGGCGCGCGCCGGACGGTCAAAACCACGGGCGGCTGCGCGCGAGCCCAGTCCCCAGGTGGGCGCCGTGGGACTCCGGCACTGCGTGGCAGAGGGGCTCCGACGCAGCACGTTCCTCGCGCGGCCGATGTCCGGCACGCCGACCGGGACGTCGCACGTGCCGGCCGGCCGTTGCTTGGACGAACCTCCGGCTCGCGCCCGCCGACCTGCGCGAAGCGCAGCACGTCCCGCACGGAGTGGACATCTGACACGCCGCCTGCCGACGTTGGAACACCCGGTCGGTCCCCTCGCACTCCTGGTACCAGGCGAAGGCCGCCGCCACGTCGGCGGCGTGCACCATCGCACCGCGGACCCCGTCTCCCCAGATCTCCACGGGCCGGCCCGCGGCGATGCGGCCGAGCGCGGTGGCGACGAGGCCCCCGCGCGCGCCCCAGCCGTGCAGCCCGGACCATAGGCGTTGGCCGTGCGCATCACGATCGTGTGCACGTGTGGCGACGGCCAGCATCTTCTCCGCGATGAGCTTGCTCAACCCGTGGAGTGGGGTCCGAGCGGCGTGGGATGGGACTCGGGGATGGGCACCTTCTCCGGGATCCCGTACACGGTCCCGCCCGACGAGGCGAACGCAGGCGAGGGACGCCGGCCGGTCGGCGCCTCCAGCACCGCGCGCGAGAAGCGCATGTTCGCGCCCATGTGGCCGATCCGGGTCCACCACGCTGGAGGTCGGATAGCCCTCCCAGGCCAGGTGGACGACCACGGCCGCGCCCTCCATCGCGCGCGCCAGCCTTCGGTGTCGTCCGGGGACCCGACGATCTCGCGCACGTCCCGATGGCCGCCCGGCCGTCGGCCCGTACGTCTCTGCGGACGTCGTGGCCCAGGCGGCTGAGCTCCGGCGCCAGGTGGCCGCCCAGGAAGCCGGTGCTCCCCAGGACCAGGACGGGCTTCGCCCGACGTCCCGGCGGCTTCCTCCAGGTAGGACTTCAGGCGCCCGTAGTGCGCCTCGGGCGTGAAGTGCCGCTCGGCGCTTGTCGCGCCCCGCGCGGCAGCGCCTCGCCCAGCTCGGCTGGTCGATCCGCCGGCGGATCTTCTCTGCCGGGTCGCGCGCGTCGCCCCGCGCGAAGATCGGGTCCCGTCCACGCCGTCGGTCACGATCTCGGGCTGGCTGCCCATCTCACGGTGGCGAGGGCGGGCTTGCCGCGCGAGAGGGCGTTGTAAGAGCAGGAGGGGCGAGGGGATCGTACCAGCGCGAGAGGGCAGCACGTACGCCGTCGCCCCCTCTTCGAGCTCGCGCAGGTCGTCTCCCCACGGCGTCGCGCAGCGTCACGCCCCGCGCTGCCCACGTCCCGGGATGCTGGTGGAGAAGGCGCGCAGCTCGTCCATGCCCGCGCCGTCACCCACGATCTCGACGCGCAGCGGGGCAGCACGTGCGAGGCGCTTCCAGCAGCGTGAGCAGGCCCTTCTCCGGCACCACGCGGCCGACGTAGGAGGCGGCGCGCGGCGTGTAGGCGGGCAGCCGGTAGGGATTCGCGTTCACCCGGATGCGGATCGCCGCGAAACTCGACCAGCTTTCGCCCGACGAACGGATGGGGGCGAGCGAAGCGCGTCGCCTTGCGGAACGATGCCCCGGAGCGCGGTGCAGGCCGACGATCGAGGCGTACCCACGGGCTGAGGGCGCGATCCTGGCGGATACGGCGATGGACCACGGCGTTCCACGTGCTCCCCGTGGAGGCAGCGCTCTGCCCCGCCCTCGGTGAAGAGCTGGGCGCTCGGGCACAGGAAGCGGTAGTTGAACGGAAGAGCTGGACGACGGGCACCACTGGCGTGCAGGACGCGGTAGAGCGAAGCGAGATCAGCGGGAACACGTTCTGCACGATCGCGACCTGCGGCGGAACGAGCGGACGATCTCGGCGGCCTCGCGCGGTCGGCGCAGTACAGCCATCGCCCAGCATCGGGCCTTGCAAGGGTCAGCAGCCGTCGATCTCGTGGTTGTGCCGGACGTACTCCGCGATCTCCTCGCCACCGTGCGCGCGCAGGATGTGCCCTTCTTCGCGGAAGACGTGGTTCTCGCCGCCGGCGTCTTGTGCGTAGGAAGGGTGACACTAAGATGCGCAGACTTGGCTCCCGCGCCTGAGGATACCTCGTTTCCCGACGGCCTCCAGGCTCCGGAGCCACCCGCCCCCGCATCCGCGCGTGCGTGCGCGACTGCAGCGGGGCGTGGTGGCTCGGCTGCGCCAGGTCATCGCGCACGGCGTTCGGCTCGCTCTTCCTCGCCCTGGCTGGCCCCGAGCTGTTCGGCCTGTTCGTCGCCGCCGGCCCGCTCATGATCGCGGTGGCGGGGCTCGCGGACTGGGCGTGGAACGTCGCTCGTGCAGCGCCGGCAGGCGCCGCAGGCGGACCTGGCGCGGCGTTCGTTGATCCTCGGCGTCACCGTGCTGCTCGCGGGGGGCGGCCGCCCGACCGCAGGCCTGTGGGCCGCTCGCGCCGGACTGCCTCCGGGTACGTCGCGCCCCTGGTCGCGCTGTGCAGCCTGTTCTGCCTGTTCCGCTGCGCGCGGTGCCCCTGATGCTGCTCGGGCGTCGCGAGTTCCGACGGTCGCGCTGGTCGAGACCGCCGGAACGCTCGCCTACCAGGCGCTGTTGCTCGCGATCGCTCGCCTGGGCGTGGGGCGGGGCCTGTGCGTCGCCGGCGTCCCGGCTGCTGGTCGAGCTGGGCCTGCTCGCGTTCCGGCGTCCCCTTCCGCCCGGGCTTCGCGGCGCGGTTCGGCGAGCTGCGCACGGCCATCCGCGGCGGCTTCCGCTCAGGTGGTCCGCGGCCTCGGTGTCGTGAAGGACAACCTGCCGGTCCTCCCTGGTGGCGCCCTGCTGGGTGCGGCGGCGTTCGGGTACCTGCAGTGGGCGATCGTCTACGCGGGGATGCCCGTCTACCTGACCAGCCTGATCTCCGCCTCGCGTTCCCACGCGGTCGCGCCTGCAGGCGGACCGCGCCCGCCGTGAAGCCGCACGCTGGAAGCGATGCTGCGTGACCGCGTCGATCGGGCTGCCCGCCGAATCCTCCTGCTGTGGAGCAACGAGCTGATCCCGCTGCTCTACGGCTCGCGGTGGCTCTCCGCTCGGCCGCTGGTCGCGGCGATCACGCTCAACATGGCCGTGGGCGTCGTCATGAGGCACGCTGCTGAGCGCGTTCAACGGCCTGGGTCAGGTCGGCCAGAGCGCCCGGCTCTCCCTGGTGAATTAGTCCTCACGTATGCGCTGGCGGCTGGGATGATCAGGCCGGCCGCGGCGTCACGGGCGTGAAGCGCGGTCGTACTCGTTCTCCGCGATCGTGATGGCGGCCGCCGCCGCACCGGCCGCTCGCCCGCGACCTCGGGCTCTCCGCGCGGGCCGTGGATGGTGCCGCTGCTGATCACGGCCGGCGTCGATACTCGATCGGCCCTGTTGGTGCGCGTCCTGGGACGCGGCGCGTGGCTGGCCTCGCGGCGGCCAGCCTGCTCTCGTCAGCCCGGCGTGTGGACCGCCGTGCGGCGCAGCCCCGCGTGACGGAGCGCCTCGTCCGTCCCTCCACGCCAGGCGGCTCACGCGCCAGGAGGCGCGACGGCCGATCTGGGGAGGCGACTTCCTGGCGGCCCAGGTCTGAGCCGCGACGTCGAGCGGCTGGGCGCCGGCACCTGCGCGGCCGGCTGCTCGTGGGCTGCGAGGAACGCGCGCTATCGCGGAGTTCCTTCCGGCGGTGGACCGCTACGTGGGCTACGACCTCTGACACGACCGCCGCCCGCGCCCCGACGTGCGGCGCGGCGGACCGGCTGCCCTTCCGCGAGGCGTCCTTCGGCTCCGGTCCTGTTCACCGCAGGTCCTCGAGCACACGTCCCCTCGCCCGACACCGCGTTGCGCGAGATCCACCGGATCCTGCGTCGGGCGGGCAGATGCTATCCACTCTCGGCGCCGCAGCACTGGCGCATCCACGAAGCGCTACGATTTCCGCGGCTTCACGCGCTGGACTACAGAGCGCCTGCTGGGGACGTCGGGTTCGAGATCGAGGAGCTCTCCGCCCAGGGCGGCGTGTGGCGCACGATGGGCCAGGCGGTGAACAACGCGATCGTCGCGCGTCTGGGCGCCAGCCTGATCGCGCACAGGCGCTTCGTGGTCGTCAACGCCACCGCGCTCCTGCTCGGATCTGGCGCGACGAAGAAGGGACGCCGCTCAGCACGTTGCCCTGGCCCGCAAGCCCGGGGCCGGAGTGACCGCGACGCCGTCCCTGTCCGCTGTGCCGCCCCGCGGCTGGGGAGCACGTGCGGCGCTGGACCGCTTTCGCGTCGTGGAGTGCGCGCTGCGGCTTCCAATGGGCCGATCCGATGCCCACCGCGGGCGAGCTGAGCGCGTTCTACAACGACCCCGCGTACTACCGCGGATGCGAGAGCAGCTACGACGACTACCTGGCGGCCGAGCCGGGGCACCGGCGTCTCGCCGGAAACCCCGTCTGGCTTCCCTCGGTCCCGCGGGCCGGGTGCTCGACTGGGGCTGCGGCCCCGGGTTCTTCCTGAGCGAAAGCGGCGCGCGCCAGCTTTGGCAGGTCGCGGGTGTCAGGCTGGCGGACGACATGCGCGCGCGGCCGCCCGGACGCCTCGTCGAAGGACGGGTCTTCCGCGACGTCGACGAGGCGGCGACCGGGCACTTTCGACGTGGTCACGCTCTGGGGGTGCATCGAGCACCTTCCAGGATCCGTATTTGCGGCCACACGCCGGGCGGCGCTGCTGCGGCGTCCTCGCGCTGTCGACGCTAACACGGCCCATCGCGTGAAAAACTCGGACGCGTCCGCGCGCCTGGCGGGGTACAGCCGCCGCGCACGTCGGCTGCGCTTCACCGCGCGCAGCATCCGCGCCTGCCTGGAGTCGGCCGGCTTTCGCCACGCCGTGGAGCACCGCTTCACCACGCCCGTAGCTCCCCGACGTGGTCGACCGCCTCCAGCCGCCAGCTGCCACGCTGGGAACCGGCAGCTGACCGGAAGACGCGCGCCTGGTGGGCCTGCTCGGTCGCCTTCCGCGCGATGTCCCTGCCGGCCTACGTGGGACGCGTCTTCCGGGCGAAGCGTTCTCGGCCAGGCTCGAGGTCCATGCCCAGGGGTCCTGAGGCGCGCGGCCCGCGACAAACCTGTTCGTCAACACCGGCGGCGACGTCGGCGGCTCAAATGTGCCTGTTGCGCTTGATGGCGGGGCTCCGCGCGAACGGGCGCAGCGAGACGCTGCTGGCCTGCCCGCCCGGATCGACGCTGGCCCGGCGCGCCATGGACGAAGGCGCGACCGTGTGGCGCTCGACGTGCACTCCGGTCCTGGATCCCGACGCGTCCTTCGAGCTCGTCGATCCCGCCCTCGGAGTTCGCGGCCGGAGCCGCTGGCGACGGAGCCTGGGCGCCGGCCTGCGTGCCTCCGCATGCCGCCCGCCGCCTGGCGGCGCTCGCGCGGCGCGCCTGCGCCGAGCGGGCGTGCGCATCGATGCACGCGAACACGCCCCGGGCGTCGCTCGTCGCGGACTGGCCGCGCGGCTCTCAGGCCGGCCAGCGGTCGCGTGCGCGACATCGTCCTCTCGCGTTCGCCAGGCCCGCCCGCCAGGCCGTGCTGCGCGCGCTGAGCGACGTGTTCATCGCCTCGCGCGCCACGGCGGCGCTCGTCGGCGGCCTGCGGCCGTCCACGTGATCCACGACGGCCTCCCGCAGCGCGTCACTCGACCACACGAGCCGCACATCGTGCGCTGCGGCCAGGCCCCGGAGATCGGGATGGTCGCCGCCATGACGCCGTGGAAGGACACAGGTCGCTGATCCGGGCGACGCCGTGCCCCGCCATCCGCGTGATGCATCCTCGGCGGCGACTGGGGACACCAGGTCTTCGCCGCCTATCGCGCTCGCTTGCAGGCGCTGGTCGAGCTCGGGCTGACCGACGTGGTGCGCCTCGTGGGCGACGCTTCGGACGTTCCGCCCGACTGGCCGCCTTTCGACGTCTTCGTCCACCCTCCGACGTCGCCGGATCCCTTCGAGGCGCGGTGCTGGAGGCGTGCCTCGCGGGTTGCCGATCGTGGCGACCGACACCGGAGGCATTCCGGAGATCGTGGTACGAGAGGTCCGCGCTGCTGGTGCCGCCCGGCGACGTGAACGCGCTGTCGGCGGCCGTGCTGGAAGCTGCTCGGCGACCCCGGCACGGCGGCGCGGCTGGGCGAGACCGCGCGCGAGGACGTGGGCGCTTCTCTCGGGCCGAGACGGAGGCGGTGGAAGCGGTCTACGCGAGCCTGCTGCGGGTCTGAGGAAGCCTCCCGGGTTGTACGTCATCAGGTAGCGCTCTACGCGGGGTCAGCCTCTCGAACTCGGGATGGAGCGGCGAAGAGAGTCCTTGACGGCCGCCAGCGGCCAGTGCGTAGCTGCCAGGCCGTCACCCGGACGGAAGAGGTCGATGATCCCGTCCTCGACCACGAAGTAGCTTCCCGGCGAGACCAGGCCTGCAGTAGGCGCCGAAGATCGGCCAGCACCGCGCGCCGTGGTCGCCGTCGTGGATGGCGAGCACCTTCTGCCCGGCACAGCTCGCGCATAGGCCGTCACCTCGGGCGACTGGCTGGCCGCCGGTGACCTCCACGATGCGCGGATGGCTGACGGCGAAGTGCGTGCGGTCGATGTCGAGGGAGGGGGACGCGCGGCCGTGGTCGAGCAGGTCCATGGTGGGCCAGGTACAGCGTGCTGCCCACCGGCGTAGCTGCCGATCTCGATCACGACGTCGGGGGCGCACCTCGTGCAGCGGCTTCCTGATATCCACGCATCGAGCGGGTTCTTGAGCGTGCGGACGCCCATCCAGTGGCAGTTCTCGAACACGACGCTGCGGTGGTGGTGCGGCAGCCATTTGCAGCGTCATCCGGAAGCGGCGGCCGTAGGGCGGCATGGGACGCAGCCATCGTGCGAGACGGCGGCGCGCGTCCGCCGGATCGCGCCGGAACTGGCAGGCCTCGCGCAACTTCCACGGCCGTCCGGCGTGTGGGTTCCAAGTTCGGCCTCCCCTCGCGTTCGAGACGCGGATGCTCGCTGCGGACTCGCCGGGTTCAAGCGAGGCCGCCGCTCGACGCTGAACTCTGGTCATGGCCGTCAGCCGGGCCGGGTGTCTCCGCGAAACGGATCCGTCGCGCGCTTCCCGGTGCTCGGCGTGCGGTGGATGCGCTCGACCTGTGGCCGCGGCGTGATAAAGGTCGGGCGTGGATCGCGAGCGGACGGCGCTCGGCCGTGTGCCACGCCAACGTCCACGGGTCATGGAAGCCAGCGCGACCCCGCAGTGCGCGAACGCGCCGCCGGGCTGACGTTCCCGACAGCCCTCGTGTGGCGCAGGGCGGCAGGCGGGACACCGCGGCATCGGCCGCGTCTACGGCAGACCTGATGCTGGGCTGTGCGCGCGCGCGGCACGCAGCGAAACGTCGTGTTTCACTTCGGCGGCGCGCCCGGCGTAGCGGACCAGCTCGCGACCGCCCTGGCCGCGCGCTTCCCTGGCCTGCGCAACGCGGGCGCCTGGTCGCCACCCTTCGGCCTGGACCCGCCCGTCCGATCTAAAGGCCGTGCGGCGCATCAACGACGCCCGGCCCGGCATCATGTGGATCGGCCTGGGGTGCCCCCAAGCTTGGGAGCTCTGGATGGCGACGCACCGCCCGCACCTCAGGCCAGCGTGCTGATCAGGGGTGGGCGCCGCGTTCGACTTCCACACCGGCCGCAGCGCCAGGCGCCGCGCCTCATGCGGCGGATGGGCCTCGAGTGGCTCTTCCGGCTGCTGGTCGAGCCGCGGCGGCTCTGGTACCGCTACCTCGTGTACAACCCGTGGTTCGTCCACACTGTCGCTTCCTCTCGGAACGGCTCCGGGCTGCGGCGGTCTCAGCCGGCGAAACTGGCGGACGCGCGCGAGGGCGGGGCCAGCGCGCCCACGCAGAGCGCGGCGGCACGCCAGCACCACGAGCGACGCCAGGACCGAGCCCCGGCCGCTGACCGGTAGCGCGCATCCTCCAGCCGGTGCAGAGCCGGCGGGAACCGCCACCCGCCGAGTGAGGCGGCCCTCGCGCTCCCTCGATGCGCACGGGCGCGCCGTCGATCGAAGCCGGTCCATCCGCCGCGGCCGAAGCCGTCGCGCACCGGGACCTGCGCGGGGGACGCGGCGTCGACGCTCCCAGCGTGAGCGCTGTCGGCCCGCTCCACGACACGGCGTGATGGTCCCCGCGGATCCCAGGAGGCCCAGCCCGCCCGGAAGCGGATCGCGCAACACGCAGCAGACGATGGACGGAGGCCGGCGCCGAGGCCGCGCGACGTGTACCTCGAGCGAGCGGCTCGGCTCCGCAGCGAGTCGAGCCGGATCGAGGCTCGCTGACGTGCGTCACGGCGGCCTCAGCGCAGCCGGGGCGCCGGGGCCCTCGAAGACGCTGGCACGGCAGCGTGCCCAGGACCCTCCCCAGCGGCACCAGGCCGGTGAGGTCCTCGCCCAGCACTGCGGTCACGCGACACTTTGCGGGCCGACGTTATGTAGTGCAGCGCCAGCCCCGAGTCGCGCATGACCCGCGAACGTGAAGGCGTCGTTGTTGCGCCGACCGCGCGGCTCGCGCGCGGCCCGTAGCTACCGCCGGCTGCGGAAGGGATCGCGCGATGTTGCAGGCGCACGGGATGGGGCCGGTCCATGCAGGCTGCGTCGCATCTCGGGCGGCGCGACCCGGAAGCGACGACGCGTCGACCGGCGCCCCGTTGATGCCCGCGCTCCCGCCCGCAGGAGGGTCGGCCGCGACGAGCGCGCACGCGCCCAGCGCCGCGGACGGACCCGCGCGGGCGGCCGCTCGATCGCGAGCCAGGCGATCGCCGCCAGGGCCAGAGGCGATCACCCGCCCCTGGCGGCATCCCCGGCGCATGTGGTCGAGAGCAGCGCGGCCCTGGCGCCGGTGGACCCAAGCGCGGACGGGAAGGAAGTGCCCGAGGGACCAGGCGGTTCCCCCGGCAGCATCCAGGAGCGCGGTGAGCGAGCGTCAAGGCACCCGCGGCACGAAGAGCGCGGCGACGGCGAGGCACGCGGGCGGCGCCGCCGCTCGCCGGCGGCCAACTGCATCGATGCACCGTAGGCCGCGAAGTGCCACGCGACGAGTCTCGACGGTGAAGAAGGCCTTAGTGGGTAAGGGCTTGGAAAGTCCGCCCTCTCGCGGGCACGCCAATCCAGGAGCAGCGCCCATCCGCCCACAGCGGCCGGGGCAGCGAACGATCACGGCCGGGGGAGTCCCACCAGCGCGAGCACGCCGCGGCGCTCCCGGCGGGCGGCGAGGCCCGCGGCGGCGAGCGCCAGGGTGGCGGCGCACCGGGTAGAGGCTCACGACGTAGGGGAACCCGTTCTCGAAGAAGTTGACGCCCACCACTCGTTCGCGACGTTCGACAGGTTGCCGTAGAAGGTCCGCGACCACGACCTGCAGGAACGTGAAGGGATGGACCGACTGGTTCAGCCACCACGTCGGGCGAGAGAGCCGGCCGCGCTGCGCGGTCCCGATCGGTCGCGCTCCCAGCGCGATGAAGACGCCGGCGCAGCCAGCCCCAGCCCCAGCAGGACCGCCGCACGCAGGCGGAGGAGACGCCGCACCTCGGGCGGCCTCAGGCTACGGCGCGGCGCCCACGAGCATCGCCTGCGGGACCGGCTCGATGCCGGTCGTGCTGAGCGCGATCCCACGCACCGCAGCAGGGCGGCCAGCGCGGGGCGCCGCCGCCCACCGTCCGCGGCGCGCCATCAGGCTCCAGGGCGACGGGCAGCGCCCACGCGATCGCGTGCGGTAGACGTAGAGGCTGATCATCGAAAGCGAGAAGCCGCCCAGCGCGTGCACGACGGCGCCTCCCGCCCGCCGCCAGCGATGCCGCAGTCCCCAGGCGCCGCGCCAGCAGCACGAAGCCCGATCGCGCCAGAGGGACGTGCAGGGCCAACGAGAGCGTGAGGCCCGCCGGGCTCGGCCACAGCATCTTGCAGCAGCTCCAGCGAGGTAGCCGGCGGCGGCGCCGGCGAGCGGGACGACGCCCTCGTTGTCGAACGGGTTTCAGAAGCGGAGCTCGCCGTGCCGCAGCCCCTCCGAGCGCGAACAGCCGCAGCGGGAAGAACTAGCCGCGAGAGATCGCGGAAGAGAGAAGCCGTGGCCGGCGACGCCGCGCGAGACGGCAAGAAGGAGACACGGCGGCGGCGACCAGCCCGGCGGCGAGCGAACGCGCCGGCCGCCGCGGCATCGGCCTCGCCGCGGTCACGGCGATCCAGCGTGCGCAGCACGCGGGCCGGGACGCCGGCCACCACGACGTGCGCGGCCGGCACGTCGTCGGTCACCACTGCCGGCGGCGGCAGAACGACCCGCGCCGATGCGCACGCCCGGCAGCACGGTCGCGCGCGCGCCCACGAAGCAGCCGCGGCTCGATCACGACCGGCGCGGCCGTGCGCGGGGAAGTGCGCCTGCAGCGGATGGTCGCGCGTAGCCGACGTTCGTGTGGGTGAGCACCAGCACGCGCTCGGCCAGCGTCACCTGGTCCTCCAGCACGATCGCCTCGGCCAGGTCGAGCAGGCACTCGTCGCCCACGAAGCAGTCGTCGCCGATCTCGAGCCCGGCCAGCCCCCGGCGGTAGAGGTTGAAGAAGCGGACGTCGTGCAGGATCGACGCGCGCGCCGATGCGGGCGCCCGAGCAGCCGCAGCCAGGGCGCGCGCAGCTGCGGGAACGAGCGCCACGCGGTACGGGAGCATCGCCAGCGTGAAGAAGCCGAAGCGCGCGGCGCTGCCGCCAGCCGATCTCCGAAAGCGCCTTCACGCGCGCCGCGCCGCAGCTGCTCGCCGGAAGGCGCAGCAGCCGCCGAAGTAGACGCACGAGTCGCGCACGCCGCGCACGGTGGACGTCTTGTCGCCGCGCCGGACGTAGGCGCCGGGGATCTCGACGATCGCGAGCCCGCGGCGCACCGCGCGCACCATGAACTCGGTGTCCCAGAACCAGCCCGGGTCCTTGATGCGTCGTCCAGCACGGGCAGCAGCGTCTCGCGGCGGAAGAACTTGTAGCCGGTCTCCGGTGTCGCTGCAGCGGCGATCGTCCAGCAGCCGCGCGCACGAGCTACGAGTAGCCGCGGCCTCATGCAGTAGCGGTCGAGCGCGCGCGCCTGGAAGGCGTAGATGCGGCGCACGCGTCGCGACGTCCGCGCCCTTCTCGATCGCGCCGCACCAGCGACGGGATGTAGCGCGCGTGCACCTCGAGGTCCACGTCGAGGAAGCCCGCGATCTCGGCCGCGCGCGCGCGCGGAAGCCGTCGGTCACGGTGGCGCCGCGGCCCTGGTTGCGCTCGTGGCAGGATCGCGCGCACGCGGTCCGGGTGTGCGTGCCACGATGTCGCGCGATGATCTCGCGGCGTGCGGTCGCGGCTCACGTCGTCGACGAACAGGATGATCTCGCTGGGACGGCTGCATCCCGGAGAGCGTCTCCCGGATCTCGCGCGAAGCTCGCCTCCAGCGTCTCCTCCTCGTTGTAGCAGGCGAGGACGAGGCTGACGCTGCGGCTGCTGCCACGCGTCAGCCCGCGACGGAGCGGACGCGCCGCCGATCACGCGATCGACGTCGGCGCTCCAGTGAGCGGATGCAGCGGCAGGCGGAGCAGCGTGCGCCGCGACGCGGTCGGTGACCGGCAGGCGCTGCGGATCGGCGCCGAGGCTCGCGCCCGAACGGCGACGAGTGGAGCGGCACGTAGTGGAAGGTGCGCCATGCACGCCCGCGCGCGCGCAGGCGGACGAGGCAGCGGTCGCGCGCGCGGCTCGTCCGGCAGCAGCAGGTAGAAGAGGTGGTCGTTCGGCCCGCGGTCGGCGAAGCCGGCGGGCAGGCGCACGCCGTGCGCGCCGGCCCAGTCCGTCGAGCTCGTCGCGGTAGCGGCGGCGACGTGCGCGGCGCCGGCGCGGCTGGATCTCGTCGTACTTGTCGAGCTGCGCGTCGAGCATCGCGGCCAGCACGTCGGACAGCACGTAGCTGCTGCCCTCCGGCGACCCAGGTGTACTTGTCGACCTCGCCGCGCAGGAACGCGCGCGCGGTTCGTGCCCTTCTCGCGCATGATCTCGCGCGCGCGCCGCCAGCTCGGCGTCGCGCAACGCCAGGCGCGCCGCCCTCGCCGCAGGTGACGTTCTTCGTCTCGTGGAAGCTGAAGCAGCCCGCGTCGCCCAGCGTGCCCAGGGCGCGGCCCGCGGTAGCCGCGCGCCAGGCCCCTGCGCGGCGTCCTCGATCGACGCGCAGCGCCGCGCCGCGGCGCGATGTCCAGCAGCGCGTCCATGTCGCGGCGCGACGCCCGCGTAGTGCACGGGCAGCAGCGCCGCGGTGCGCGGCGCGAGCGCGGCGCTCGACGTCGTCCGGGTCGAGGCCCAGCGTGCGGTCCTCGATGTCCGCGAACACCGGCCGCGCGCCCACGCGCAGGATGGCGTTGGCGGTCGAGACGAACGTGAACGACGGGCAGATCACCTCGTCGCCCGGCCCGATGCCGAGGGCGAGCAGCGCCAGCTCCAGCGCGTGCGTGCGCACGAGGTCGTGAGCAGGACACGCGAGCCGTCGAGCCGTCTGCAGGCAGCTTCGACGACGCTGCGTGAAGCGCCGTTGCCGGCCAGGCGGGGATGGAGCGCCTCGGCGGCCCGAGCCACCTCCTGCTCGTCGGTCCAGGGGGCGGACAGCGGGATCA
>ERZ1370068.10006-contig-8740_pt1 | contig 49214 bp, 80 predicted proteins | sample MGYA00561227_ERZ1370068 | MGnify/ENA primary metagenome ERZ1370068 (study PRJEB38410, sample SAMEA6850437) | metagenome | study: Metagenomic assessment of the ecological functions of the soil: analysis of the soil microbiota associated with the... | reverse complement strand
TGTACTTCGTTCAGTTACGGCGTATTGCTCGTCAGCGCCACCTGCATCACGTCGTCGCCCGGCTTCCGGGACCGTCTCGGTGAAGTATCAGCCGGCGGCCGTCGTTGGCGACACCGCCGTAGCGTTCTGCTGCCTTGGGACTCTTCGCTCAGCCGCTCGACCGCGCCGGTGCCGTCCGCCGCCCGCCAGAAGAGATTCCGCGCGCCGGCGCGGTCTGGACGTGAAGATCAGCCGGCGGCCGTCGGGCGTCCACACCGGGTGAGCTGTCATAGCACTGGGGTCGAACGTGACGCGGGTGAGCGTCGTGCGGCCCAGATCCCAGACCCAGAGGTCCTGCTCCTGATCTTGCCGCGTGCACCGCGACGCGCGTGCCATCGGGTGACAGCCGCGGATAGACATACGCGCGCGGCGGCGCCGGGATCGGCGTCTCGCGGCCCTGGCGGTCCACCCACACGAGCGTGCGCGACGTCCCGCCCGCCGCTCCCCGACACGTAGGCCAGCGTGCCGTCGCCCGCCACCACGGCGTCCACGCCGCCGTAGCTGTCGTCACCACGCGCAGGGACGACCGGCACCGGCGTGCCGCGCGTCTCCAGACGGGCCAGATCGAACGGCACCGCCCGCAGCGTGCCCGCCGCCGCGTAGACGAGATGGCCGCTCGACACGTAGTGGGCGTGACTGCCGCCGCGCACGAGGATCTTCCGCGTCCCGGTCTGCAGGTCCAGGACTGCCACCTGTGCGGCATCGAGGCCGCCCGTCAGCCGCCGTGATCGTGAACAGCACGGCGCGGCCGCCCGGCAGCAGCTCCGGCCAGAGGTGATCGATCTCGCCCTGCGCGCGGTCGGGCCGCGTGAGGACCGTCGTCGGCCCGCCCGCCGCCGCGACCCGCTGCAGGCCGGTCGTCGAGTTAGCGGTCGCGACAATGATCGTGTCATCCGGTCCCCAGGTCGCGCCGCGCGGAGCTGCCGTCGAGCGTCGCCAGCGTGACCGCCGGCCCGCCGGTGACCGCCACTTTCTTCAATACGATGGTGCCGTCCACGAACCCGATCCATTGGCCATCAGGTGAGACGAACGGCCCGCGCGGCGCGCCGGTGAACACCGCCACCGGCTCGAGGGCGTCGAGCGCGCGGACGAAGAGTTGCGTGCCGCGGTTGCCGACGTAGACGACGCGGGAGCCGTCCGGCGTGATCGCCAGGTCGCGGTCGACGCCGCTGATGGTCAGCGCGGCAGCACCCGACAGCGCGAGCGGGAGACGCGAGACACGAAGCGTCACCGGGTCAGCCGGGCGCATGGCGATCCACACCGCGGTACCGGCGACAACAGCGACCGTCAACACCGTCGCGGCGATCGACCATTGTCTGCCATGTCGGTCGAGGGCGTGTGACGACGCGTCCCAGCAGGCGGCGCTGCGAGCGCGTCGTCAATCTCCAATCGCGCGTCGGCGGCCGACTCGAGCCGTCGCTTGCGATCTTTTCTCCAGACACCGCCGCAGCAATGCGCGGATCGGCGCGGGCGTCTCAGCGGGGCAGGGCGTCGTCCAGTCCGGCTCGGTCGTGAGCACCGCCGCCAGCACGTGCGACATCGTCTCGCCGGCAAATACCGGACGCGCGGTCAGCATCTCGAACAGCACGATGCCAAAGGCCCAGAGGTCGCTCCGCTTGTCGGCAGGCTTACCCGCCGCCTGTTCCGGGACTCATGTACGCGGCCGTGCCGAGAATGGCGCCTTCGCGCGTGCCGCCGACAGTCACCGTCGGCGACTGCGTCACGCCGGCTCCCGAGTCGCCCGGCGCCGCCTTCGCCAGCCCGAAGTCGAGCACTTTGACCGTTCCCTCGGACGTGATCTTCACATTGGCCGGCTTGAGATCCCGATGGACGATCCCCTTCTCGTGGGCGGCGTCGAGCGCGTCGGCGATCTGCACCGCGATGGTCAGCGCGTCGCGCACGGGCAGCGGCCCTTTCGCGAGGCGATCGGCGAGCGTCACGCCGTCGATGAGCTCGAGCACCAACGCGGGGATGCCATCCACGTCCTCGAGACCGTAGATCGCGCCGATGTGCGGGTGATTGAGCGACGCGAGTATGCGCGCTTCGCGCTCGAAGCGTGCGAGGCGCTCCGGCTCGCTGACGAAGAGGCGAGGAAGGATCTTGATCGCGACGTCGCGTCCCAGTTTGGTCGCGCGCGCGATACACTTCACCCATACCCGACCAGCGCCGAGCTCAGCCACTACCGAGGTAGGGCCCCACGCGATCCCCAGCTTCAGCCGCGACTGTGCGGTCACCGATGGCACCTCAGGGCACCCGCCGCGCCGTCATGTGCGCGAAGCAGGGCCTCGACTTCAGCCCGCGCAGATCGCGGCGCCGCCGCGCAGCGCGCTCCGCCAGGAAGGCCGCCCGTTCCGCAGGCGCGCGCCCGGAGTGCCTCGTGAAAAAGCGCCTCGAGATCAGTCCACGAAGGAGCGCTCACAGTCTCGCCTCACGAGACTGCACCTTACGGAAGACTTCTTCATTCATCGCGCCGCCCATTACTGACCCGTGAGCTTCTGAAGCCGACGTCCAACGTCGTTCCCGACAGGCGAACCGGCGCCGCCATCAGCCCTCCGCCCGGCGTGATGAAGCACAGTGCTTCTCCGCTTGTCCGCCATCGTGGCATGCTGCCATCGCTGGTCGAGACCTGATGCCGCGTCGAATTCGTGTTCACGGCACCACCTGGGGTTTCCGATCGGCAGTAAGAGGCAGCACCCGAGATCGCGTCCCGTCTTGGGATCCAGATCGGCATAGAGCTGGAAGCGACCCGCGACCAGACCTGCGGCCGCTTCAACTGTGGCGATTCGGGCGCAACTCTTCGCCCCCTCCCCGTGCCGCTTGTGGGCACGTCATGCGAGATCGCTGTTCGACCTGCGTCTGCCAATCCGTGCCCGCGGCGCTCCCCGATACACGACACCGGCCAACGTTCGGCGTCTATTGCAGCTGGCGGGGCGCCTGTTCGGGACTCATATAGGCGGCGGTACCGAGAAACGACTTATCGTTACTAGTGCGCCGCGTCCCAGCCCGGAAACGGAGGAGCGCCCGTCACTTCGTCGGCACTCGAGGCGCCTCAGCTCCTCGGTCCAGTGCTGCACGACGATGATCTGGGGCGGCGCGGCGGTCTGGTCCGTGCCGCCGCCCTCGCTTGATCATCAGGAACCGCTGGCCGTCAGGTGACACGTCGTAGGTGCGGCCGAACAAGGCACCGGAGTCGTGAAGTAGCCCTTCTTTGACCAGCAGCGTCGGCGTCGTGGCCGACCACGACGCGCTGCGCTCCACGCCGACGCGCATGAGCGCGCCCGTCGGCGAGACATAGAACAACTCCTGCCCGCTCCGCGCCCAGAGCGGCCGCGTGCCGCCGGCCGTGGACACCTGCCAGTGGCCGCTGTTCACGTCGGGAAACGGCCGCACGGAGATCTCGACCCGGCCCGAGTCATTCGCCTCGTAGGCGAGCCAGCGGCCGTCGGGCGAGACGATGCCGTTCCGCTCGGTGAACGAGGACTGCACGAGCGGCGTCACGCGATGGGTCCCGTCCAACTCCATCTGCATCACGTCGTCGCCCGTCTTTGGGCCGTCTCGGTGAAGATCAGCCGGCGGCCGTCGGGCGACACGGCCGTCGCGATCTGCGCGTTGGGACTCGTCGGTCAGCCGCTCGACCGCGCCGGTGCCGTCCGCCGCCTGCCAGTAGAGATTCCGTGCGCCGGCGCGCTCGGAACTGAAGATCAACCGGCGGCCGTCGGGCGTCCACACCGGGTAGCGGTCATGAGCCGGGGTCGAACGTGACGCGGGTGAGCGTCGTGCGTCCCAGATCCCAGACCCAGATGTCCTGCCTCCTGATCGGCTGCGCATACCGCGACGCGCGTGCCATCGGGTGACAGGCGCGGATAGAAATACGCGCGCGGCGGCGCCGGGATCGGCGTCTCGCGGCCCTGGCGGTCCACCCACACGAGCGTGCTCGCGCACACGCCCGCCCGCCGCCGCCCCCGACACGTAGGCCAGCGTGCCGTCGCCCGCCACCACGGCGTCCACGGCGCCGGCACCTGTCGTCACCACCGTCAGGGATGACCGGCACCGGCGTGCCGCGCGTCTCCGAGACGCGCCAGGTCGAACGGCACCGCCCGCAGTGTGCCGGCCGCCGCGTAGACGAGATGGCCGCTCGGCACGTAGTGGGCGTTACTGCCGCCGCGCACGAGGATCGTGCGCATCCCGGTCTGCAGGTCCAGGACCGCCACTTGCGCGGCATCGAGGCCGCCCGTCAGCGCCGTGATCGTGAACAGCACGGCGCGGCCGCCCGGCAGCAGCTCGGGCCAGATGTGATCCGATCTCGCCCTGCGCGCGGTCGGGCCGCGTGAGGACCGTCACCGGTCCGCCCGCCGCCGCGACCCGCTGCAGGCCGGTGGCTCGCGTTATTGGTCGCGAAAATGATCGTGTCATCCGGTCCCCAGGTGGCGCCGCGGGAGATTGCCGTCGAGCGTCGCCAGCGTGACCGCCGGCCCGCCGGTCACCGCCACCTTCTTCAACACGCTGGTGCCGTCCACGAACCCGATCCACTGCCCATCGGGGAGACGAACGGCCCGCGCGGCGCGCCGGTGAACACCGCCACCGGCTCGAGGGCGTCGAGCGCGCGGACGAAGAGCTGCGTGCCACGGTTGCCGACGTAGACGACGCGGGAGCCGTCGGGCGTGATCGCGAGGTCGCGCGTCGACACGGTCGATGCTCAGCGCGGCAGCGCCCGACGGCGTGAGCGGCAGACGCGAGACACGAGGCGGCACCGGTTCAGCCGGGCGCATGGCTATCCACACCGAGGCACCGGCGACAACAGCGACCATCAACACCGTCGCGGCGATCGACCAGTGCTGCCATGCCGGTCGAGGGCGTGTGACGACGCGTCCCTCAGCGGGCGGCGCTGCGAGCGCGTCGTCAATGTCAATCGCGCGTCGGCGGCCGACTCGAGCCGTCGCTTGCGATCTTTCTCCAGACACCGCCGCAGCAATGTGCGGATCGGCGCGGGCGTCTCCAGCGGGCAGGGTCGTCCAGTCCGGCTCGGTCGTGAGCACCGCCGCCAGCACGTGCGACATCGTCTCGCCGGCAAATACCGGACGCGCGGTCAACATCTCGAACAGCACGATGCCAAAGGCCCAGAGGTCGCTCCGCTTGTCGGCAGGCTTACCAGCCGCTTGTTCCGGGACTCATGTACGCAGCCGTGCCGAGAATGGCGCCTTCGCGCGTGCGCGCCGACGGTGACGGTCGGCGACTGCGTCACGCCGGCCCCCGAGTCGCCGGCCGCCGCCTTCGCCAGTCCGAAGTCGAGCACTTTGACCATGCCCTCGGGCGTGATCTTCACATTGGCCGGCTTGAGATCCCGATGGACGATCCCCTTCTCGTGGGCGGCGTCGAGCGCGTCGGCAATCTGCACCGCGATGGTCAGCGCCTCGCGCACGGGCAGCGGCCCTTTCGCCAGGCGATCGGCGAGCGTCACGCCCGTCGATGAGCTCGAGCACCAAGCGCGGGGATGCCATCCGCGTCCTCGAGACCGTAGATCGCGCCGATGTGCGGGTGATTGAGCGACGCCAGTATGCGCGCTTCGCGTTCGAAGCGCGCGAGCCGCTCCCGGCTCGGATGACGAAGATGCGAGGAAGGATCTTGATCGCGACGTCGCGTCCCAGCTTGCGTCGTCGCGCGCGCGATAGACTTCACCCATACCACCAGCGCCGAGCTCACGCCATCACTGAGTAGGGCCCGCACGCGATCTCCCGGCTTCAGCCGCGACTGCGGGGCCACCGATGGCACCTCCAGGGCACCCGCCGCGCCCGTCATGCGCGCGAAGCAGGGCCTCGACTTCCGCGCTGCAGATCGGGACGGCCCCGCGCAGCGCTCCGCCAGGAAGGCCGCCCGTTCGGCGGGCTCCCGCGTGAGTGCCTCGCAGAAAAGAGCCTCGAGATCCGCCCATGAGGGAGCGCTCACAGTTGAGCCTCACCCTCGAGATCGCGGAGCAGCCACGCTCTGCGACCGTCCACTGCCGCTTCACGGTAGCCGGCGAGATGTCCATCGCCTCGGCGGTTTCTTCAATCGTCAATCCGCCGAAGAACCGTAGCTCGACGAGCCGGCCCTGTTCCGGGTAGAGGCTCGTGAGGCGCGTCAGCGCGGCGTCCAGCGCAATGACATCGACCCCTCGAGGCGGCGGCCCACCCGCGGCGTCCAGCAGGGTCACAGGCGTCACGCCGCCGCCGCGTTTGGCGGCGCCGCGCGTCCGCGCATGGTCGACCAGGATGCGCCGCATCAACTGCGCCGCGACGCCGAAGAACTGCGCGCGGTTCTGCCAGCGGACGCGCTGTTGATCGACGAGCTTGAAATAGGCTTCGTGCACGAGACCCGTGGCCTGCAGCGTGTGCCCTGGCCGCTCGTGAAGGAAGTAGCGGGCGGCGATGTGGCGCAACTCCCCATAGACAACGGGAAGCAGATCCTCGAGCGCGTCGCGGTCGCCGTTGCTCCAGGCGAAGGAGTAATTGCGTCACGTCCCCGGGATGCGAAGACACGACATTGCCCTCAAATCTTTGAGTTCGAGGCCACGAGTATACGCCCGGCACCGACCCAAGAAAGGCGCCTCATCATCGGTTTGAGCCGGTTCGACGACCACTTCCGCGTTAGGGGCGGAGGTGGACGTCATGAGCAGACCATTTCGCACCCGGATAGGCGGCCTGGTAATGGTCGTGGGGCTGACCGGGCTGCGCGCAGCCTGCAGCGGCCGACCCGATTCCAACGCTGCCGATCGTCCTGCAGATTCCCGATCACCGGCATGTCCCGCTCAACATCGTCACCCGCGCAGCGGATGAGGTGGTGCGCATCTACCGCGATGCGGGCGTCAATGTCATCTGGATCGACCCTCTGCGACCATCCGGAACCTCCGATCCGGGATTCGCGCTCGTCGTTCTTCCTGGCGCGATGTCCCGCCAACTGACCGTTGCCACAGAAGCCGTTGCGACAGACGCCTTAGGTCTGGCGGTCGGCACGCGGGAGCACCGGGGTCGAATGGCGTATGTCTTCTACAGCCGCGTCGAGCGCATCGCGCGGACGCGTCTGAACATGTCGCGTCAGGTTGAAAGGGACGACATCTATACCCTGATTGTGCTCGCGCATGCGATGGCCCACGAGATAGGCCACTTGTTGCTCCCCTACGGCCACTCGGCCACCGGTCTCATGCGCGCCGATTGGAATGCGAAGGACCTGCGCCTCGCGGCGGACGGACGCCTGAACTTCACGAGCGAGCAGGCGGAACCGATCCGAGGCGGGCTCCTGACTCGGGCCGCCCGCTAGACCAATTTACGAATCCACGTAGTGACAGGTTGACGAATTGTCGCTGAGAAATTCGTAGACTCGTCAATTCGTCACTACGACGAGGGGAAGCAGATCCTCGAGCGCGTCGCGGTCGCCGGCGCTCCAGGCGAGCGAGCAACTCGCGTCACGTCCCCGGGATGCGAAGACACGACATTTCCACTCAAATCTTTGAGGTCGAGGCCATGAGTATGCGCCCGGCGCCAAATCAAAAAGGCGCACCCGGTCGTCGCCGTGAGCCTGTTCGACAGCCACTTCCGCGTTAGGGGCGGACGTGGACGTCATGAACAGACCGTTTCGAACCTGCACAGCCGAAGCCTGGCAGTAGTCGCGGGGCTGACCGGGCTGGCGCAGGCCGGCGGCGGCCGACCCGATTCCAACCCTGCCGATCGTCCTCCAGGTTCCCGGCCACGGGAACGTCCCGCTCCACATCGTCGCCCTGGCGAAGGCCGAGGTCACGCGGATCTACCGGGATGCGGGCGTCAATGTCGTCTGGATCGACGCGACATCCAGCGGGGGCTGGTCCCACCGCCTGCAATCGTCTGGAACGTTCGATCGAGGATTCGCTCTCGTGGTTCTTCCTTCCCAGATGAGCGACCAACTGCCCGTTGCGGCAACAGCCTTGGGTGTCGCGATTGGGACAAGCGAGCACCGCGGTCGACTGGCGTATGTCTTCTACAACCGTGTCGAGCACATCGCGCGGACGCATCTGAACGTGTCGCACGATGCTGAAAGGAAGGACCTGTACAGCGTAGTCGTGCTCGCGCATGTAATGGCCCACGAGATAGGCCACTTGTTGCTCCCTTATGGACACTCGGCGATCGGTCTCATGCGCGCCGATTGGAATGCAAAGGACCTGGACCTCGCCCTGGACGGGCGCCTGAACTTCACGAGCGAGCAGGCGGAGCTGATCCGAGGCCAGCTCTCTCGCCCGGATCGCCCGCTAGAGACATAAAGAGATCCCAGCTGAATTCCTCGCACAAGCGCGGCGGCGCAAAGGCGAGGCTCCTGCTCAGCCTCGGTTACCGGACAGATGCTCCTGAGGCTCTGGAATCCGACCTTCGCACGCAGCATCTGCCACTGAATCCGGCGCGCACGTCCAGAGAACGCGTACGGCGTGGCCTACGAAATCGAGGACCGATCAGAACGCCATCCAGGAGAATTGTCCGGTTCGTTTCCATCTGGCAGATCGATACTGGAAGCGACGTGCCCCGATTCATTACCATGTATCCGAGATAGCGAGGATGGCCTTCGAGCTGTATAGCGACGTGATCCTCACCCGCGACATCCCCGAACGCGGCCTACGCGCCGGAGATCTTGGCACGCTCATCGATCGTCACGTCGTGCCGGGCGTGGCGGACGAGAGTGCTCCGTCGAGTTCTTCGATATGACCGGCAACACGGTGGCCGTTGTCACGGTCTCGGCCAGCGCATTGCGCCTACCAACGCCAGCCGACCGGCCCGCTGTGCGTGCTCTCACCGCGTAATCGTCATTGACGTAGCGAGATCGCCTCGATTTCGCAGACCGCCGAAACGCATGACCTGTGCCCGGACTGTGCCCGCGGCGAACTACGAGACGCCTAATCTCAGCCAACGGGACACACTATCGGCGCAAACACACGATCGGCCCATCTCATTGAGCACCTGTGATTTCAATCGAGATCGCGCGAATTGCCGATGCTGCGAAAACGACCGGGGATCGCCTGCGTGGCCGAGGAGTAGCTGGATCGCGCGAAGATCGAGGCCCCTTGGCCAGCCAACCGCAAGCGGCTTCGTGTCGCCGATCATGCCAATGCAAGTCGATCTCAACGAGTTGGTCGCGGTTCACGCGTCCACGCGACCTGGTGCAAATCGGTTCGATGCCGGGTGGCACGACACCTCGGAAATTCTTATCGCAGCGTGTCGATCAGGTACTGCGGGCGTCGGCGATGAGGTATCTGTGCGGCGTCGTCGGTGATGTGGCGCCCTCGCTGTGCGGTGACCAGGTCGATGAAGCCCTGGAGTTTCTCTGATGGCGGACGGTTTCTTTGCCTCGCTGTATCAAGTCTTTGGCGTCGTTCAATTTCACCAGAAGGCTCTTCACCGTAGAGGAATCATCGATCTTGTTGCTGACCAGCGAACACGTTTACCGACGCCGATCAGGCTGTCAATCGTTGCGATGACGGTGAACGTGACACTCTGGCTGCGGGAATTTCCGGCCACGTCGGTAGCCGTCAGCACGAAGTTGGTGCGTGCCCAGGGCACGCGTCAACAGGCTGATGCTTCTGACCATTCACGACCGCCGCGCCGTCGAGCCGGGGCGGTCGGCATCGCGGCACCAAGGCCCGACCCGGCATCCGTGGCCGAAAGGCTCACGGTCAGGACGTCGGAGTGGAGATACGCCCGCGCTTGTGGCGACGCAATCGCCAGGACAGGCGCAACGCGATCGACGACCGTCACCGTCGTGGTGCGCCAGTTGCGCTGTTGCCGCGCCGCGTCGATCGCGGTGAATGTCACCGAGGTGGCGCCCGGCGCGAACAACGCAGGGGCGTTGCTCGACACCGCGACGGCGCCGCTGCAGTTGTCCAGCCCGATCGGCATCGCCATCGCCAACGGCGCACCTGATGGACTCGACTGCTCGATGGTGATAGGCGCGGGCACGCCGCTGAACGTCCGGAGCTGTCAGATCACGAACCGTCACAACGACTGTGTCGGACGAGGCTCCGCCAAATCCATCGGTGACCGTCAGCATCACTGTGTGGACGCCTGGTGAGACCGGCCCCGTGATCGTCGGCCCTGTCACCATTCCGGTTGAAGGATCGACGGGCGAGAACAGAATCGGTGGCGGCAGCTGATTGTCAATCGTCCACGCATACGTCAGCGTGTCGCCGTCCGGATCGCTCGAGCCCGTGCCGCTCAGCGTTACGAGCGCCTGACAGGTTGCGCCTGCGGACGCGTTTTGGTCCGGACCCGCATTGGCGGTCGGCGGCCTGTTGACTCTCGTCAGAAATGGCGACGGCGTTGTTGGTGCTGTTCGGATCGGGCGACGCGCCCGTCACGATGGCTGTATTGGTGAGCATTCCCGGCGACGCGGCTCTAACGACGATGGTGACCCGCGCGGTGCCCTGACAACGACGGCCATTCACACGTGATCAGAGCCGTTCCCGTGCAGCGTCCAGCACTTCCGGTTTGCGTGGCGGAGATGAGGGCCGTGCCGGCTGGCAGGCTGTCAGTGAGCGTCGCTGCGGTCGCCGTGGATCCAGGATTCTTGACGTCGAGCGTGTATGTGATGGCGCCGTCGAGCATCACGACAACCGGCGACCTGCAAGACCTGTGACCGACAGGTCGACCGATCCGGGGGTCACAATCGTCGTCGTCGTCACAGAGTTGTCGTGGATATCCTTGTCGCGGCCGGCATCTCTCTCCCCAGATCAAGTCCTGAGTGAAGCCATTGAACCAATTGAGGGAACGCGTTCGAAATGCATACTGCGGGAGGACACACGCCCTCATCCTCGACCGCCCGCCGTGTTGATCTGCGCTCCAACAGTTGCGGCCATCACGTCGATCCTGATGAAGACGCTCTCGCCCTCTGACAACGGCCAGAGTCTGCAGGCCACCCACATGCCGGCGTGCTCGCAGCTACGCGGATAGGACGTGGTGGACGGCGGGTGATGACCGCGACATCGCCGAGCGATCGCTCCCGCCGGCAGCTTGTCGAGGAACGTCACGTCCCGGGCGCGCCGGCCCCTTGTTCTGTCACCTCAGCAGGTGGTGAAAGAATGGACGCCGAACTCGACTTCAGCAGATACTCCCGCCGATTTCGGTCACCGCCAAATCAGGTTTTGTGGGGGCTCCATCGTCGACAATCCACGTGACGAAGCCATTGATGGCTCCATTGAGGGTCGCCTGCGTGGCAGGGAGGAATCCTGCGGTGAGGAAAGTCTGGTCGAATCCGCAAAACCGGCGACAAAGGCGAGGCTGACTCTGGGTGGCCCACCGGAACTGATACGTGATCGAGACCGACGACGGTCCACGGCGAGCGCTGGCCCCGGCGGCCGAGGCGCGCTCGCGATATCGGCGACGAGTTGTTCGCGGCCAGTGCCGCCCAGGCTACGTCGAGAAGAGGGGCACGAGACCGGGATTGGAATCTCACGACGAACGCGTCGAGATCGCGGACTCGCCCCTGCAGCGGGTTCAACAAGGGGGAAATCCGTAGACGTGTGGTCACACCCGTGACCCAGAGGTTGCCCGCAAAGTCGACTCCAATTGCCGACCCGCGGTCTTCTCCGGTTCCACCAAGGTGCGTGTGCTGGCCGGTTGGCCACCGCTGCCGAGAACCTCGACGAACGCATCGGTGGGTCCACCGCCGGGACCCACGGGAGAAAACTGGTCGGCCGAACGGCCGAGCGCATGACTCCGGTGACGTCATCGTCTACGGGTTCGGCGATCGCGATGCCTAGTGCCGGTTCCGAACGAACGTGGAATAAGCGAATCAGATCCATCCGAACAAGCCTGGCGGCGAAGCCTCCGCTGAACGGTTGAGGCGAACCGGCTTGCGGGAAGTCGTGCCGAATCGGTTGCCCCGGTCACCGCACGCAGAGCCACTGCGTGTCCACTGCGATGGCGCGTGCGCGACGGTCTTGCGCCAGAGCCACCAAAACGACTGGAGTACGCCAGCGCGGATCCATCTGGGTGAGCTTGGTCACAAACACATCGGACGGCCCATCGAGCGAATCACGAACTGCGCCTGTTACGTGGGGCGCGCCGCTGGAATCGAGCGCGATGGCATTCGCGCGGACAGACGATGCATCGCCACCGAGATACGTCAGTCACAGCAGCTCGGATCCGTCCGGACTGAGTTTGGCGGCGAAGGCTCGTTCGCGCGACGGATCGTCGCCGAACACGGCGTCGATCGCGTTGGCGGTCAGGAAGTCCGGCGAGCAGGGTCCAGCCGGTGATGTGGGCCTCCCCGGTGTCAGGCCGCACGGCGACACCAGTTGCGATGTCCCCCGAGGTTCCACCGAGATAGGTTGATAGAAGCCAATCTCTTAGTAATGAAGGCGTCCTCGCAGGGCTGATGACCCTCGATGGCGACGGCGACAGCGCACGCAGGGCTGTCGCGCACCCAGCGTAGGAAGAGTCGACGGAATTTGCGTAGCCGGAGACGGTACGGGAAACCCTGATAGTCGATGGCGATTCCCAGCGCGAGATCCTGTCGCTCCTCCGAGATACGTCGAGTAGACGAGGACCGGATCAACAACCAGTGGCTTCGTCGAGTCGTACGGCCCGAGATTGAAGGCAACCCCTGTCGCTGGCAGTTGTTCGGTAGCCGCCGGGAATCTCGACGCGATGACCGTCGGTTTCCTGATACATAACCGGCTTCTTGAGCCGGACTTCAGAGTCGCCCCTGCCGAGCACGAGATCGCCGGCATCGTCCACATGAATGTTCTCCGCGCCATCGAAGCGTCAGCTCGATGTCATCCGGATCCGGCGCCAGGAGAGACGATGAAGTCGTACTCGAGCTGCCGTTGATTGCCGTAGTAGACGGATCCACTCCAGGATAGACGTCGTGGTGATGTGACGTTCGCGTAACGGGAATGTCGGTGTGCCAGTGTCGGCGGTCGCTCCCCGGTGATGTAGTTGCTCCTTTTCAGCCAGTTCTCCGCTCTGCGAGACGCGCGGCATGGGGTTGCCGTCAGCGAGTTTCATCCGCAGAGGCGTCGACGATGTGGACGGAGCCGTTTCAGGAGAAGCCGCGCGCAATGTCAGGACCGCTTCCGTCGCCGTGAGGAGGACAGGGTAATTCCCGCGCCGCGTGACACGAACTGCACCTCGGCGTCGGTCTGGCCGCGATTGGCCTCGAAGCCAAGCGGCTGTCTCGTCATACGCGTCGGCTATGCGACGTCTCGTCTCGGTATCAGGCTTGGAAAGGCCTGGAGTCCGACTCGAGGCGCTGCGGGATGACTTGTCGCTCCTGCGAGAACCGCGACGAGAGACGACCTGAGCAGATCCGGAACCAACGGGACGCACCACGGCATTCGCTCGGCTGCATAGTTCTTCACCCAACTGAAGTCACGGGATTTCTCAAGACGCGCCGGACAGACACTCGGCGGTGAAGCGCTTCACCAAGGCAGCGTTCCACGGCAGCCAGGCTTCGGTTGATCCTGAAAGAACGACGGCAGTTAGAGGTGAGTTCGACCGATGAGGGCTAGAGTACGTTCGGACAGGATACGAAACCGTCACGTTTCGTTCTGTTGTGGTCCGCCAGTCCACGTTCTGTCGTGGGGGGAGTTGTCGAGGGACCGAGAACGGGCGTTATGGTAACCGCGAGACGGGCCTTAATGTTTCCCATCGTCATCGAGTCATCAACCAAGTCGATGCACTCACACCATTTGCCCCTGGTTGATCCATGCTCAGGAACCCATTCAGTTCGGCTGACAATTGGCTGACAATCGGTAAGTGGGTGGGGGTGGTTCCGAGTCGGAGTGAGTCGTGGAAAAGCTTCGGAAAATCGTCTCGTGCGGTTTCGAGCGGTCATCAGTTGTCCTGTCAAATTGGGCTCATAACCCGAGGTCGGGGGCTCAAATCCCCCGGCAACCATCGCTTGTCTGCACGCACGTGTCGCAAAATATCCTCGACTACGACATGTTACGCCGCCATCCCGACGGAGCCTTGCCGCCCAGCGAAGGCAGTCGCCGAGCGGATTACGCGCAGGCAATTTCGAGCGAGCGAAAACTTCGGGCCAAACTTCGGGCCATTAGCGCCCGAACACCACCGAAAACCGAGGAGCACCAGAGACCAGAGAGCAAGACAAATCAACAAGATAGAGAACCTGACGAAATCTGCAAAACCTGATGGCACTGTGAGCCCGAATGTGCCCTCGAAAGGTGTGACGGGCAGACCCCTCGAAGCTGTAACGGCGGTGACTAGCTGCAGCTTGCAGCGTTTGATGATCCGAAAAGGGAGGAGGTTTACAGGACCCCTACCTAGACGATTCGGAGTGGCCGCACAGGTAACACTTCGGCCCGACCTAAGGGTCGAATTCGAATGCCGGCGGTACACGGTGACGCGACCGCGCTCGCTCCGACACGAGCGAAAGCGACACCGGACTGAGCGTTCCCGCGGCCGCCGGACTGCACGAGCGGCCCGAGCGTCGTCCCGATGCTGAAGCGGGGTTTCCCGTTCGCCGGCTGAGCCCGATGGCGGCGAGCCGCCACGCAGCCGCGTGCCGCCAAGGCGCAGCTGCACGCCATGAAATGCGTGATCCGCACCGCCGCCGGCACCGGGCGCGCCTGATGGCGTGACGAACGACACCACGCCGCCGCGGTCGGCCGCGGCACTGACGGCCGTCCACACCGCATCGCCGGCAGCGCGTCGCAGCACCTGGGCTCCCGCGGTCGCGTCGCTCGGCACGGGCGGTCAGCCAGACCAGCGCGCCGGTCTCGCACTGGACGACGACCCACATCGGACCCGCGCCGACGACGGCCGGTTCGCTGAAGTCGGCACGAACAACGCTCGGGCGCCCGCGCGCATCGGCGCGACTGCGCCGGTCGCAGAGCGCCTCACCCGGCTGGCCGTCTTCGTCGTTGTGCAGCCGCACGCGTGCCGCACTGGCATCGGCAAGCGCCACGAGGTCCACGGTTGCACCTTGTATCAGCGCGGCCTGTCCCAGCGGCGTCCGCGTGGCCGCTGATTCTCCAGCTGCGACGCCGACGCCGAGATCCGACGCCTGCACCGGCGCCTCGGTCGAGTCTTCGGTATCACCCTCGCTCTCTGCATCATCGCCAGGCTGCTCGTCGAACGGTCCCATCATTCGCAGCGTGGCGGACCACAGCGCGGCGCCGCGCGGGACGTCGATTGTCACGGTGCGCGTCATCAGCTGCTCGCCGCCAAAGTCGAGCACGCGCTTGGGCGCGTGATCGTCGAAGCGCTCGCGGAAGAGACGATAGCGGAGCACGAAGCCGGCAATGGTGGCCTGCGTGGGCGTGTCCGACTCGATCACGAGCGTGATCGACACGGACGCCGGCAGCGTGGCACCGTCGAGCGAGTCCGTCAACCGGTCGCACGCACCTCTGCAGCAGCGTCGCGAGCGCAGGGCCGATATTCAGAAACGGTGGGCGGGCTGGTGAGCACGGCGCCCGCATCGGGTCCAAGGTAGAGGACTTCCGGACTCAGCGCCGGCAGCATCACGCCGACGCGGATGTTGGCGGCCACGCTTCGAACGATGACGGTCTCGATGTCGGCGGTCCGCAGCGTGACCCCGGTGCCACCACGTTTCTGGCGCAGCACGAGCTGACGGTCCACCACGTTGAGCACCGCGCCGGTCGTGCCATGACTCGCGCTGACGAAGGCGTCCTCGGTGATGACGTCGCCGTCGACGCGACGCGCCTCGATCACGTCGCCCGACTGCGCGTCTGCACCTTCACGCGCAGCACGGTGCGCGCGGTTGGAAACGTCAGCTTGACGCCGTCGCTGCCGCTGTTGGCCCGCGTGACGCTTTCGGCCGCGCCCCCGGCCCGCGCGTCGAAGTCGTAGGTGGGAAACGACAGCGTGCAGGCGGTGTTCTGAACTGCCAGCGGAAACCGTCCGCCAGCCCGCCCGCTCGGCAGCGCACACGTGAAGCGGCGGGCAAACCGTCCCGTGGCGGAGTCCTTCGTCAGGACCCAGCTGCCGTTGACCGCCGACAGCGATCCGCCGTCTGGCGTGCCCTGCGTGACGTCCATGCCTCAGCGCAACCTCGCGTCGATCCCATCGACGCGGGTGATCAGGGTGCGCACGTCACGGTCCACGCGCGTGTTCAGTCCGTCGACTAAGGGTGCGGTCGGCCTTCGAATTGAGGTCGTTCCTGAGCCCAACCGTCGTCGCCGTCAGCGTGTCGATGGTGGTCTGGCTGGCCTTCGAGGCCATCTGCGCCGGACAGGCTGGATTCGAGCGCTGCGAGCTGTCCCGTGAACTGCGTCCTGCAGATCTCGTCTGCACGCTCTGCAGATCCGTCTGCACGCGTTGCAGGCGCGGACCCGGAGCAGATCGTATTGAACGTGAACGATCGGGTCAGGTCGTGGCGGGTGGCGTCGATCGCCTTGAACATGGGCAGACCGCCCTGACCGATGGTCGTGGAGGCGTCGCCCACGCCCGCGAGCGCGTTGAGGCGCAGGTCCTTGGGCAGGGCAGCCACACTCGCCTGGAAGAACTGCTGCAGCTCGCCCTGTGCCGCTCGCGTGCGGATGGTCTGCCCCAGCTCGCCCCGTTCGGTGTTGACGAACGCCTTCACGCTGATGAACACGTCGTTGAGGAAGACGTTCGCGTCCCGGATGTCGGTGGGCGCGCGCTTCAGCTCGGCGGCCAGCCGGCGATCGGCCGCGACGTCGTGCTCGAACGCCGCGAGGAACGCGGGCAGCCAGTTGCGCACGGTCATCGTGTGCGTCACGAGCGCAAGATGCCGCCGTCCGCGATCGTCGCCTTCGTCGTGCACGAAGCAGGCAATGCTCACCGGTATCCGGCCCCACTGCGCCAGCGCCTGTCCCCGATGCTCGGCGTGCTGCACGCTGGAGCCGTACTCGCGGAACGCGGCATCGATCGCCTCGCGCAGATCGTCGCTCGCCGGCGCGCGATATTGCCGCACGAGGTCGTTCAGTTCGGCGCTCGCGGCCGTCGGCCATGCCGCCGCCAGCGGCAGGCGTCCCGCGGCCAGTTCGAGCGCGACGCGCTGCGCGTCGCTGAGCGTCGCCTGAAACCTGGTCCCCAGCCGCAGTTCCACAAGCCCCACGTCGTTGGTGCGCGCCGTGACGGCATTGCCGGTGATCGCCTGCACGCCGCTCAACGCGCTCAGCTCGCCCCAGGTCGTCGTGAACGTCACGGGTTGATCCACGAGCGGCCGGCCCGCCGCGTCCTGCACGTGCGCCAGCAGCGTCGCGTTCTGCCCGAGCCAGATCGTGCCCTGCAGGGACCAGAGCCGTGCCTGCACGCCTGCCTCGACGAGCGATCGCAGCATGTCGACGGTCCGCCGCAGCTCGGCGAGTTCCGCACGCGAGACCGCGCCGATCGTGCGCGCGGGGCCGCGCGCCGGAGAGCGACACCACGATCTCGGTGAAGCGCTCGGGGCCGACATACGGCACGGCGTAGCGCTCGTCGAGCGTGCGAAAGCCGTGCAGCTCGGCGCCGGCGATTGAGGATGCGCTGAGCCACGCGCATGCCGACGTCCAGCTCGTGCGGGAATTCGACCGCCTCCGCAATCGTCCTGGCGTTCGGCGCCTGATTGAGGAAGTCCAGCACTTCGTGCGCGTGCTTGGCGCTGACCTCCTCCGGCGTCAGGTACGCGTCCCACATGCCCATTACCCGATCCTCCGGACGAAGTCGGTCACAAACTGCAGGTCGGCCTTGCCCACGAGCGCGCGGTTGACGGTCTCGAAGCGCGCCACGGACGTCGCGCGCTTCCTTCTGCACGGCCACGATCGGCCCGTCGTCGCGCAGCAGGTCGGCGCGAAACACCTGCTGGTCCGCCTTGACCTGGTCGCGCAGGTTCTTGGTCGCCTCGCCGAGCGCGTTCTGGAACTGGGTGGTGAGCTGGCTGCCGACCCGCGCGGCTTCGCCGGTGGCCTTGGTGGTCGAACCGGCGACCGCCCGGGGCCGGTTGCGCGCTCGTGCCGCCGCGCGGCATCACGGCGCCTCGCCGTAGGTGACCGCTCGTTGCACCGCGATGCCGCCCGAGACGGCCTCGATGGCATCGTCGAAGAAGTCGGGCGCATTCTGGACCCTGACCGTCTTGACGGCATCCGTGGCTGCCGCAAACTCACGCTGGCCGCCGAGGATGCCGCCGCCGCGGACGCGCCGCTCGATCTCGTCCATGACGCCGTCGACCGATACGCGCATATCGGTGTGAGATCAGGCCCGGAAGCACGCCGCGGTAACTCGCCCGCGAGCCCCGTGAGAATCGGCGAAGAAGTCGTCGACGATCCAGTGGTAGACCCAGTCGCGGAACGTCACCTGAATCGATCCGCTGGCCATCGCCCGTCGGGCGACACCGGATCGCCGTCCGGCTTCACGAACGCGAACACCGTGACCAGGTAATCCGGTCCAACTCGTGGTGACGAGGCCAAGCTGCGGTGCCACGCGTGCCGGAGGCGTTGCACGTAGTAGGTGTCGAGATACCGCTGCATGATGTTGAGTACGCCGCCGGTGTAACGCGCGTCATGGCGCGGAACGCCGGCTACACGGTGCTCGACGCAGAAGTCGCACCGCCCAGCATCGCCTCGCTCACGCTCATTTCCTGGGCGCCCACCGCCACACGCGCTCGACAGCGCGCTTCCACCTGCGCGTGCTCGGCTTCGCTGAACGCGGCGGCGTGATCGGCCTGCAGCTGCACCGTGGCCTGGCCGCTCGCGTTCACCTGTACGCGCCACGGTGCGGCCACCGGTGCCCGCTGCGGCTGACGAACGCAGGGGCGGCCACGAGCGTGCCCCACACGGTCATGAAGTCAACCCACGGGCGCGTCGCCGGGTTCGTCAAGTCAACGCCGTGCCGTCGAAGCTGGTGACGGTGGCCGTGATCGCGCCGCGCTGGCCGATCACGAAGCGCGCGGACGCGGCCGTGAGGTTCATTCGCCGATACCGCGCACGCAGCGTCGTGGCGACGTTCGTGAGGTCGGTGATCGCGCCTTCGAGGGCGGTGACGCGAGTGCCGAGGTCCTCGACCGTGTCTTCCAGCGGATCAGCCTCGCCTCGATTGCCGTCTGAACGCCGGAGACCAGCGCCTCGACGGCCGCCAGCATGCCGTTCCAGTCGCTTGCGCGAGTCAGCTCGCCGCTGATCTTTCCGCCGAAACCATCCACCAAAGCACCCATAACTGACCTCCGTCATTCCACGCGCACGAGCTGCTCGTCTACGGCCAGACCGAGGTGCACGGCCGCGGGCCGCACGCGGCTCACTTCGTCGAACACACGATCGAGCACCAGTGGATCCACGACCTCGTCCGGCGTCGTGCGCCGCAGCCGGACGAGCGACCGACAGCAGTTCACGAGGCGACCAGCGCATCCACACCTGCGCCGCGGGGTTGAAGGCGAACACCTTGTCCCGCAGTTCCTGCACGAGGTCCGCGAGATAACGCCCCTCGAGCGGCGCCCCGCCCTCGATGCGGTTCCGGCAGCATCCGTCCCTCGATCGTCCACGCGGGAAACGCCAGCGGCTGCGGCACCACCTCGGGCTCGATCGACAGATACCGCCAGTCGCTCGCCGCGAGCAGGCCAGGGCAGTGCCGGAATGCCCCGTCGAGGATGCGCACCGCGTCGGGCTTGGAGATGCATGCCAACGGCTGCGGGTGCATCCTCCGACGGCGTGAACGTGGTGCCGTCGAAGCCACCGAGTTGAGGGGTTCACGCCATCGGTCCACGTCACGGCATGGACCGGCGGTTCCGCGGTGGCCGATGCCGGCAGATCGTTGGTCACGAAAACCGTGCCGGACGGCGTCAGCGACTGCCACCGATTGGCGCTGCGCACGAACCGCCAGAACGTCAGCTCGCCTCCGTTGCGTTCGAGCGACGGACCGCACCGTCGGCGTTCGCTGCGAGGCGCACGGCTCCGTCTCCCTGCGCTGCCACCAGTCGGCGCCGTCGAGAGCACGATCAGTCCGGCAGCGGTCGCGAACCACAACCGGCCTCGCTCGTCTTCGGCAATCGCGTGTACCGGCTCTTGGGTGACTGCCGGGAACGCCTCGAGCAGTGTCGCGAACGTGCGGCGATGCTCGCGTGCGCAGAATACGACGCGCGATGCCGTTGTCGTCCCGAGCCACAACTGCCGCATCGGGCCCCCGCCGCAGGCTGCGTGCCCAGGGGCATGAACACCGTGTCGGCGCCGGGAAGCTCGTCGCTATCCGGATCGAAGGGGATCCAGTCCGGAGCTCGCTTCGTCGACCGCCGCGCCGCCATAGTGAAACCACCGGCCCTGCGTCGCCTGGAACTGAAACACGCCGAGGCTCGCCGCCGAAAAACACCGAGCCGTCGACATCCGACGAACGCGGCGTGGAGACGGCGTCACCGTGGCCGGACGTGCGCCCGGCCCGACCATCGTCAGCGTGAGATCGCTTCCGACCTGCGCGGCACCATCGCTCGTCGCGGCCCACCATTGCGCCGCCGCATCGGGTGCGAGCGCGTGCACGCCCGGACCCGCGAGCGTCGCCGGATCCGGCGACGGCGTGGCGCCAGGTGAATGGAAGCTCCAGCGCCGTCACGCCGGTTGCGAGACCGATGAGCAGCTGGTTCCCGCGGCCGGCGAGACAGTGAATTTCCGGCAGCCCGTTCAGCACCTCCTGCCACGCGTGTGCCGTCGTCCGTGCGCCAGAGCTTCCCTTCGCTCGCGTCGTTGGCGGCCGCCCAGAGGACGGATCGGCGGACTGAAAGAAGGCGACCACCGTTCCTGCGGGCCCTGCGCCTGCCGCCGCCCAGGGTCCTGGAGCGGTGGGATTCGCGCTTGACTCCGCATCGGCCGACGACATCGCCACGTCCACACCATTCTCGGTGCCCAGCCACGACCGGTGCGCCGGCCAGAACGCCAGTGCCTGCGACGGTGCAAGCGCGTGCTTCGCCCCTCGTGAGGCCGACCCGTGTTGTCGTTGACGCGCACCCGTTCGAGCACGGGCCGCTCGGTCGCGTCGATCACGAGCCAGGCACAGGCGTGACGCCGACAATGAATGCGGTCGGCAGCGCCGGATGTGCGAGCCGCTGGCGATGGCCCACGCATCAGCGGCCCGACCATGTCGAGCGGTTGCCCGCGTGCCTGGACCGCCTGCGTGGTGACCCGCAGGGCGCGAACTCCTCGACCGTGAGCACGCGTGCGCAATCCGGCGGCGCTTCCCGAGCTCGCTCACCGGCAGCGCGATGCGCGTCGCCAGGCGAAGAGCCGTCAGCGTGCCGAGCCCGAGCCCGGTATCGTGACGAGGTCGGCAAGGCGCGCGTCGAAAATCTCGACACGATCGCGGCTGAGCGGCGGATCGAGCCAGGCGCTCGATCGAACAGCGCGGCCAGGCGTGGCAGATCGATCGAGATAGGGCAGCGCCTCCACGATGTCGTCGGTGGCGTCGCCGGCGGCTCGCCCGTCAGCTCGCGCGTGCGGCGGACCCATTCACTGAAGAGCGCACTGTCCGGCCGAGGAGAACCAGTGCGCCTGCATGACGTCCGACGATTCCCGGCTCACCCGTCGAGACCGCTGCCGCACGGCCCGGACGAATGCTGTGAAGGCCCGACCGCATCCACTTCGGGGCGGTAGAGGGACGGCAGCCGATCGACGATTCGAGTGGCGCTCGGCATCCGGGCTATTCGAGTGCCCAGCGTCACGCCGAGTGGTCCGAGACGTTCACCTGGCGTCATCACGTATAGTGCTCGCGCCGTCGACGAGCGTCTTCGTCAGCGCCATTGGACTGCTGGACGAATACGCTGACGACCACCGGTGCCACGTCGGCGACCGTCGGCAGCGTGTCGCCCGGCTCGAGGCTCGCCAGGGTCTGCGGAGTGCGTCCGGGCAGCGGTAGCACGCCGCAGCACCTTGCCCAGCGATATCGTTCGACGCGCGATTTCCGCCGCGTCATCCGGCGATGACGTGGTCGCCGCGTCGTTCACGTACGCGAGCTGCCGTGGCACAGCGCGGTTTTCCATCTGCCGGGGTCGGGCGCCGTGCCCGCGGTGGGGAAAGCGGACCACGACGCTGACACCAGTCGGCACGGATTCGGATCCGCGATCTGCAGTTCGCCGAGCACGGTGGCGTCGTCGGCGAGATCGATCACACCGTTCGCGGCGTCGAGGCGTTCCTCGAGCGTCGTCGACGCCGTCCTCCCGACGTGCACGCGTGCGCTCAGCAGCTGCACGTCCTCCACGCCGGGAACCGCGAGCACGCGGCCGACGATCTGATTGACGCTGGCGTCGGAGCGCAGCGGCAGCGCGGTGAAGAAGTCGGCGAGCGCGGTGCGGACACCATCGTGCGCGCGCTTCAGGTCCGCTTCGGGCAGGCGTTCCTGTGTGATGAGCTTGAGCGCGATGTCGACGGCCAGCGGCACGCTGACGCCAAGCACCTCGATACGAACACCGGCCGGACGTGCGGCGTCGAGATCGGCAATGAGCTGCGCCACACGTTCCGGTGACAGGTCGGTTGCCTGCGGCGTCACCCGCACGAGACCCGGCGTGTCGGTGACTTCGACGCATGTGCGCGCGGACCTGCTGACGGGCCAGCACCTGCTGCAGCGCGCCGAGCGTCGCCCGCTCGCTGCCGTGCAGGAACGATTTCGCCCAGGTGCGGAGCGCCGCGTCGGTTTCATCGGCCGTCGCACGGCTTGCGGGGCCGGGGTTGGTGACGGCGCTGATCCCGGCGATTGGCACCGGCAAGCACGGTGAGCACGTTCGCCTCGACTGGATCGTTGGCGGGCTCGAGATCGTCCGCGGTCACCGTCAGCGTGTTCTGGTTGGGCGACATCGTGACCGTGTCGGCGGTGGCGTGACCGAATCGCGCCTGCGTGTCGATGACGCGGGTGCCGGCGGTGATCGTGATCGTGCCGGCCGTGCCGGCGCACGGGTGAAGCGCACGGTCGTGCTCGCGCGGTTGCCGCGGATGCGCGCAATGCCGAGCAGTGCCACGACCCTGTCGAGCGCGCTGCCGGTGGCGTGTCGATGAACCCGCGTCGTACCTGGCGTCGAGCTGGAGCATAGAGCGCGCGCGATCTCGAGCGCCACCGACTCGGTGAGCGTGCGCAGGACGCTCCCCACCTGCAGGTCGGTGAGCGTTGGCGGCACGTCTTCGCGCAGATAGTTGACGTGGACGATCGGAGCCCTCGTCCGGGAAGCGCCGCGCCGCGCAGCCACCGCAGTGTCTGCCCATCCGGCCGCAGCTCGTAATCGACGCCCTTCGCGGAAGCGGATGGACTCGCCGTGGCGCACGCCGTAGACTGACACGATCCGCCTGGCCTTCGGCTGCTCGAGCGCGTGCTCCAGCGGGCCGTCCGGCGTTGCGCCGGGGGCGGAAACGGCTGCGCCTCGGCGGCCACGCCCCCGATCACTTCCGTGAGGAGGTTGTCGAGGACCTCCGGATAGTCTCGTCGTCTGAAGCTCATCGCCTACTCCAGGTCGATCGTGAACGGCCCCAGGTCGATCGCCCCGCGCCGATCGCCTGCACCTTCAGGAAGATCCGGATCAGGTGGCGCTCGGCCCGGCGCGGCCGTCACGTCCACCGCGACGATCTTCTCGATCCGCCGCTCCTGCTTGAGCGCTTCGATGACTATACAGCTTCGCGAGATTGCGATTGGTGTCCGTGTTCGGCTGCCCGATCGAGATCCGGCAGCCGCGAGCCATAGTCGGCGTGGCCCAGCGCGGCGAGCTCGCCTTTCGGCGTCAGCAGGCGGATCTCGATCGCCTGCCGCAGGTTGTCCAGGTCCGACGACACCGACAGGTCGCGCAGCCGCATCGATCCGGCCGCCGGCGCTCGTGCGTGTCTCCTGGTCCTGCACCTCGTAGATCGAAAGCGCGTCCGACCGGACGAAGCGCAGAGCAATGTCGCTGAGCAGCTGCGGTGCGGCCACATCACCCTCAATCATCACGGTGGACACCACTATCACCTGACCGACAGGCTGGTCTGCGGGATCGTTGCAGGTCAGCGCCGTGTCGCCCATCCGCGCCGCCGGCTTGCCGTTGATGTTCACGGTGGTGCTGCCCAGGAACACCTCGCCGCGGTTCTTCGGCGGCGTCTGGAACGGACCGCCCTGCGGCACGTGCGGCGGCGAGTTGGTGGCCGTGCTGCCCTTGGTGGCGGCCGGTTTGCCCTCGATGTTCACGTCGGTGCTCAGGCCGCCGTCGAGCTGGCCGACGAAGGGTGCGGCAGCGGCGTCGGCACCGGACCGCCCGGTGTCGGAATCATGATGATGTGAATGTCGGTGGCGACGATCTGATCGCCCTGCTTTGCAGCCGGATTAGCCATGGCAATCCCTTCACATCAGTTCAGGTTGATGACGCTGCCCTTGATCGTCATGTTGCCGCCCGCTTTGAGGTCGAGGTTGCCCTGCGCTTCGATCTTCAGGTCGCTGCTCGCCTTCAGTTCGAGCGACTGCGACGACGTGATCGTGACCTTCCGTCGCTGTCGATCGTGATTTGTGCGTTGCCGCCGACGTCGATGTTCACCGCCGGGTCGTCGTCTGTGATCTCCACCGTCACGGCGCTGGCCACCTTGAGCACCACCGACTGCTGTCGGTCGCTCGACACCTCCAGGCGCAGGGCTTCGTCCGGTGATGCGTCCGCGGGCAGGTTCCAGATCACCTGGCCGTCGGCGTTTGCCGGGGGCCGATCCTCGTCGGTATAGAACGTGCCTGTGACGACCGGCGCGTTGATGTCGCCGCCGACGAACTGCACGAGGACCAACGCCCCTCCGGCGGAATCGACACCGCGCCCAGACGGCCGGTGGCGACCGGTACGCTGCCGAGCACGATCCCCGTATCGCGGAGACGCACCGTCACGGCGTAGTTGTCGGTGTCGCCGTCGCTCTCGTGCGGATGCTGCGATTGGACGACGCCAAGCTCCGCGGCAGCGCAGTGCCTGCACTTCCTCGCGGATCAACCGGCGCAGTTCGGGCACGAGATCGGCGATCACAGGAGCCCTCCCAGCAGATCCAGGAGTCCGCCTCCCGCGCCTGCGCCCGCCTTGACAACGCGGAGACGGCTGCGATAGCCGCGACGGGCGTCGAACCTCGTGGACGATGTCGGCGACGCGATACGTGCCGTCGAGCGACGGATTGCGGCAGGCCGGACACCTTCACGTTGTCGCCGGGCTCGACCTGCGGCGCGCCGGAGATCAGGAGCCATCCTCGGGTCGCCGCTTCCGCCGCGCGCTGCAGCCTGGCGGCGGCGAATGTTTCGACGGCGTCCGTGCTGCCGGAGCGCGCCGACGCTGAAGGTGCGAAGTGGCGTGCCGCTTCCGGCCGTGGATTGATTCGACGCAGGATCCTTGCGCAGCCAATACCACGCATCGCTGCCCTGATCGCCCGCCGCGCCTTCGCCGGTCGACCTGCACCGCCGCTGTGTGCGGAGCCCGTTCGCCAAGGGCGAAATCGAGGATGTCGACGCCGTAGGCGACGCTGGCCGCCGGCTCGGCATCGGCCGCCGGATCCTTCACCTTCACGCGTGCCGTCCGCAGCGATACACGCCACGTATCCGCTGAAGGCCGCGAGTCGAGCGATGTGTCCATACAGAGCTCACGCGGTCGTCGACCACGAATCGCGGCAGCGTGGGCGCATTGCCCGGCCGCTCGCTCTGAGAGGCCAAGCTCCGAGGCGACGCCTCGATGATCGCTCCGCATCCTGCTGCTCGAAGCTCCGGTTGAGCCGTGCCTGCGGCGAGCTCGCGCGAACCGTTGGTCGCCGTCACCAGCCGCATGCCGTTCGGGCGCTCGTGAATGCCGTCGACCGTGCCCGTGAAGACCGGCGTGTCGCTGCCATCGCTGCCCGTCAGCGAGACCGGACCCTTCGTCGGCGATCGCCACCGCCGGCGCGGTCTCCACCGCGGCCATCCGCAGCTCGAGGACGTCCACGTTCGGCGCCGCCGCCCGCCGCAGCCGCAGCGACAGCAGGTGCTCGCGCCATGGATCGCCGGGCGCGCCGGCGAGCAAGCTCGCGGCGGCATCGACGATGCCGCCGAAGCCGGACGATGACGAGGAGGCGCCGAATGACACGGTGGCCGCGGGACGGCTGACCGTCGGCGGACCGCTCGAACCGCTGTCGAGGAAGGGGAATCGCGGGCATTATCCGTTCTCCGACTCATGCCCAGGTGAGGTTCAGCGGGCGGCCCTCACCGCGCACGTCGCGGAACACGAACGGGATGCCGACCGAGCCGGGACCGCCCGCCGTGGCGGCCGTCACCACCGCGCCGCTCGTGTCCATCACCACATCGAGGTGCAGATGGCTGTGGAAGCTCTTGCCGGTGTCGTCGGCGAGCATGATCACGTCGCCCTGGTTGACCGGCGTCCCCATGCCGGCGGCGGCAGCCGCGGCTCGCGAACGCGTTGGTGACGCCGTTCTGTGCCCCGTGGAGGTACTCACGCAAACGTCGTGACCGCCCCGGTGCCGAACGGATCGTCATGCACGGAATCGTTGGTGGTGTGCATGACCGTGAGGAGGTTGAGGTTCCCCGAGCCGCTGGCGTTGTCGGCATTGCTTTCCGTGAAAGACCAGACGATGCCGCTGCGCGCAGCGCACACGGGTTGCTGGTGGTCGTGGCCGAAGTCGTACGCGTAGCACTGCTGCGTGCTGCCGATGTTCGAGATGTCGTTGTGGCTCCATGCGCCCTTGGTTGCCCTGGCCGCAGTAGAGCGCCACACCCGCTCGAGTCGCGGCAGCTTATGCACGGCGACGTGTCCTTGGTCTTGTATCCAGCGAGATGCGGTCGGACCGCGAGGGTTGTACCGTCCCGCCGTCGGTGTCGCCCTCGACAAAGAAGTACTCGAGGAACCAGAACTGCAGCACCATGATGACCGACGCGATGCCGATGGTCTTGCCGAGCAGCGCCCAGTCTTCGGCCCACGCCAGGATCTGCGACACCAGCGAGGTGGGTGAAGCCGCGAACACGCCCATGCCGATGCCGCCGCCGAGCCAGAGCGCGAACGCGCGCTCACGTCGGTCGCCGATGGCCCCGGCGGACCAGATCTCAATCGAGTGATCCTCGCGCTTGTAGTAGCTGAGGAGCCAGATGCCCGTACGCGTGTTCACCAGCGAATTGATCGGCCCCTGCTTCAGATGATTCTGCGCGGGGTGATCGGACATCCGCGACGGACCGTCACGTGGTCCGCCGAAGTTCACGAGCGTCAGGATCCCGAGCACGAGACTGCGGGCGCTGTTCCGTGATGCTGGCGGGTCCCGCGTTCCGGGTCACGTCGCCGAGGTATCGTGAGCCAGAAGAGGAAGATGTTCCCGCCGGTGGCCGCGGTGTGCGTCCCTTGAAATGATCCTCAAAGGATGGCGAGCCCGCGCGGCCCGACGACCCCGACGACAACCATTTGCCCCAATCGCCAATCGCGTGCCCCGTTCACGGGACGGCCGAAAGATCAACTGGTTCAAGGCCTCGGCAAACTCCAGCGACACCGCGATGGAGCCGCCGACGCGGTGGCCCGGGCTGGTCCAGGATGATCGTCACGAGATGCCACACGGCCTTGCCGAGCGTGGCCGGCCACGCGGGTGGTGGGCGAAGCTCTACAGACCTTCGGCGAGACGTGGGCGAGGATCAGAACGTCTGCCCGTCTTCGGAGGTGGAGAAGATGGGCGCGTCGTACCCAGTTCAGGTTCTCGCCCATCAGGAGCGGCATGTCGTCGCACATGATGAAGCGGCGGTCGGCGCTCACCGATACCTGGTTGCGTGGCCACGCCGGCTCGCCGAAGAGGATCTCAACCAGCGTACCGTCCGATCCCCCCAGCCACCTGGACGAAGCCGCCCGACGCATCCTTCAGTTCGTCGCGGAACACATGGCAGATGAACCGCCGGTTCGCAAGCAGCAGTCGTTCTTCTCGATGGATTTCAGCCTGTTGCTCGCGGAGATCGTCGGGCAGCGTCAACGACGGGAGCGTTCGCTGTCGTAGATCGGGAACCCTGCATCACTTTGTTCAGGACCGCCAGGACGATCAGCTTCTGCTCCTCGGTCGGTTCCGTGCCGGCGGTGACGCCCCCAAAACTCGCCAACTGGGCGGGGGTGAACTTCTCGCGCAGGAATACCGGCACTTCGAGCGAGCTGTCGCGGATCGTGACGATGAGTTGCGCCGCGCGTTCTTGCAGTCGGAGAGGCCGAGCAGCAGAAGGTCTTCGTCGGACAGGAGCCAGCTCGGATACCGCGCGTACCTGGGCTGCCCCCGAGGCTCGACGAGCGCCGCCGCCCCGACCGAGCGGGCGCCGACGTCGAGGAGCGCCGCGCCGAGCAGCTCGCGCACCGCCGGGGGCCGTCTCGAACTCGGTCAGCGCGCAGCGCGCTGTCGCAGAGACTTCCTGAATACCGGCTTGCTGCAGCAGGTTGTAGAGCAATCGCGTGAGACCGTCGACGTCGAGGCCCGGGAAGCGGAGTTCGCCTGGAGAGAACCTGCCGAGGCTGCGGAACGTCGCCGCGCAGACGCGCCGCTGGCGCCGCACCGCGGCGTCGCCGCCGTCGTCGGAGCGCGGTGATGCGATCGGCGCGGCGTCGTTCAGAAACGCCAGAATCTGCGCGTCGATGAAGGCGGCGCTGAGGCCGAGGTCCTTCTCCAGCAGATCGACGACGAACTGCACGAGCTGGCGCAGACCGGATAGGTCAGCGTGTCAGGCCCTCGCCGAGGGCGTCAGAAGCCGTCCCGCCAGCACCGTGGCCTTCGCAGGATCGTCACCGATGTCGGCGACGTCCTGCCCGAGACCTCGAGCGAGCGTCTGCGAACGTCTGCGCGCGGATCCGCAGCGATACGCCACGGTTCGCAGGCGGGTTTCAGCTCCTGCCGAGGTGCGGTCCCACGGCGACCGCCGCGTCGAGGACGCGCTTGTGCGACAGGACCATCGGTCGCGGCGTCCTCGACGAACAGCGCGATCATCCGGCCGACGTCGTCGATCAGGCGGACGTCGGCGTCGGCGTCTCACGCGCGTGATGCGTTGCGGCTGCACGAGGACGGGCCAATGGTCATGGCATCAGAATCCAACGCTCACGGACGCGCCGCCTTCGGGGCGCAGGGCGATGAGCGACTGGTAGCGCGGTGTTCACCTCGTCAGAGGCCACCGCTCCAGTTCTCCCTTGAGCGACTCGAGGAAACTCGATCAACGCGGCGAACACCGGCGTCAGATCGAAGGCGTCGAGCAGCGGCAACACCGTCTCCGTCCCAGATGGGACGCGGCGCGCTCTCGACCGAGTCACCCGGGTCGAGTGCGCGAAGCGTCGATCACCGACTGCCAGGCGTCATCGAGCTCGGTGATGTCATCGGCGGGGATGATCGTGGAGAGCAACAAGCGCCGAGAGCGCCTGCTGAAGCGTGGTCGAGCTCGTTACCGGCGGCGCCGGATCGATGGCGCGCACCCTGGTCGCGGACCCCGTGAGCAGCACCCCGTCGAGGCTGCGGCCGAGGAAGCCGAGATCGATGTTGCGCAGCGCATCGACGACGTCCTACAGCGCCGCTGATTGCCGACAGCGATCCCGGACCTGTGACCAGCGCATCGACGCGCGCCGTCAGCGCGTCAGCGCGCGCAGACAGCGTTTCGACGACCCGCCGACGGGCGCCGCCAGGTTGCCCGGCGACGTGAAGAGGAATCGCACCGGCTGCAGCGCGGGCTCGAGCTCGGCGGCGACGAGATCGCGCAGCATGCTGCGTCCACGTTGCGCAGCGGCGCGAACCCGTCCGTCGTCTCCGTCCAGTCCCCGGCCATCGCCAGCAGCGCGCTTCGCGCCGAGGTGATCGCGCTCCTCACCTCGCCCGCGACGCGGAGCGGCGCCGAGTGCAGGGGCTGAGTGGGATTGGAAGCGACCCAGCGCGAGCTGCGCCGCGTCCTTCGTCGCCGACGCGGGCAACGCCGCCACACGGGTCGCGACACGGCCGTAGGCCGAAACGATCCGCGAGAGACGCGTGCCCGCATCAGGCCGTCGAGCTCGGCGATCACCGCCGCGGCGGCGGTATCGGAATGCCGCCAGGACGTCCGCGTGACGAGCCCCATTGAGCGCACTGTTCAATGCCGTCAGCGCAGTCACCACCTGCGCCTGTCCGGCGCCGGGCACCTGTGATCGAGCAGCTCGTCGCGCATCGCATCGAACTGTTCGTCCGCATTGACGAACGCTTCGAAGAGCTGGCGGACGCGGTCGGCGACCGACTGGATGCGCTGGGCAAACGTCAGGACGTCGCGCACCGTGTCAGAAGACGCCGTTGATGGCGTCGAGAATCTCTGTCGACCGGCGAGGCTTCGGTGATCTGCGGCGATCGTCTGTTCCACGCGATCGGTGAGGGGGCGCGAGCAGCCTCCGGCGCTGAACGCATCGAGCCTCGCAAACAGCGCCTGCACCGGGGCGCAGCAGCGCTCGAGCGCGCGGCTCGGACGTGCGGAGTCGATCAGGCGTTGCCGCGCACGCGAGCGCTCTGCGTCGGCGGCCGCGAACAACTGCGACCGCGCTGAAGCTGTCGGCGCGATCGAGCAGCTGCCGGTACGGTGCGCGGACAACTGGTCGCCGACGAGCGATGCCGGTTCGAAGCGCGTCACTTCATCCAGCAGCCGCTTCGGCGCGTCCTTCACGCGGTTGAGCAGGGGCGAGCGGCCCGGCCTCCACCAGTTCGTCGAAATCCGCGACGAGCGGATCGGTGACGGGATGGAGATCGCCAGGCAGCACCGACATCGCCGCGCCGAGCGCCGCTTTGGTCGCGTCATTGAGCTCGCTTGTCGATGATGGCCTTGAGACCCTTCCGCATTCTCGTCGATGAGCGCGACGACCTCGTCCGTGACCGGCTGGAACGACAGCGAACGGAGGTGCCTCGACGACGGCGTCGACCGGCCTGCGCCGCACCTGATCGATCGCCGCTGCCACTTCGGGACCGCTCAGGACACCGGCAATGCCGTCCACCACGTCCTGCAAAGGCGTCCACGATGACGGCGGGATCGAAGAAGTCGAGCGCCGTGGACGCGCGCGTCGATGGCCGCGCCACGCCTTCGCGTGCTGAAGCTCAGAATGCCCGCGCGATGTCGCTTCCGAGCTGATCGCCGAACTGCGCGATCCGCGTGCTGAACTGGTTGCGCGGATCGTCGAGGCCGATGCCCGAGATCGCGTCGTCGACCGCCACGAGGACCGCCTGCGCGCACGCCGACGCCCGTCAGCTCGGACTCGATGTCGGCGGCGATGGCGTGCGCCTGCGTCGCCACCTCCGCGATCTCCATGCCGCCGCCGCCGAAGTCGAGCAGCCCGGTCACGTCGTCCAGCCAGTCGATCACCGGCTGCACGGCATCCTGAATGGCCTGGATCGTCTCCGGTGACACGGGCTGGAACGGTGGAATCAGGCTCGTCAGCCGGGCGGCGACGTTGGTTGGCTCGAGGAGCACCAGCAGGTGCGTGAGCGCATCGAGCATGTCCGCCGGCGACGCCGACGTCAGCCGGGCCCGCAGCGCCGGAGCGGCGGCCAGCACGTCGCCCGCCATGGCAAGGCGCAGGGCGTCGTAGTTATCGAGCGCCGTATTCAGCGCGGTCAACGCCGTGGTTGCGGCGCCCGCATTACCAGCCTCGAGCGCCGAGTCGAGCGCGGTGAGGTTGTTCGCGATGGCGTCGGCTGCCGCGCTCAATCGGGACACGCCGCCATTGCGGCACGGTGGCATTGAGCGAGACCGCCAGGTCGGCCAGCGGCAGCGCCGCCGCCTCGCGCATGCGGGCCGAGACGCGTCGACGCTGGTGACGACGTGCGCGGCGACGCCGGCGTTGTCGAGCAGCGACCACGCGCCCAGGGTCTGCAGCGAGGTCGAGCAGATCGTCGACGATCGGGAAGTTCAGGCGGAAGAACTGGTCGCGCGGCTTCGACCCGAGAAGCATCAGCAGCAGCTGCACCAGCGTGGCGGCGTCAGATCGACGCGGGCAGGCTGCTGAGCACCGTGTCGACCTGCTGGATCTGCTGCGCCGCCACGGCGGCACACGCGTCGGCGAGGGCGGCTCGCCCCCGCGGGCGAGGGCGGAGGGCGCTGGACGCCCGTCGCGCCGGCGATGCCGTCGATCAGCACCCAGGCGCAGGTTGAGCAGCTGCTGGATGGCCCGCGCCGTGTTGACCGCCTGCTCCAGCAGCGGTTTCAACCGCTCGTCGACCAGCGTGGCCATTTCGCCGAAACGCCCGGCGACGGGTGCCACCACCGATGCGATGTCCGCTGGCACGGCGACCAGGGCATCGGACAGCGCCGCCGTTGAAGCCGCCCGCATCGAATGCCGGACCGCGCAGCGCACCCGAGCTGCCGATCAGCGTGCCGATGTCCGGCGTCTTTGCCCCTCGAGGAGCGGGCCCGCGAGCGCGATGGCCTGTTGCAGCGCACCGACCCGCGCCGGCGAGCTGCTGATCGAGCGCCCTCCGGTATCGACGGTAACGGTGAGGCGTTCCATCACTGTCGGCACACGTCACTCCCCGAACAAGTCCGTGATGGCGCTGGTCACGTTGCCGAGCTGGTCGAGCGCCGTCGTGACCTGGTCGAGCGTGCCACGCGAGCAGCGCCGTCCGGATCCGAGAGTCCGGCAGTTCGCGAGCGCGTCGAGCGCGTCGAGCGCGTCTCGTCACACCGTCGACGAACCCCGCCGCCTCGTCGAGCAGGCTCGTGTCGATGCCGCCCAGCGGATCGGGTGGCGGCGGCGGTGGCGGGCTCTCGCGCAGCGTGAGGTGATAGAAGACTTCGTCGGACGCTCCGCCCGCTGCTCGAAGCGCATGGAATCGATCACGACGAACTGGATGTCGGTGGCCTCGGTGATGTCGGCGACGAAGGTGACCGGTTCACCCCGCGCGGAACTTCTCGCGGACGGTCGTCAGGAACTTCGCTGCGCTCCTCGTCGGCGAACAGGCTGCCGGCGATCTCGACGAGCGTGGGCTCGGCATTGAGATCCTGGAACAGACTGCCCTGGCGCCCTGGCACGGGGAGCTCGGCGAACTTCCGCGCTTCCGCCGTGCGCATCAGGCTGACACGCGGGATCTCCCAATCGCCCAGCACCGGTTTTACGGCCACGGCAGGTCGGCTCCGTCGCGATACAGGGTCTCGAACACTGGCATCAGCGAGCTCGGACTCGGCGGGTGGGTACCATCCGCGCCGTTGCGTCGCGGCACCGGCATCGGGCTGCGACATCCGCGTGTCGAGCGGCGCGAACCCCGCGCACGCGATGAGCCGGTGCCTCCGCTGCGCGGTGACCGTCGAGATCGTTCGCCCCATGGCGGCAGCCGCTTCGGCGGGTCGCTGCACGGCTGGCATGTCGAGGCGGCACATGTTCGCGGCGCGCCGGCCGATCGGCCGGAGATGACGCGCGTCTGCAGTTGGTCGGCGAACGACGCGTGAGGCGTCGCACGATCAGGACGGACGGCGGCAACGGCTCGCTCCACGCGGACTGCCACGTTGTCGCGATCGAGACAAGACCGGTTCGACCGGCACACGCGTCAATTCGCGCGCGGTATCGCTGATCTCCTCATCGCTCTGACGGTGGGCGGGAACGCCGATCTCGCGCGCAGCTCGTTCGACGATGTGTTGCCGCGAGCCCGGCATTGCCCCCACCTCGGCACCACACGCAGGTTGACTGCGACGGCGAACCAGCGTCGATGGTTCTCCGGCGCAAACGCTGCGCGGCGCTCCGCAAGCGTGGGCGTGGAGGCGCCCCCGTGCCGGGGCGCGACTCGTCGGCGGATCGCAGATGGCTCGCGAAAGCCGATGCCTGCCGTGCAGCTGTCGGCGCACCGCTTCCAGTTGCGGCCTCCGGCGCAAAGTGCGCCGACAACCGCCGCCGGTCTCGCACGGGCGTCATGGCAGTATGCGGGAACGCTGCGCAGCCGCATCCGTGGCGCCGCCTGGTGGACCGCGGCCGCCGGCTATGCAGCCGCATCGCGCAGCCGCTCGAATGGCGCAAGGTTGATGAGATCCGTGACCGGCGCGCTCAGCGACGCGAGCTGCGTCAGCATCGAGCGGCAGCAGGCGCAGCGGGTACCTGCTGCCGCACGGCGGCTGAGACGCCTGAACTGGCTGCACCAGTCCGTCACCGAAGCGCCAGCGCGCTGCTGTCGAGGATCGTCCATCGAAGGTCCGGCGCGCGTGGTCGAGGCGGATTTCAGGGCTGCAGGTGCGCGAGCACCTGCCCATCGTGAGCCTGCCGATTTGTTCCGGTGTCCAGCCGAACGCCTGCGAGCCGGAATGCCGCCTGCGCCAGCGGATCTTCGATGGCGCGGGCCATCTGTTCTCTCGGATGCGGAGATGCCGCTGATGGCATTCACTTCGCGCAGCAGGAACTGCAGCAGACCGACGGGCATGCGCGACACGTCGCATCGCTGATCAGCGGCGGCTTCCACGAGCGCCCGCTGCCACCATCAGCGCGGCGGTCAGTTCGTCATTATCACGCGCGGCGCGCGCGACCAGGCGCAGGTCGCTCACGGTCATGCGGCTTGCAGGCGCGCGGCGATCGGACGGCGGCGCCGCGAGCCCACCCAGCAGATCGGCAGGCACCTCGACGTCGCCGGACCGCGTCTGCGCCCGCGAGCAGGTCGGCAGCGGTCAGCACGGGATCAACCCTCTTCAACCGTGATGAACAACGCCTGAACCCGACCTGCTGCTCATCACGAACTCGTCCTCGGGCAGGTTGTAGGTCCAGTTGTCGATCTTCACGTCGTGCAGGGTCAGCGTGTTCACGGCGCCGTTCGACGCGTTCGCGACGCGCACCGTGACGTTGAACGCGGGCTGCACCCAGCTGGCCGCCGGCCGTCCCGAGCGCGCCTCGCCGAGCAGGAGACTCAACATCGCGCCGTTGACGTATGCCCGGCCGAACGTGCCGCGCGATCGACATGTTGCCCGCCCGCAGCTGCGTGGCGCAGCGCTGCCCGATTTCGTCGTACGGGCGGACCTCCGAGTGCACACTCGATACGCACGTTCTGGACGCGGCCGACGACCGTCAGATCGTTCTCGGTGAGTGCCGCCTTTGCGGCATCGCCCTCGAGCCCCTCGGCGCCGACGAGCACATGATTGCGCCGTCAGCACCCGGTAGACGTCAGTATTCATGTCGGTCTCCTGTTTTCAGCTCCCGTGCAAAGTTGCCCGTTGCGGTCCCGCGCGCCCTACCGCAGCACCAATGTGACGGCGACGAAATCGATGCTGAAGGTCGGCTGCAGCAGCGCGCTGACGATGGCCCGTCCCTCGATCTCGTCGCGGCGCGTGGCGGTGACCTCGAGCTGATAGTCCGTGAGCTGTTCGTCGACCAGCATCCCCGTGAGGAAGCCGTCGATGGCGCCCTTGAGCGCCGCACGGACGCGCTCGTTGTTGCAGCCGTCCGACGAACGCGTTGCCGACCTGGCGGATACCGGCCTTGGCAAAGTCCACGATGCGTCGTGTGGTGACCTGGCGGAACCCGCCGTCATCCGTCGTCAGCCCGCGCACCACGCGCACCCCGTTGCGCTGTTCGAGAACGAAGATCCGGTTCTGTACGAGGCTGGTCCGCTCGCCGTACGAGAACCGCGCCGTCAGGCGCGTGAGGCGCCGGCAGGCTCTTGTTGGTCGGGCTCGACTGCGGCGACAGCGTGGAAAGGAGACCGGCAACGGGCGCCGCGGAGAACGGGGCCGGCAGCGCGACATCCGTGTTGGGGTCGGCCGGGTTCGGCACGAAATATCCGGGGGCGACGAGGACGACGCGATCGTTGGTGACGGCCTGACCGGCCACGGCGCCCGCATCGGCGCCGTCGGCGCCGATGACGGCGATCAGATCCTGCCCGTTGTTTTCACTGCTCTCCAGGATTGGCTGCAGGACCGAGAGGGCATTCGCGGTGCTGGAGATCCGGCGCGACGAGGATCTGCACGTCCTCCTTGATGATCTCGTTGAACGCGGTGGTGTAGTCCGCGACCGGGGCCGCCGCGGCCACCGCTCGCGCGTACGGTTCGTGCGCCGCCGCGGAACAGTTCACCGATGATGCGGGTGAGGTTCAGCGTGCGCGCGGTGACCGGGTCCGAGCTGCCGAAGGCCACCTGTGCCTCGGCGGCGGTAGAGAGGTTGTGGGTCGTCCCAGGTACTTCTGATGCCGTACCCCACGACGCCGATGTTCCCTGTCGAGAAGCCGGCGACGCCGATCAGCCCCTCCGAGCGGACCCGGATATACGTGCCCGGGAGAATCAGGTTTGCGTTGACGAATTCCTCCGCCATGCGATCCCTCCTGTACAGTGACTACAACGCCACCCAGTGAAGAAACCGGAAGCGCGCGCCGGCGTCGCTCCGTGACATGAACCCGACCCTGCCCGGCGACGTGATTCCGCTGTCGCGGCCGCTGAGCACCTCGACGCCATCGATGGCGAGATCGAACTGCTCGTCCTGCACGGCCAGCCGCAGCGTGAACCATTGGTTCGGCGTATAGCCCGCCACCTCATCGCCGCCGCCGGACTCGAGGACGAGAAGGCACCCGCCTGCTTCCTGGCCATGAGCCGGTAGCCGAACGGCGCGAGCGGGTTGCCGTTGTCGTGCAGGAGCGCGTAGTAGAAGTTGTCGATGTCCTGGAACCGGAAGATCAGGCCGATGCCGCCGCTGCTGTCGCTGCGCATGCTGGTGTACAGCACGAAGTTGCGCGAAGGGGCGGCGTGGCCGCGGGACGCACGAGCAAGCGACTGTCCCACGCTTGCTCGCGTTGAAGTTGTTGCTGCCGCCGCCGGCGCCGCTCATCTGGCGGACTTCGCGTTCGGCCGCGACATACTGCCATTGACCCGGCTCGTTCAGCCCCGTGTCGTTGACCACGTCGAATAGCGCCAGCGGATCGGTCTCGAAGTCGACGAGGAGCAGGTCCTTTGGCGGTCCCGGCGTGGACGACGTGCGCTGAATCAGATCGACCGGCACCTCGGAGATGACGCCCTCGCCGACCTCCGGCTGCTTGGTGATCGTGCACGCACTTCGAACCTGACGTCGCGTCCGGAGAGGTCCGGCAGCGCGATCACCGAGCGCTTCGGTCGTCTCGGCGACACGCTGGATGCGAAAGACGCCGTTGGTGCGCAGGTTGACCGGATCGGCCCCCAGCAGCGCCGTCGGAAGCGCGGCCTCCTTGGCGGCGAGCTGTGCGACGGTTTCCGCTTTCACGCGCACGACGACTTCCGCTGTGACGCGCAGCGCCCCACGTCGCCCGCCGGTGGCTGCGTGCGGATGCCCACCACGCCGCCGACGCCGACGTTGTGCGACTTCAGCGGGTTGACGAACAGTTCGGGGCGCCTGCGCGGGAGGCCCTCCCGCGGGCAGCAAGCCCTGGAGCGTCGCGTTGAGCGCAGCGACCGCTTCCATGAGGGTTACGGCCATAGTTCGCCCGCCACGTGGATCCTCACGCGCCGAAGCGCAAGTAGGACATCAGGGGTTTCTACCTGGGAACGCTGGGGAAGACCGGATGCTATGCGCGCGACGATTCGAGCGTCAAGGCATGATCCGGTTGATTGCGAAGATCGTGCAGCGCGGCAGGCGTTCGATCCCGCCACCGGAAGCGAGTTGTGCTCGCCGGTCCAGCCGTGAATCTGGGCGAATAGATGGCCGCGGGTGACCAACCTGCACGACATCATCGCTCGCAATATGTGCGAACGCCTCGGTATCTGCTGCTTGCGTCCATGCTGGCTCTCCGTGCCATCGACGCGAGGGGTCCCGCAGCCGTTCTCGTTGTGCTCGATTGTGGAGTCGCCGAGAAAGCCCTGCTCGAAAACTTCGGGGCCAAACTTCGGGCCATTACTACCCAAACACGACCGAAAACCGAGGAACACCAGACACCGGAGGAGCAAGACGAATCAACAACTTAGACAATCCAGCGAAATCTGCAAAACCTCGATCCCCGGTTCAAATCCGGGCGGCGCCTCAAATTTCCTAGAGAAATCTAGTCGTCTCGTATGAGGGCGTGCAATTGTCCGCCTCTCAGGTTGTTCCCAATTGGACCCAGATTCGTCATTCGTTGCGGACCGTGACCCTCGTAAGTCGCTGATGCGCTGCGGCTTCTGAGAGCGCTGCTGGCGAGGGGTAGGAGGTTTCGAGGACCTCCACCCTCAGCATCTGAACGGTCGGTGAGAGGGCGAGCAATTACGCGGCGAGTGGGAGCACACACACTGGAACATCCGTGCGGGCTATCGTTTCTTTCACATGAGGAGGCCATGGCGTCCATCATCCTTGACCGGATCATCGCTGACCGGAGTATCGGCGGCCTGTCGCAGGATGACCGGATGGAAATCGCCGTGTTCGCCGCGACGCAGATGATGCGGTGGCCCAACAACCGCGAGCAGATTCTCGCGCTCGATGGTGCCATGAGGCACGTCCTTAGCGAGCGGACTTCAATCAAGCTTCCAGACAGGAGCTGCTGCCGGCCATGACTCCCGGACCACGCCAAGGCGCTTTCCTTGCTATTCCTTCGCGACACCGCTTTCTAATCTGCGAGAGCCCCGTGATTACTTCGCCGCCACCACCTGGCGGATCATGCCGTCGGTTTTCGTGTAGACGTATAACTCGCCTGCCGCGTCAACCGCGATCCGCGTATCTGCCCGTCCCATACCCGAAACATCCGCGCGGCCCGGCAAATCCGGATCCTTTCCACCGCGAGCATGGTACGCGGCCTGAGCGATCGGAAACACCGTGTCGTAGATCTGCGCTCCGACGTCGGGCGAATCGTTCGGATTGTCCCAACTGATTTTCAGCTCGTGGATCTGTGCCATCGTCTTCGGATTGCCATCGTCGGCCGCCAGCATGTCCTTGTAATCGGTGTACCAGATGCGGCCGGTCGTAATGTCGGTGAAGACATACTTGCCCTGGAGCGCCGGAATCGCCTTGCCGCGTACATATAGCCGGTTCCAATCGCATCGCCGCCACCGGGCACGTGTCCGTACTGGGCGACCGGGTAGGTCGGAACCGCCACTTCCTCGGTGGGGTGTCGTGCACGTAAACCAGAATTCTGTCGTCCGGGGTTAAGGGGCCGGTCGTGTTGTCGTCCTTCACGATCTCGTTGCCCTCGCGTGCGGAGTACCCGTAGTTGGCGCCTTTGTGGATGATGTTGATCGTTTCCCACGTGTGCAAGCCGATCGAGTTCACGATGAGACGGTTATTGGCGGCATTGGCCGGATCGACGGCCCAGCTCAGACGATGGGGATTGCGAAACCCGTACGCCCAGATTTCTTTTCGCGCACCCGGCTTGGACACGAACGGGTTGTCGTTGGGAATGCGGTAGCGGCCGTTGTCGCTGACCGTGCTCGTCGAGGCGTGCTCGTTCAAGTCGGGGATAATCCGCAGAACCTTGCCGAGCAGCGTATCGAGCCGCTGCGGATTGCTTCGGAACGGGGTTTGCGACTCGCCCGACGCGCTGTCGCCCTGACCGATGTATGACCCGCCAGTCGGCGTCTCCCGGACGGGCGGTTGGATTGAAAATGATCTCGCCCGTCGGGTGTGCGCCGACCGGTGAGCTGCACGCGCAGGATCTCGCGGGCAGTGCCCTCGAATGTGGAATTGGAAATGTTGGTGTCGGTCCACTCGACGATGACTCCTTCGATCACGGCCTGGCCTGGGGAACCAATCATCGGCGTGGGCACGTAGGCGGAAGAATTCAGACCAGGAAAGTTCTTGTTGTCCGGCACGCTGGACCCGGCGAGCGAAGTTTCCTCGTCGTGCACCGTGTAAAACTTCCCGTTCCTCCGGTAATCAGGGTCGAAGACAAAGCTGTTCAGCCCGACGCCGTATCCTTGTTCGAAGCTGAACCTGTGGAAGATGCCTGGGCGAGTGTCTCGACCGTTGAAGTCCAGGTACGTCGTCAGCTTCTGCGTCGCTTTGTCCAGGATGTACAAAGGCCCATTCTGATCGGGAACGAACAGCCGCGTCGCACCGCCAGGCTCTTCTTTCAGGGCGTTGACTCTTGCGAAGAAGACGTCGTTCGGGGCCTTCTCATTGAGTAACCCCGTCTTGGGCATCGTGAGGTAATCCTTGACCTCGATGGTGAGCTGTGCCGAAGCGGGGCCGGCTGAAAAGGCAATCACGGCCAGCGCGAAACGGACGATCCGCATCTTGTGCGACATGTGTCCTCCAACGTTACCCGCGAGACAGCGGCGGGACTACACGTTCGGTGGTTCGTCAGTCTAGCATCTCACCCATTCCTCCAGCGCCGAGAGCGCCGAGGATTTCGCACGAGCCGAGACGAGTTCCGGCTGCGAGCGTCAGTGCGATGGCGGCGCGAGCCGCTTCAATTCCTGTCCGAAGTGTAGTGACTTGTACTTACGACGTGCCAAAGCGCACGATCGCGCATGCCATCGACTCGACTGATGTTGACGACTGAGCAACGCACGAAGCTGGAAACGCGCGCGCGGTCGCGTCGTGGCGCGCGGACGGCGCGCGTCGAGCGCGAGTCATCCTGCTGGCCGGGCGTGATGCGTTCGATGTCGATCCCCAGGCGGAGCCACCACACCGCCAGTTTGCTGAGGCCGTAGAGCGCGCGCGCGGACGCGAACGGCACGTCGTTGTCGGTTCGCATCGCGCCGGGACCCCGATCATTGAAGTCCGCTCAAATCGTGAACGCGAATGTCTCCTGCGCCGTCGAGAGCGCTTCGCACGTGAGGAGATAGCGGCTGGCGCAGTCGGTGATGGTGAGTGGGTGGCAGATACGGCGATTGCCCAGCATGAACTCGCCTTTGTAGTCGACGCAGCACAGCGCGTTCCGGCTCGGTCGGCTGCGGCAAGGCTGAGCCGGTCGCTCTCCGGCGCCATCGGCGTCGATGGACGAGCCCATGGGTCGAGCACGGCCATGCACGGTGCTGAGGGCCGGACAATGCGACAGCGGCGGCAGCGTGGGCAGCCGCTGCCGCAGCCTTCCGCGGATCTTGGGCGCACCCCAGCCCGGATACTCGCGCTTCAGCCGGACGATCGTAGCTTCAATCGGCATCGGGAACTGGTTGGCGTGTCGATACGGCCGACGGCAAGTTGTTTCAACTGCTGCTGGCTTTGCTCTAGACTGCTGCTGGTTCCGAAACTCGAAGCGTATTCCTGGTCGTCCGGTTCACTCGCTGGCATTTCAGGTGGACTCCAAAGAAGATATGCGGTGCGGAAGTCTCTCCCTGGTCGTGTTGGTGGCTGGATTCATCATGTCGGCTCCGCGGGCGCTTTGCGAACGGTCGCTCAAATTGCGACCTCGCGAAATCCTCGATCACACGGGTCGGCCCACACCCGACTGGCGCACAATTCAGGGTTGGTGAAGGAGTAGCGTTCTGAATGGAGCTCCACGATCGATTTCCGGCGCTCTTGGAACGCTTACGCCGCGCCCGGCAGCACGAATGGGTGGCACGCGTTCCTTCTGGATCTCTGCATCACGCTCTGACGGAACCGCCGCAAATTTTCTCTCCCACAACCTCTGCGCCCAGCAGGCGAGCATTGCGCTGACCGCTCGATACTGATCCCGCGGCCGTGCAGGAGTATGTCGCCTACTGGGGCGGCCGTGATCCGTGGGCCTACAGCGGCCGGTGGCAGCGACTGGCGCCCGGGGCCGTGATTACCGGCGAGCAAATGGTCAGTCGCCGAAAGCTGCAGCAAACAGACTTCTACAACGATTTCGGCAGAAAGTACGACATCACGCAGTGTGTCGCCGGATTGATCGAGACGGCACCACCGAACCAGGCATCATTTCTGACCATCGATGCGGCTGACTCGCGTGCGGCATTCGGCGATCGGGAAGTGAGCCTGCTTCGCGCGTTGATGCCGCATCTTCTGACGGCGCTCCAGGTGCACCGACGGCTTTGTGGCGCAGGCGCGTTGGTCGATGTATCCCAGACGATGCTCAATCGGCTCTCGCACGGCGTCTTCATCTTCAATACGGCGGGTCGTCTGATGCTCGCAAATGCGGCGGCAGAGAATTTCCTCCGGCAGCGCGATGGCTTGTCGCTCGATCGGGGCGAGCTTCGGACCGCCTCTGGCAGCGAGACGGCGACGCTGCGGCGTCTGATGGCATCGGCCGTTCGCACGAGCAAGGGCACCGGCACCGGTGCCGGCGGCACGCTCGTCCTCAGCAGACCATCCGGCCGGCGTCCGTTTCGAGTCGTCGTCGCGTCAATATCGGTACCGCGATTTGTGCTGGGACCGGAACCGCCGGCGGCGATTGTCTTCGTAACCGATCCCGAGCGGACGCCCCTGCCTTCAGAGGGTGAAATCCGCGCGCTCTTTGGATTGACGAAGGCGGAGGCGCGTCTCGCGAAGACCCTGGTTGAGGGGCCTGAGCCTCGAGACGGCAGCAAGACAGCTTGGTTTGCGCGTCGGAACCCTCCGCACCCGCCTCAAGAGCATCTTCGAAAAAGACCGGCTGCCATCGCCAGGCGGATCTCGTCCGGCTCATCCTCGTGAGCACGGTCGCGGACGTCTTTTACCGATAACGTCTGATTCGCCGGTCCCATCTCAACGTCACAGACATTTCCACAACGACTCCCAAATGGGACTAGCCGTTCCATTCTGGCTTTCCTAGAGTCTCACGCCGGGGTGGTTCCCTTGCTCGGGTCACGCCGCCGCGTGATCGGCTGCAACGTCTGCGTCTCGCTCCGGGGACCGACAAGCTCTCGGATGGCTGTTCGATGGGGCCGCGCAAACGAGCGACGCCGCACGGCGAAGAGGTGATGGGAATTTGAAAGTCGTGATCAGACTTCACGCGTGCGCCAGATCGTCTCCGTTCAATGCCGGTAACGCGGCCGCGTGCATGGCCGCTCCTGCGAGGAGGATCAGCAGTCCTCCGACAGGTGGCATCCGTGGCTAGGCCGAGAGTCATCCTCGCCGACGATCACGTCGATGTCATCAAGACTTTTCAGCAGTTTCTCGAGAACGATTGCGACGTGGTGGCGACAGTTTCCGACGGGCGAAGTCTTGTGGAATCGGCCCTCCGGCTGGCTCCCGACATCATCATCACTGACATCTCCATGCCGGTGCTCGATGGACTGGAGGCCCTTCGTCAACTGAAACAGCGCGGCGTGCCGTCGAAGGTCATCGTGCTCACGATGCACTTGGATCCACAGCTGGCCGTCAAGGCGCTCACCATCGGGGCCGATGGCTATGTGCTGAAGCTTTCGGCCAGTGCCGAAATGCGGAAGGCCATTGCAGACGTGTCGCGCGGACTCACCTACATCTCGCCGCAGATTCGCGATCAACTGCCACGCGAGTATGTCGACCGCTCCGTGCCTGCAGAGCACAGTTGCGACAAAGAGCGTCATTGACGCGAACGGCGTCTCTTGACCTGCGGCGGCTGTTCGAGCAGGCGAGCGAGCGTGACCGTCGCCGCAGAACACCAGGCCGCCGCCCTTCAGCACTCACTTCGGGAACGACGGAACAGATTGCGAAAGAGCGGAGAAGCAGGCGCAAGCTTGATCGGTTTCGCTTCCGAGGACGACTGGTTCGATTATCGACTTGAGCATCGTGCCGAGTTCCTGCGTCGCATCGATCGTTCACGGCGAAGGTCGATGCGGAGATGCGCGTCGGTGCCCTCGAGGAAACGATCACCGTCACCGGCGAGACGCCCATCGTCGACGTGCAGAACACGAAGCGGCAGCGCGTCATCGACCGCGAGATCATCGACAACATCCCGACGAGCCGCACCGCCTACGACATGGCGTCGCTGATTCCCGGCGTGTCGCGCGGCGGGCTGACGAATCAGGACGTCGGCGGATCCTCGTCTTCCGGTAATCCTATCGGCAGCGTCGCGGTGCACGGCAGGCCGCACGGGCGATCAGACCATGCTGCGCAACGGCGTCGAGACCGTCGGCCAGGGCATCCGCGTGGTGGTGATCCCCGAGCGCGCGCCCAACCCGGAACGCGTACGCCGAGCGATTCGTCAGGTCGATCAAGGAAGAATGTCTCGATCGCATCATTCCAATCGGTGAGCGGCACTTCCGGCACGTCATCACGGAGTTCGTCGAGCACTATCATCGCGAGCGGAATCATCAGGGTCTCGACAATCGACTCATCGCGGGCACGCCGGTGACCGACAGGACGGGCCGCGTGCGGTGCCGCCGACGGCTTGGCGGGCTGCTCAACTTCTATGAGCGGGCGGCGTGATTGTAGAGTCGGCCGGAGAACTGGAACATTACGCATCGAACATCTCCATGTTCAGCGCGACGCGATCATTCGGATGGCGCTCGATGGCCTTCCGAGACCGATCGTCTGAACGCCTCAGTGCAACTCGGGCTCGATGTCCGCCAGTTCCAAAGACTGAACGAAGTCCGTCTTCTCGCTAAACTTCGTAGCGAGTTCTTATTCACCGGACCGAGCTCACTCGCGCTGAATGTGCCTTCGGCCTCGGCGACACGCCAGGCACTCTCCCACAGCATCGCCAGCGTGACCGTGCCATCGGCCATCACCTTACCTGTGGCCACGCCGAATTGATTGAAGAGCGCCTTGGTCAGGCCTTGGAATGCCCACCACCAGCATTGATGAACGCTGTGGTCAGCTCCGCAGGGTCGATCTCGCTCGCGGCTCGGTCCATGAGTTGAACGATCGCGACGGCGGCTTCCTGCCCTGATGACACGACAGGTGGACGGGCAATGCTTGTGAGAGACGCGCGAAGATGGGTCAGAACACCCTGGATTCCCTTGCTCGTCGTCCTTCGCGTGGTTGTCGATCATTGTCGTCTCGTAGGCAGAGTGCACGCCTTCACCGCTGCCATCCTTGAAGCCGTTGGCCAAGACGGAACCATGGAGCGGCTGGCAGGCGTCGCCTACGTAATGGGCCATGACGCCTGCGGCACACACGAACTCGTTGATGCTGTGCGCTTCGAGCGCGTCCACCATGGCGTTGAAGAACTGCCAGACGCGAAATGGCAGCAACCCCTGCTTGTCAGACGTCGTGTGGCCGAGGCTTCTCGTAGAACGTCTTCCAGAAGTCGACGGTGACGTTGTTGGAGGGGTCCGCGAGGCTGGCTTCACGCAGCGTCTGCCCTGCGGCATTCGGTTCGTCGATATCGGCGAAATGCGTCGGATGCTCAGGTCCCTTATTGATCGCAGCGTCGCGTCCGCCGAAGACGCCTTTTCCTCCCCGTTCACGACCTTTGTGCGGAAGGTTCTTCCAAATCACGATCCGGCACGTCGGCGAGCGGAACAAAATGCCGATTCTTCTTTGCGTCCTTCGTGACGCTATCGATCACGTCGGGCGTCTCGAGATCAGCCTCCGGGAAACTAATCCTATCGACGTTCGCCGCGAGCAGCGTCTTCCAGATCGTCTGACACGACTTCACGACACGCGAGCGTCCCGATACTGTAGTGGCCTGTCTTTCCCAGAATGGCTGCGCGCCGGTGTTGTGCTCGCCTCACAAGCTCAACTTCCATGAGCCTGAGGACGTTCGACAACCCTGCCGCCAGCGCAAAGTTAAACGTCTTCCCGGGGCCAGAACCCAAGATGCCTTTGCCCGCCCCACTGCAACGCGAGCGGACGCGGCTTCGTCGTTCGGATCTGCGGTGAGCAGGTGCCAGACCGTGCCGGAGTCTCCGGGATGAGAGCTCCGGCGTGCCCGGACGCGGCGCGATCAGAAAGTCCGTCACTTCGTCATAGCCGCCTGACGCTGTGATGACGGAAGAACAGAGCCGCGATCGCCCGTGCAGCAGCCCACTCGCGGCACCATACGCCACCACTTCTGGCGTTGATCAGGCGCGTGCCGATGTTGCGCTCACTCAGATCAGCGAGCGTGCCCACCCTCTCCGAGGCCATACACCTGCGACGTCCAAGCCTCCGCATCTCGTCGTCAATCAAGCCCGCATCGAGCGTCAGGAATGTTCGACGAGCCACGAACTCCGGATAGACCTCTCAGTAAACGGACGCCGCGCGTCATACTGAACGCGCGCTCGATTCTCCCATCTTGAGCGGTCCGCCCTCGGCGAATCGGTCTCGACCAGGATGACCTTGGGTCCAGCGACGTGGCGGTTTGTCATGCAGAGATCTGATGCCCGTCGGTGACAAGACATCCCACACTGGCAACATGCTCGACGCCCTGGGCGCGACTGATCAGCGGGAAATCCACCGCCCATGAGACCTTCCGGCCAGTTCCAGTCAGGCAGCAAAGTCTGTTCCGGCTCCACCGGATCGACGCACATGACACAGACAGGGACCGTGCGGCCGTCAGGCAGTGTAAGGTCTTCGGGGACGAAGTCGTCGTAATCGAGGTCGGACTGCCGAAGTCCTCCGGCTCGCGCCACTCCTTCATCCAACACGATGACGCACGGGCCATGAGTAGTCGCGAATCTCAGAATTCTCAAACGTGCGCTTTCCTTGTGAGCGACGCCGGGGCAGACGGCGCATATCTTCCGAGCCGAGGTGGGCCTCGGACGGCCAGTCATCGTCTTGGCGGATGTAGTAGAGACCGATCGCGGTGCCGACGACGTTCTTCTTGTGAATCAGGTGCCAGTGATACTGATCGCGTGCATCGACGAGGTCCTTCGTTGAAAGCGCGCGGCGAAGTTTCGCTCGACACCAAGGATGTCCCCTGATCATGGCGGACTCCTTTTAGGAAGAATCGCGAATGGCTGAGGTGTCGCCGCATAAGTATCACAAAAGCTGGTTCTTCATGTTGCAGTCCCTCGATCAGGTGATTGAAGAACGGTGACGCGAAGGGATGGATCTGGCTCGCGTGACTCGTGAGGAACGGTCCGCCACGTTTGTGACGGCGGGTGTGGATGCCGCTGTGTTGTACTGTGGCGACGCTTGGAGCGCCGAGCGCCAGCCCGGCCATCGGTGCGACAGCCACGCCCACAGCAGACGATCGGCGGGCGTCAAGCGAAGACGTGGGGCGCCGACAGCGATGCGCGACCGCCGCACGGTGCCCGAAGCGCGAGGATCTCCCACGTGCCGGCGCTGTGCGTGATCGAACCGAGACGCGGTCGACGCGAGCGCTCGAGGACCGGAAGTGGTGTGTGAGGGGCGAGCATCTCGAGGTGCAGCGCCGCGCGGGGAGCGAATCAGTGAGTGGAGCGACAGGAGCTGAATACGACGACGAGCATCACCGATCCAGGCTATTCGACAGTGACGAAAACCTCAATGAATCCCGCACCTACAGGCTTTCTGGTCGGAAAGCGAATGCTCCAGCGCTTAGGTGAGAAAAGGTGAGCGCCCCGCGGACGGTCGTTGTATAAGTGAGTTCACGACCAGAATGGAATTCCGTAGAGACTGCGTCCTCTGCGTGCAGTGTTGAAAAAGTCCGTCGGATCGCGGCGGTCGTATCGATTTTCCTGGCGGTCACCGTGCACGCCCAACAGCCTGGAAATGCGACGGGTTGGTGCCGGCTCAGGGACAAATCGAATATGCGCTGGCGCGAGAACCGGTGCGAGGGATTTTATCGTTCAAACGTTTCCTCGGGCGACCTCGAACTGGTGTCGCTCCTGGTGGGCCGGCTGGCGGGTGACACCACCAGAGCTCGCAGTTCGAAATTGTCGCTCCAGCCATCCCACGCTCCCTGTCCGGTCCCATCAAAATACGGGGCGTGGCGATTCCACCGCGCACCTACTACCGAATGGACGCCACCCTCAATCCGGGAGGCCGATTGTCATGGCCGTTGGGAGAGGTAAGCTTGGACCCGGTCAGCTCTCACTGGCGAACGTCGGCGTCTTCGGATGGGTTGACGCGTCGCCAGAACGGGTATTTGTGCCGCTTCGCGTTGTCCAGAGTGGACAGAAGCCGTCCGCGCGAACGTGGAGGCCCATCGAGCTTCGCGTGCGATCGTCCTCAGCCACCGATTGGTGCAGGTGGCGCGTCCATGTCGACGGTGCGCCGCCTCAGGATCTGCCCCGTGGCAGGACGTGGCCAAGGGACTGGATGCCTGGAAACCGGTCACCATTGCCCCTCCCGTCAGGAGAGCGCCGCCGTCCTCAGAGTAGACGTCAGGGCAAAACCGCAGAACATTGACGAGACTCAGCTCCTCTCGGTCAAGGTCGCGCGGCCGGACCTCCCCGTGGTGATGAGGGTCCGCCAACAGCTCACTGCGGCTCGTGCGGCGGAAATCGCCAAGCGCCGCCGAGCAACTGAAGAACGACACCGCGCCAGTGCCGGGATCGTCTCGAACGCATTCGTGCGTACCTGGCTCTTCTGTCAGCCCTGCCACCGCCGCCCACGCACGAAAACGATGGGCGATCGCGGTGGCGCTCTGACGGCCTTGATGGCCGGCCTTCTCTGGGGCACACCGCTCTCGCGGACGCGCGTGCTCATGAAGGTCGACGCCTCGGCCGTGGAGTTCACTCTTGCCGAGCCGTGGACGATGGCGGACACCGATGCGCCAATAGCGTCGCCAGGCGCAAGACTCGAGGTATTGACCGACGTATCCGGCTCGATACTCGCGCTGAAGAGTGCGGAGAATGACGCGTGGATCCGTATCGACGACTATCGCGTCGAAGCCATCGGAGCTGAGTCTTCAGAACAACGGGCATGTCGTTATCCAGGTCGAGAATCGGGATGGAGCTGTTCACCTGTTCTCCCGCGGTGCCGAACTGGAAGGGTGCGCTCGAAATTGGCGGACGGGGAGCACTGTCGGCGGGCGCCGCGGATGGCCAGACAGACCAGAGTACCTAGAACGCGCTGGACGACGTGGAGTTGGTTCGATTCAGCGCCTCAGGAAAGAACGCGGTTTCAACCATGCTGGCGTTCAGCCTGACGTCACCCTGGCTGCTTCGGGACTTGTCCGTGAACCAGCTCAGCTTCTCGCGGGACGAGCGCGCGCAGCCGGCGGACCGTCCAGACGAACGCCGGTGCTGAACGGAGAGCTCACGCTGTTCGATTCGGCGATGACTGTTCCGCTCGGCGAAGGTGAACGTTTATCACTCGAGAATCTGCGTGGCCACATCACTGAACTTCGGATCGACAAAGCAGATTCATCTGAGCCTCGAGGGTGATGTTGGCGACGTGGTCATCGGTGCAAAGGTTTCGAGCGCCGGTTGACACCGACGTATCTTGAATACTTCCGCAGCCATCGATCGCTTGGTTTCTTCTGGAGTGCTGCGGTCTTCCTTGGGGGCAGTCTATGGAGCGCGAAGCCGCTTCTTCTCGCGTGAGCTGGCGGCTGTTATCAAGCCTGGGTGGTGTCGGACTCTTCCTGCTCCTGACGATGCCCGGCGGGCGTGCGCAGAGCGAGCCCAAGCTGCTTGGAGGCTCTCAAGACCAACGCCGTGCGCATCGAGGCGACATGGCCCACCGGTAACGCCCAGTATGGATTCGGCTTCATCGTAGGCGAACGCGCCTAGCAATACGTAACTGAACGAAGTAATACT
>ERZ1370068.3903-contig-300_pt1 | contig 49216 bp, 53 predicted proteins | sample MGYA00561227_ERZ1370068 | MGnify/ENA primary metagenome ERZ1370068 (study PRJEB38410, sample SAMEA6850437) | metagenome | study: Metagenomic assessment of the ecological functions of the soil: analysis of the soil microbiota associated with the... | reverse complement strand
CGCCGAAAATATCTCCGTACTGATTGGTGTCCGCTGGCATGGCGAGCGTTCGGATTGACAGGGAGCCGCGTGGCTCACGTTCGACGCCTTCTGACCTCTATGTCGATTTCTGATGCCGTCATCAGATTTCCCCGCGACTGATCGCCCTGCGCTCCAGGCGAGCGCATTGCGATCGTCGACGGTGCGCCGCGCGAATGCGTCGGAAGTCGTCACCGGCGTGGTACGATGACGCGCGTGAGCGGTGACGCCGAAACCATCAAGAAACCCTTTGAATAGGCAATGGTCTCATAAGCCTTGAATTCGTTCGGGGTCACGAAGCTGATCAACCGGATGATGCTTGCGCGTCGGCTGCAGGTATTGGCCGATGGTCAGGAAGTCGACGCTTCGCGATGCGCAGGTCATCCATGACTTGAAGCACTTCGTTGCGCTCCTCACCGAGCCCGACCATAATGCCTGATTTAGTGAATACGGTAGAGATCAAGCTCCTTCGCGCGCTGAAGCAGGCGCAGCGAGAGCGAAATAGCGCGCCCCTGGCCGCACCGTCAGATACAGGGAGGGCACGGTCTCCAGGTTGTGGTTGAACACATCGGGCCGCGCCGCGATGACGGTCTCGATCGCCCCCTCCTTGCGCAGGAAGTCGGGCGTCAGGACCTCGATCGTGACCTCAGGATTGCGGGCGCGAACGGCCCGGATCACCTGGGCAAAATGCGTGGCGCCGCCATCGGTGAGGTCGTCGCGATCGACCGAGGTAACCACCACGTGGGCAAGACCGAGCCTGGCAACGGCATCGCGCAAGGCGGGCCGGCTCGGTGTGATCCAACGGGCGAGGCCGCCCCGTTTTGACGTTGCAGAAGGCGCAGGCGCGCGTGCACACATCGCCCATGATCATCATGGTGGCGTGCCGCGCCTCCCAGCATTCGCCGATGTTCGGGCAGCCGGCTTCGACGCACACGGTGTGGAGACCGTGGTCGCGCACGATCCGGCGGGTTTCGGCGTAAGCGCTCGAGCCCGGCGCCTTGACGCGGATCCAATCGGGCTTGCGCAGCGCCGCGCGTGTCCGTGCCGATGCGCCTTCTCGGGATGGCGCAGGCTGGACGCCGTCGTATCGAGGACTACCACCATGTCGGTCACGCCATTCGTCAAGAAATCCACTACGCTTGAGGGCGTTGCCGTCAGCATCTAATCCGTCTGTCCAGCCCGTCCGATCTGGCGGTAGTACCGAATGGCGCCAGGGTGAAGGGGAAGGAACGTATTGCGCTCCAGGTTGGCCGGAACGGTCGCGGCCGCCGCTGCATGCACCTCCATCATCTCTTCATGCTTCTCGAAGACGACCCGAACGATGTTGTAGACGAGATCGTCGGGCAGCTCGGCGTGCGCGACAGCGAAATTGTAAAGGCCCGACTGTCTGATAATGGCGAAGCAGGGATGGATATGTGCCGGCGGGCACGCGCGACGGCGTCAGCTCAGGCATTGCCAGCCGCAGCGCTGCGAGTTGCTCCGGGGAAAGCGCGATGTAGCGAACTTTGTCCTTGAATTCGAGCTCGATGAACGAGGGAAACGGCACCCCGGCCGCAACGGCGAGGACGTCGATCGAGCGCGCGTGAATCTGAGAGGCCAGGTCGGCCCAGTCGCCAAACACGAAGTTTGCTTTGACCTTCAGGGCATTGAAGATGTCCGGAAAATAGGTAGCCGACGTGCCGCCTCGGGGGCCGACGCCGATGCGCTTGTCGGCCATGTCGGCGATGGAGCGGATGTTCGTATCCTGCAATGCAAGCAATTGGAAGGGCGTATCGTACATCGGGAAAATCGCCCGCATCGAGCGGGCGGGCGCCTTGCCTGCCCATACGCCGGTCCCGTTCCACGCCTGCAGCGCCACGCCTACGGTGACGAAGCCGAGTTTTGCCTCGCCCGCTTCCAGCAGCGCGATATTTTCGGCTGGCCCTTCCGTCGGTCGGGCGACGACCGGAAGATCAAGCGCGCGCGTCAGGATTTGGGCGAGGCCCGTGCCATAGACGAAGTACGTGCCGCCGGGCGAGGCGGTACCGATTGTGAGGTAATCGGGCCAATTAGGTTCGGCGGCCCGGCCAAGTGACGAGAAGGTGAGCGTGGCGGCGATTGCCGCAATCCGGGCCAACAGGGGTATCTGCATGGTCTCCCCCAATGCTTGTCCTCAGGTTGATGGCTGCGGCAGCAGCGGGTCGGGTGGACCCATTGCGGCCTCCGGGTCCGAGGCTTCGAGTTCCGTCTCGTGATCGAGCGTCCGGCGCATGCGATCCTCGTCGAGCGCGTCTTCCCATTTGGCAATAACGACCGTCGCGACGCCGTTGCCGACCAAATTGGTCAGCGCGCGAGCCTCCGACATGAAACGATCGACACCGAGGATCAGCGCAATGCTCGCCACCGGGATCGTCCCAACCGATGCGAGCGTTGCTGCCAGCACGACGAAACCCGACCCCGTTACGCCGGCCGCGCCCTTCGAGGTCAGCAGAAGCACGCCGATGATGCCGAGCTGCTGCCATATGGTCAGCTCGGTATTGGTCGCCTGCGCCAGGAAGATTGCCGCCATGGTCAGGTAAATGCAGGTACCATCCAGGTTGAAGGAGTAACCGGTTGGGATCACCAGGCCAACGACCGACTGCTTGCAGCCCAGGTTCTCGAGCTTCGCGATCATGCGCGGCAGCACCGATTCGGATGAAGAGGTGCCGAGAACGATCAGCAACTCTTCCTTGATGTACTTGATGAACTTGAGGATGTTGAACCCTGCAAACCACGCAACCCCGCCTAGCACGAAGAGCACGAAGATCAGGCAGGTCACATAGAAGGCAATCATCAACTGCGCGAGCGAGAGCAGCGTGCCCACGCCATACTTGCCGATCGTGAAAGCCATCGCGCCGAAGGCGCCGATCGGCGCCGCTTTCATGACGATGCTGACGATCCCGAACAAAGCATGCGAGACGATGTCGATGATGGCGAGGACGGGGCGCCCGCGCTCACCCAACATGAACAATCCGAAAGCGAACAGGATCGCGAAGAGCAGAACCTGCAGGATCTCGCCTTCCGCGAAGGCCCCGACCACAGTGTTGGGGACGATGTGCATAAGGAATTCGACCGTGCCCTGCTGCCCGGCCTTGGTCGTATAGACCTGGATCGACTTGGTATCGATCGTTCTGGCGTCCACGTTCATGCCGACGCCGGGCTGAAGGATATTGACCACGATCAAGCCAACGATCAGCGCAACCGTGGTGAGGACCTCGAAATAGATGAGCGCCTTCAGTCCGACGCGGCCGACCTTCTTCATATCCTCCATGCTGGCGATGCCATGCACGATGGTGCAGAAGATGATCGGCGCGATGAGCATCTTGATCAACTTGATAAACAGGTCGCCCAGCGGCTTCATGGCCTCGCCAAGGTGCGGGTAGAAATGGCCCAGCAGGACACCGAGCACGATGGCGGTAAGCACCTGCACATAGAGATGCGTGTAAAACGGTTTGTGCGGAGTATCGGCAGCCGTCGAAAGTGCCGTATCCATGGCCTCCCTCCATGCTAATCGACGCCGGTTGGCGCCCTGACGTCACATAATGTTACGCGATTTACGGGTGGCTGTCTCCAACGCGTCTCACTCCCTGCATCATTCTGGTCTGATGCGCCCGCTCCATTCGGCAGCATTGGGAGCGGGCAATCGATGGATCTCGACATCGAAGCGCCAGCAAGAACGGGGCCATGTTGCAAGACGCCGGACGCACCCGGGCATTTCTGATAATTCGACGGAATCTCGTTCCGTTCAGAGAGCGAGCGGACGGCACGTGCGATTTTATCGGAAAACACTGGGCGCGCGTTGTCCGGTAATCCGGCCGTAGCGGCACTCCCGCAGCCGCCCAACGATTTGGATTTCCCTACATTACACACGTCGTCATTCCGAATTTTTGCACAAACAAATGAACCGGCAATACGTGGTGCACGAAGAATGCTTGCAGTTGCAAGGCGTTGGGCGCATTAGAAGAAGGCCAGCTCCTTGGCACGGATCCTGCCAGACCTGGCCCAACCAATAATGGCCGAGGAAACGCCAAGGGGAGGACCAAATGGAACGCATGCAGGATCTTGACCCAGTCGAAACTGGTGAATGGGTCGACTCGCTGCGCGCAGTTCTCCACCATGAAGGCTCGGTGCTCGCGCGACCTACCTGCTCGAGATGCTGGCCGAGGAGGCACGGCGCGCAGGCATCGTCCAGCCTTCAACGCTGAACACGCCCTATGTGAATACGATCCCGCCGGAGCGCGAGGAACGCGCCGACTGGGATCGCGACATCGAGCATCGCATTCGGTCGATCATCCGCTGGAATGCCATGGCCATCATCCTGCGGGCCAACAAAGAATCGTCCGAACTGGGCGGCCACATTGCCGAGCTTCCAGTCAGCGGCGACCCTCTACGATATCGGTTTCGGGCATTTCTGGCACGCGCCGTCGGCCAATCACGGGGGCGATCTGATCTACATGCAGGGGCACTCGGCCCCAGGCATCTATGCGCGCGCCTTCGTGGAGGGACGGCTCAGCGAAGAGGCGTTGCTGGCGTTCCGCCAGGAGGCTGGCGGCCAGGGCCTGTCGTCGTATCCGCATCCCTGGCTGATGCCCGACTTCTGGCAGTTCCCCACCGTGTCGATGGGGCTCGGGCCGTTGATGGCGATCTACCAGGCGCGGTTCCTGAAATATCTGCACGGGCGCGGCATTGCCGATACCGCCGCTCGCAAGGTCTGGGCCTTCATGGGCGACGGCGAGATGGACGAGCCGGAATCGCTCGGTGCCATTTCGCTTGGCGGCCGCGAGCAACTCGACAACCTGATCTTCGTCATCAATTGCAACCTGCAGCGGCTCGACGGCCCGGTGCGCGGCAACGGCAAGATCGTGCAGGAACTGGAAGGCGTGTTCCGGGGCGCTGGCTGGAACGTCATCAAGGTGCTGTGGGGCTCGGGATGGGACCAGCTGCTCGCCAAGGATGCGTCCGGCATGCTGCGCAAGCGCATGGAGGAGTGCGTCGACGGGGAATACCAGGACTTCAAGTCGAAGAACGGCGCGTACGTGCGCCAGCAGTTCTTCGGCAAGTATCCAGAAACCGCCGCGCTCGTGAAGGACATGAGCGACGACGATATCTGGGCGCTGCGCCGCGGTGGCAGCGACCCGGTGAAGGTCTATGCTGCTTATGCGGCGGCCGTGAAGCACGCGGGACAGCCGACCGTGATCCTCGCCAAGACCGTGAAGGGCTATGGCATGGGCGAGGCGGGCGAAGGCCAGATGATCAGCCATCAGCAGAAGAAGATGGGTCTGGACGCGCTGCGCAAATTCCGTGACCGCTTCGCGATCCCCGTCACCGACGCCAAGCTCGAAGAAATCCCCTTCCTGAAGCTGGCAGAAGGCGGCCCGGAGCAGAAATACCTGCAGGAGCGTCGCCGGCAGCTCGGCGGGAGCCTGCCGCAGCGGCGGCGCAAGTCGGCGTCCCTCGAGGTGCCGGAGCTTTCCGCCTTCAGCGCGCAGCTAGCCAGCACCGAACAGCGCGAAATCTCCACCACCATGGCGTTCGTGCGCATCCTCAACACGCTCCTGCGCGACAAGACGATCGGAAAATTCGTCGTGCCGATCGTGCCGGACGAGTCGCGGACCTTCGGCATGGAGGGCATGTTCCGCCAGCTCGGCATCTTCTCGCAGGTGGGCCAGCTCTATAAGCCTCAGGACGCCGACCAGCTGATGTACTATCGCGAGGACAAGTCCGGCCAGATGCTTCAGGAAGGCATCAACGAAGCTGGCGCCATGTCCTCATGGATCGCGGCCGCGACGTCGTACAGCACGAGCAACGCGCCGATGATCCCGTTGTATATCTACTATTCGATGTTCGGGCTGCAGCGCGTGGGCGATCTCGCCTGGGCGGCAGGCGATATGCGCTGCCCGCGGATTCCTGCTGGGCGGCACCGCCGGACGGACCACCCTCAACGGCGAAGGACTGCAGCACGAGGATGGCCATAGCCACCTGCTCGCCGCTACCATCCCCAACTGCGTCTCCTACGATCCGACGTTTGCCTATGAGGTCGCGGTCATCATCCAAGATGGGCTGCGGCGTATGTTCAAGGATCAGGACGACGTCTACTACTACATCACGTTGATGAACGAGAACTACCCGCACCCGGCGATGCCGAAAGGCGCAGAGGAGGGAATACGCCGCGGCATGTACCTGTTCCGCGAAGGGGCGGGAAAGAAGAACGCGCCGCGCGTCCAGCTTCTCGGGTGCGGCACCATCCTGCGCGAAGTCATCGCCGCCGCGGAGCTCCTGCAGAACGACTTCGGCGTCGCAGCCGACGTCTGGAGCTGCCCGAGTTTCAACGAACTGCGCCGGGACGGCCTCGCGGCCGAGCGGTGGAATCTGCTTCATCCATCGCAGACGCCGCGCAAGAGCTACGTCGAGCAATGCCTCGACGGTCGCCAGGGGCCGGTCATTGCATCGACGGATTACATGCGCGCCTTCGCCGAGCAGATCCGGCCGTTCGTGCCGCAGCGCTATGTGTGCCTCGGCACCGACGGTTTCGGTCGCAGCGACTACCGGGTGGCGTTGCGGAAGTTCTTCGAGGTCAACCGCCACTACGTGGTGGTCGCGGCGCTCAAGTCGCTGGCCGACGAAGGGGTGGTGCCGAAACCAAAGGTTGCCGAGGCGATCGCCGCCTATGGAATTGATCCGGAGCGGCCACCGCCCTGGACCGTGTGACGGAGACACCGGTGGCGCGGACAAGGATGCCGCGCCGCGTTTCGCAACTGCACGCACCCGTGGGGCATTACGATGGGTGAAACCAGGCAGGTCCTCGTTCCCGACATCGGCGACTTCAAGGATGTCCCGATCATCGAAATTCAGGTGAAGCCCGGCGATCGCATCACCGCCGAGGCGCCGCTGATCACGCTGGAGTCCGACAAGGCCTCGATGGAGGTCCCCTCCCCGTCAGCGGGCGTCGTGAAGAACATTGCGGTGAAGCTCGGCGACCGGGTGAGCCAGGGCGCGCCGATCCTCACGCTCGAGCTCGACGGGGCCGGTGCCGCCGCGGAAGCGGCGAAACCAGCCGTCACCGCGCCGCCGGCGCCGACCAGCGCCCCGGCGGGGTCGCCGAGGTCCGGGTACCGGACATCGGCGACTTCAAGGACGTGCCGATCATCGAGGTCATGGTCAAGGCCGGCGACACGGTCAAGCCGGAACAGCCGCTGGTCACCCTCGAGATCCGACAAGGCCTCGATGGAAGTGCCGTCTCCGCTCGGGGGCGTGGTGCAGGACCTCAAGGCCAAGATCGGCGATCGGGTGAGCGAAGGAACGGTCATCCTCACGCTGCGCACCGACGCGGCGGCGGCGCAAGCGCAGCCTGCGGCACCGGCCGCGGCCGCAGCGCCGGCGAAACCCGCGGCACCTGCAGCCGCGCTACCACCGGCCGAGCGGAGCCTGTCGGAGATGGCGGCCGACATCCCTTATGCCGGGCCATCGGTCCGAAAGCTTGCGCGCGAGCGCGGCGTCGACTTGCGTCAGGTGAAGGGAAGCGGACGGCGCGGCCGCATCCTCCCGGAGGACGTCGCCAATTTCGCCAAGGCTCCGGCCGCAGCCGCCGCGGTCGCCGCACCGCGGCAGCGCCGCGGCTGACGGAGCCGCTCTCGGCCTGCTGCCGTGGCCGAAGATCGATTTCGCCAAGTTCGGGCCGGTCGATACCAAACCGCTGGCACGCATCAAGAAGATTTCCGGCGCCAACCTGCACCGCAACTGGGTGATGATCCCGCACGTCACCAATCACGACGAATGCGACATCACCGAGCTCGAGGAATTCCGCAACCGGCTCAACAAGGAGAACGAGAAATCCGGCGTGCGAGTCAGCATGCTCGCCTTCATGATCAAGGCGGCGGTGGGGTCGTTGAAGAAATTTCCCGAGTTCAACGCCTCGCTCGACGGCGACAATCTGATCCTCAAGAAATACTACCACATCGGGTTCGCGGCCGACACGCCGCAGGGGCTGGTGGTACCGGTCATCCGCGACGCAGACCACAAGGGCGTCATTGCGATTGCCAAGGAGATGGGCGACCTCGCCAAGCTCGCTCGCGACGGCAAGCTGAAGCCCGACCAGATGCAGGGCGGCACCTTTACGATCTCCAGCCTCGGCGGCATCGGCGGCACCTATTTCACGCCGATCATCAATGCGCCCGAGGTCGCCATCATGGGAGCCTGCCGGTCGTTCCAGAAGCCGGTGTGGGACGACAAGCAATTCGTGCCGCGCCTGTTCCAGCCCCTGTCCCTCTCGTGGGACCACCGGGTGATCGACGGAGCAGCGGCCGCGCGGTTCAACGCGCATTTCGGCAGCCTGCTCACCGACATGCGCCGCGCCCTCGTATAGGGGAATAGACGATGGCCAACCTCATCGACGTCAAGGTCCCCGACATCGGCGAATTCAGCGACGTGCCGATCATCGAAGTACTGGTGAAGCCGGGTGATCCGATCAAGGCCGAGCAATCGCTGATCACGCTCGAGATCCGACAAAGCCTCGATGGAGGTGCCCTCCCCGGTCGATGGCGTGGTGAAGGAGATCAAGGTCAAGGTCGGCGACAAGGTATCGGAAGGCACCCTCATCCTCACGGCAGAAGCGGAGGCAGCGCCGGCCGGCGTTGTCACCCAAGGAGAAGGTGACGGGCGGCGGCACGGCGACCGGCGAAGGCGCGCCGGTTGCCGACTACGGCGCGGCAGCCGGCGTCTACGAGGTGGTCGAGGTGCGGGTGCCCGACATCGGCGACTTCAAAGACGTGCCGATCATCGAGATCGCGGTGAAGGGCGGAGACAAGGTCAAGCCCGAAGACCCGCTGATCACGCTCGAGTCCGACAAGGCGTCGATGGAAGTGCCGTCGCCCACGCGCCGGCACCGTGAAGGACCTCAAAGTCAACGTCGGGGACAAGGTCAGTGCCGGAAGCCTGATCCTGACATTGGAGACCGGAGTCGCCGGCGCAGCTCCGGCCGCGCCCTCGGCAGCACGCGGGCCGGCGACCGCGCCAGCCGCGCCGGTCCCGCTGGCGGCCAGACATTCGGGCGCCGCCGACGTCGAATGCGACATGCTGGTCCTCGGCGCCGGACCGGGCGGCTATTCGGCGGCGTTCCGCTCCGCCGACCTCGGCATGACGACGGTTCTGGTGGAGCGCTATCCGACGCTCGGCGGCGTCTGCCTCAATGTCGGCTGCATCCCCTCGAAGGCGCTGCTGCACACCGCCGCCGTCATGGACGAAGTCAAGGCAATGGCCGCGCACGGCATCGCCTTTTCGGAGCCGCAGATCGACATTGCCAAGCTGCGCGGTCACAAGGAGAAGGTGGTCGGCAAATTGACCGGCGGCCTGGCCGGCATGGCGAAGGCGCGCAAGGTCTCCGTGCTGCAGGGCGTCGGAAGGTTTCTCGACCCCTACCACCTCGAAGTCGCTGCAAACAACGGCGGCGGGCGCAAGGTCGTCAAGTTCGACAAGGCGATCATCGCGGCCGGCTCGCAGGCCATCAAGCTGCCGTTCATTCCGGACGACCCCGCGTGGTGGATCTCGACCGGCGCCTTGGAGCTGCGGCAGATTCCCAAATCGATGCTGGTGATCGGAGGCGGTATCATCGGACTCGAAATGGCGACTGTCTACTCGACGCTCGGGACGCGCATCGACGTGGTCGAGATGCTCGACGGACTGATGACCGGTGCCGACCGCGACCTGGTCAAGGTGTGGGAAAAGAAGAACGCGGGCCGCTTCGACAAGGTCATGTTGAAGACCAAGATGGTGTCGGCAGAGGCGACACCGGACGGCATCAAGGTCGGCTTCGAGGGCGAGAAGGCACCGGCCGAGCCCCAGCTCTACGACATGGTGCTGGTCGCGGTCGGCCGCAGCCCGAACGGCAAGAAGATCGACGCCGAGAAGGCGGGCGTCGCGGTGAGCGACCGCGGCTTCGTCCCAGTCGACAAGCAAATGCGCACCAACATGCCGCACATCTTTGCCATCGGCGACATCGTCGGCCAGCCGATGCTGGCGCACAAGGCCGTGCACGAGGCACATGTCGCGGCGGAAACCGCGGCCGGCAAGAACAGCGTGTTCGAGGCGCGCCAGATCCCTTCGGTCGCTTACACCGATCCGGAGGTCGCGTGGGCGGGCGTGACCGAGGAGCAATGCAAGGCGCAAGGCATCAAGTACGGCAAGGCCGTGTTTCCGTGGGCCGCATCGGGTCGCGCGATCGCCAACGGGCGCGACGAGGATTCACCAAACTGCTGTTCGATGAGGCCAATCACCGCCTGCTCGGCGGCGGCATCGTCGGCACCCATGCGGGCGACCTGATCGGCGAGGTCTGCCTCGCCGTGGAGATGGGATGCGACCCGGTCGACGTCGGCAAGACTATCCATCCGCACCCGACATTGTGCGAATCGATCGGCATGGCGGCGGAAGTGTTCGAGGGCGTGTGCACGGATCTGCCGCCCGCCAGAGAAGAGATAGCGAGTCGCGCCTGCGCGACGAGAGAGACAGTGGGAGGACATGATGGAAGAACAGCTGCGCCGCGACGCACTGGAATATCATCGCGTTCCGACGTTCGGAAAAATCTCCGTCACGCCGACCAAGAGCCTGGTGAACCAGCGCGACCTCGCGCTCGCCTATTCGCCCGGCGTCGCCTATGCGTGCCTCGCCATCCAGGATGACCCGAAGGAAGCGGCCACGCTGACGTCGCGTGCCAACCTGGTTGCGGTAATCACCAACGGCTCCGCCGTGCTCGGCCTCGGCAATATCGGGGCGCTCGCCGGCAAGCCGGTGATGGAAGGCAAGGGCTGCCTGTTCAAGAAGTTCGCCGGCATCGACGTGTTCGACATCGAGGTGGACGAGAGCGATCCGGACAAGCTGGTCGAGATCGTGGCCAGCCTGGAGCCGACCTTCGGCGGAATCAACCTCGAGGACATCAAGGCCCCGGAGTGCTTCTACATCGAGCGGGCGCTACGGGAGCGCATGAAGATACCGGTGTTCCACGACGATCAGCACGGCACCGCAATCATCGCCGCGGCGGCCGTCCTCAATGGCCTCGAGCTGGTCGGCAAGAACATCAGCAACGTGAAGATCGCCTGCTCCGGCGCCGGTGCGGCGGCCATCGCCTGCCTGGACCAGCTCGTCAGCCTCGGCGTTCGCATGGAAAACATTCTCGTCACCGATGCGAAAGGTGTCGTGTACGAGGGCCGCCCCGAAGGAATGGACCCGATCAAGGCGCGCTATGCGCGGCCGACTTCCGCGCGCACCCTGGGGGACATCATCGAGGGGGCCGACATCTTTCTTGGGCTGTCGGCCGGCGGCGTGCTCAAGCCGGACATGGTCAAGCGCATGGCGAAGGACCCGCTGATCCTGGCATTGGCCAACCCGACCCCGGAGATCTTGCCGGAAGAAGCCAAGGCCGTGCGTCCCGATGCCATCATCGCGACGGGCCGCTCTGACTATCCAAACCAGGTCAACAACGTCCTGTGCTTTCCCTTCCTGTTCCGCGGCGCCCTTGATGTCGGCGCAACGACCATCAACGAGGCGATGAAATCGGCCGCCGTTCGTGCCATCGCCAGTCTGGCGCACGCGGAGGTGTCGGATGTCGTCGCCACCGCCTATGGGGATCAGCGTCTCCAATTCGGCCCCGACTACCTAATCCCCACTCCGTTCGATCCGCGCCTGATCGAGCGCATCGCGCCGGCGGTAGCCAAGGCCGCGATGGAGAGCGGCGTGGCGAGCCGCCCGCTGGCCGACCTCGAAGCCTACCGGCAAACCATGGCGCGCTTCATGTACCAGTCCGGCGCGAGCATGGAGCCGGTCTTCGCAGCGGCCAAGGTCGCGCAGAAGCGAGATTGCACTGGCCGAGGGTGAAGACGATCGCGTGCTGCGTGCGGCGCAGCTCATCGTCGACGAAAGTCTCGGAAGACCCGTTCTTGTGGGGCGTCCCGACGTCATCAATCCCCGCATCGAGTCCTTGGGGTTGCGCCTGGAGGACGGTCGCAACTGCGAGATCGTCTGTTTTGAAAACGATCGCCGGTATGAGGAAAGCTGGCGCGAGTATTATGACCTCGTGCGCCGCAGCGGCGTGACCCAGACGCTGGCGCGCGAGGGCATGCGCAACCGCTCGACGCTGATCGCCGCGATGCTGCTGCGCCGCGGCGATGTCGATGCCATGCTGTGCGGGACATCGGGGGCTTTTGCCGAGCACCTCAACTATGTGCGCCAGGTCATCGGCCTGCGCGACGGCGTGCGCACGCTGGGCACGATGAACATGGTGATCCTGGGCGGGCGTCCGCTCTTCATGTGCGATACCTACGTGAATTTCGACCCATCACCAGAGCAACTCGCCGAGCTCACCCTGCTCGCTGCCGAGGAGGTTCGACGCTTTGGCCTCGTGCCCAGCGTCGCCTTGCTTTCGCATTCGAGCTTCGGCAGCGCCGACTCGCCCTCCGCCGGCAAGATGCGCGCGGCGCTGGCGCTCATTCAGTTGCAGGCGCCCGATCTGGCGGTGGAAGGCGAGATGCACGCCGATGCCGCGCTGTCAAAACGGGTGCTCGATCGGGTCTTCCCCGACTCGCATCTGGCGGAGGAAGCCAATCTCCTGATAATGCCCAGTCTGGACGCGGCCAACATCGCCTTCAACCTGTTGCGGGTGGCCGCCGGCGGCGGCGTCACCGTAGGACCGATCCTGCTCGGTGCCGACAAGTCCGCTCATATTCTGACGCAGACCGCAACGGTCCGCGGCATCCTCAACATGACGGCGTTGGCGGTCGTCGATGCGGCACAGACCAGCGCGCGTGCGCTGCCCCGAATGGCGGCGGAGTGACCCTGTCCGACGCCGGCAAGCTCGGAACGGAACACATGGTGAGCGAGACGTCCGATCTCCATCGCGTCATCGTCGTCGGCGGCGGCGCCGGCGGGCTGGAGCTCGTGACCCGGCTCGGCAACAAGCTGGGTCGTTACAAACGGGCCGACGTGACCCTCGTCGACAAATGCCGCGCCCATCTGTGGAAGCCGCTGCTGCATGAGATCGGAGCCGGCAGCATGGATCTCGGCGTGCACGAGATCGACTACCTGGCGCAGGCGCATTGGCATCATTTCCGCTATCGCATCGGCGAGCTGATCGGGCTCGATCGGCGGGCGCGCGCCGTTCATCTTGCTGCCCATGTCGACGACGAGGGACAGCAGGTCACGCAGCCGCGGAGCTTTCATTACGATACGCTGGTCATCGCGATCGGCAGTCAGAGCAATGACTTCGGCACACCGGGCGTACGCGAGCACGCGTTGTCGCTGGATACGCCGCTGGAGGCCAAGCGGTTTCACAGCCGCCTGGTGAACGCATACATCCGTGGCCATGCGCAATCCACGCCGCTGCGGCCCGAGCAACTGCAGGTGGCGATCATCGGTGCAGGAGCCACGGGAACGGAGCTCGCCGCGGAATTGCACTACACGACGCGACAGGTCGTCGCCTACGGTCTCGATCGCATCGATTCCACACGGGACATCAAGATCAATCTCATCGAAGCGGCGGACCGCATATTGCCGGCGCTACCCGAACGGTTGTCGAATTCGGCGGCTGCCCTTTTGAAGGACCTCGGGGTGCGCGTCTGTGCCTCATCAAAAGTCGCCGAGGTCGCGACAAACGGAGTGAAACTTGCAAGCGGCGAATTCATTCCGGCGGAACTCGTCGTCTGGGCCGCCGGCGTCAAGGCGCCCGATGTGCTCAAGGACCTCGACGGTTTGGAGACAAACCGCCTCAACCAGCTGGTCGTCACATCGACCCTGCAAGCAACCCGCGACGAGAACATTTTTGTCATCGGCGACTGCGCGGCCTGTGCCTGGAATGGCAAACCGGGCCAGAACGTTCCGCCCCGAGCCCAGGCGGCACACCAGCAAGCGACGCACGTCTTCAAGCAGGTCAAGCGACGGTTGGCGGGCCAGCCTCTCGCGCCTTGGCATTACCGGGATTTCGGCTCGCTTGTGTCGCTCGGTGAGTATTCGACGGTCGGAAGCCTGATGGGCGGCCTCATGGGGCGTAGCCTCTGGATCGAGGGCCTGTTCGCGCGGCTGATGTACCGATCGCTCTACAAGATGCATGAATTCGCGCTGCACGGGCCGACCAAGGTAACGCTCGATACCCTTGCGCGACTGATCACGCGGCGCACCGAACCGCATGTGAAGCTGCATTGAGGGGCCAATGAACAACCCGATCCCGCTCGAGTACCTGACGAGTTTCTCGCAAACCAGCCAGGCGATGATGCAGCAGCTTGCGACCGGCCTGCTAACGAGCGGCGACAACGCAACCAACTTCACGCGCTACAGCGAACTCGCCTTGGTCCAGCAGAATTACTTGCAGCAGATGGGCGCGGTGTGGATGAACAGCATCATCGGTTCCGGCCCCATGCAGCCGGCCAAGGGCGATCGGCGGTTCGCAAGCGAGGAGTGGAAGAAAAGCCCATATCACGAGTTTCTCAAGCAGTCGTACCTCGTGAACGCCCGCTACGTGAACGATCTGATCGAGCGTGCGTCCCTCGACGACAGGACGCGGGCAAGAATGCGTTTCTTCGCACGGCAGATCCTGGATGCGCTGAGCCCGTCGAACTACCTTGCCAGCAATCCCCAGGTGATCCGGCGTGCGATGGAGACCGGCGGCGACAGCGTGGCGACGGGCGTGAGGAACCTGCTCGAGGATCTCGGCAAAGGCCGCATCTCGATGACCGACGAGCAGGCTTTCGAGGTCGGCCGCAATCTGGCGATTACGCCCGGTTCCGTGGTCTTCGAGAACGAGCTGCTTCAATTGATCCAGTACCAGCCGCTCACGGAGACGGTAGGCGCGCGGCCACTGGTCTTGTTTCCGCCCAGCATCAACAAGTTCTACGTGTTCGATCTGCAACCGGCCAATTCGTTCGTGCGCTACGCCGTCGAGCAGGGCAACACCGTCTTCATCGTGTCCTGGCGCAACGTGATGGTCGAGCAGGGCCATCTGACGTGGGACGACTATCTCACCGAGGGGATCATGCGGGCGATCGACGTCGCTCGCGAAATCACCGGTGCCGACAAAGTCAACGCACTGGGCTTCTGCGTCGGCGGCACGATGCTCGGTTGCGCGGCTTCCGTGATGGCGGCGCGCAACGAGGACAAGATCGAAAGCCTGACGTTTCTCACGACCATGCTCGACTTCACGCAGGCCGGCGAGATCGCCTTGCTGATCGACGAGCAGAGTGTGGCGGCGCGCGAGCAAACGATCGGCGGCGGCGGCATCCTCCCGGGGCGAGAGCTCGCGTTCGTGTTCTCCACGCTGCGCGGAAACGATCTCATCTGGCCCTACGTGGTCGGCAACTATCTCGAAGGGCGCCAGCCGGATGCGTTCGACATTCTCTACTGGAACGCCGACAGCACGAACCTGCCGGGGCCCATGTACTGCTGGTATGTGCGTAACACCTACCTGGAGAACAACCTCCGCAAACCCGGGAGACCACCCAATGCGGGGTCAAGGCCGACCTCTCCGCGATCGACGTGCCCACCTATGTGCTGGCAAGTCGCGAGGATCACATCGTGCCGTGGCAAACCGCCTACCAGACCACGCAACTGGTGTCCGGCGACGTGCGCTTCGTGCTCGGAGCAAGTGGCCACATCGCGGGTGTGATCAACCCGGCAGCGCGCAACAAGCGCAACTACTGGATCGAAGGCGAGCAGGGAAAACGGCCCGAGCGCTGGCTGGAGACGGCGCGCGAGGTGCCCGGAAGCTGGTGGTCGGACTGGAGCGCCTGGCTTCGTTCTCACGCCGGCACGCAGGTGCAGGCACGCACGCGCCTGGGCAGCACCGCGTTTCCCGAGATCGAGCCTGCGCCCGGCCGCTACGTCACGGTGCGCGCCGCCTGAACCAGATCTGGAGACTAGAGGAGGAAAATCATGACTGACATCGTTATCGCCTCAGCGGCAAGGACCCCGGTCGGGTCGTTCAATGGCGCGTTTGCCAACCTGCCCGCGCACGATCTTGGTGCGGTTGCCATCAAGGCCGCCCTCGAGCGGGCAAAGCTCGCGGGCAAAGAAGTCGACGAGGTGATCCTCGGCCAGGTGCTCACGGCCGGCCAAGGGCAGAACCCGGCGCGGCAAGCCGCCATGAAGGCGGGCATCCCCGAAGACAAGACCGCCTGGAGCCTCAATCAGGTGTGCGGCTCGGGACTGCGTGCAGTCGCGCTCGGCATGCTGCATGTCGCCAGTGGAGACGCCGACGTCATCGTCGCCGGCGGCCAGGAATCGATGTCTCTATCGCCGCACGCGGCTCACATGCGAGGCGGAACGAAGATGGGCGACGTGAAGTTCGTCGACACCATGATCAAGGATGGCCTGTGGGATGCTTTCCACGGCTATCACATGGGGACAACGGCGGAGAACGTCGCCCAGAAATGGCAGATCAGCCGCGAGGACCAGGACAGATTCGCCGTCGCCTCGCAGAACAAGGCGGAAGCGGCCCAGACATCCGGCCGCTTCAAGGACGAGATCGCGCCGGTGACGGTGCAATCACGCAAAGGCGACATCGTCGTTGACCAGGATGAGTATATACGTCCCGGCACGACGCTCGACGCGGTTGCGAAGCTCAAGCCCGCTTTCTCCAAGGACGGCACAGTCACCGCCGGCAATGCCTCGGGACTGAACGACGGCGCCGCCGCGTTCGTGATCATGAGCGCCACCGAGGCGCAGCGGCGCGGCATCACGCCGCTCGCCCGCATCGCCTCCTGGTCCACCGCCGGCGTCAATCCGGCCATCATGGGCTCAGGCCCAATTCCCGCCTCTCGGCGGGCGCTCGAGAAGGCCGGCTGGAAGGTTGCCGACCTTGATCTCATCGAGGCGAACGAGGCGTTCGCCGCGCAGGCGCTCGCCGTCAACCGGGACATGGCCTGGAACACCGACATCGTGAACGTCAACGGCGGTGCCATCGCCATCGGTCACCCGATCGGCGCGTCCGGCGCACGCATTCTAGTGACCCTTCTGCATGAAATGCAGAAGCGGAACGCCAAGCGTGGGCTTGCAACGTTGTGCATCGGCGGAGGCATGGGCGTGGCCCTCACGGTCGAGCGCTAAGTGCAAGGCGGCCAGCAATCAACACAGCAGCGATTGGGAGGACAGCAATGCGCGTGGCACTCATTACGGGTGGAATGGGCGGCTTGGGCGAGTCGATCAGCACCAAGATGCATACGGCAGGCTATCGCGTGGTGGTAACCCATTCGCCGGGCAACACGCGAGCCAAAGATTGGCTTGCCGAGCACAGTGCGGCCGGACGCAAGTTCAGCGCCTACGGCGTCGACGTAGCCAATTTCGACTCATGCAACGAGTGCGTCACGTGCGTGACGAAGGACATCGGCCCCATCGACATTCTGGTCAACAATGCCGGAATAACGAAGGACACAACGTTCAAAAAGATGAGCAAGGCGGACTGGGATGCGGTTATCCGCACCAATCTCGACTCCGTCTTCAATATGACCAAGCAAGTCATGGACGGCATGACCGATCGCGGCTGGGGCCGCGTCATCAACGTGTCGTCAGTCAATGGCTCGAAGGGCGCGTTCGGGCAGACCAACTATTCGGCCGCCAAGGCCGGCATGCACGGCTTCACCAAGGCCCTGGCCCTGGAGGTGGCGCGCAAGGGCGTGACGGTCAACACGATCTCGCCCGGCTACATCGGCACCAAGATGGTCACCGCCATACCCAAGGAGGTGCTCGATTCGAAGATTCTTCCGCAGATTCCGCTTGGGCGCCTCGGAGCACCGGACGAGATCGCCGGCCTGATCATCTATCTTTGCTCCGAGGAGGCCGCCTTCGTGACCGGTGCAAACATCGCGATCAACGGCGGCCAGCACATGCAGTGACCGACAACGCTAGAAGCAATCCGCAGTCTCAGGAGATGCCAGATGAAAACCGCAACCTTGAATTCCGACGAGATGCTCAAGACGATGGTGGCCGAGGCCGTGAAGCAGCAGACCCAGATTCTGTTCGGCGGTTTGCGACATCACGCTCAAGGCGTTGCAGGCTCGCGAGCTGGGCCTCAGCCAGATCGACAATGTCGTTCGCAACGTCGGCATGGCGGCCGAATTGTTCGAAGAGGCGTATGTACCGATCTGCCGCCGCAGAAGAAGAAGAAGTAGGAAGTAACGCGATGCCGCTGCAACTTGCGTTCGAGGATCTGGGCGACGGACCGCCCGTCGTCGTGCTGCACGGGCTTTTCGGTTCGAGCCGCAACTGGCGCGGCATAGCCCGTGCGCTGTCGGCCGAGCACCGGGTCATTTGCGTTGACCTGCGCAACCACGGCCGATCACCGTGGATCGGTTCGATGACCTACTCCGAGATGGCGGCCGATGTGCGTGCACTGATCCGCAGCGAGCGACTCGATCGTCCGGTCGTCATCGGGCACAGCATGGGCGGCAAGACAGCGATGACCCTGGCGCTCGAAAGCCCCGAGTCCGGTCGGGCGTCTCATCGCGGTCGATATCGCACCGGTCTCGTATGCCGATCGCCTGACGCCCTATGTCGAAGCCATGCTGAGCATCGATCCCCGCACCACGGCCGACCCGCGCCGAAGCCATGCGCCAGATGAGCGAGAAGATTCCGGATGCGACTGCCGTCGCCTTCCTGATGCAAAACCTGGCGGTCAGGAACGATCATTTCCGAATTGGCAACTCAACCTGCCGGCCATCGGCGCCGCGATCCCGAGGCTGTGTGCCTTTCCGGCCGAGTTGGCAGCGCGGCGATCTCGACGGGCCGGCGACGCTGATCACCGGATCGCTGTCCGACTACGTGACGCCGGCCGACAGCGCGGCACTTGTCGAGCAGTTCCCCGGACACAGACGTGTCGAGATCGATGGCGCCGGCCATTGGGTCCACGCCGATCAGCCGGCCGGGTTTCTGGCTGCGCTGGGGCTGGTGCCAGCCATCGCGGCGCGAGCACACGCACCGACGCCCGCTGACGTGCAGCGCAGCGTCCTGATGTTCCCTTGGAGGAGACCAGCATGAACAAGACGCTTCAAATTCTCCTTTGGCCGGCGCTCGCCATCCTCGGCGCATTCTCGTTTGCGGCCATCGCGCTCAACCGCGGCAGATCGGTCAGCGCCGCCTGGCTGGTGACGGCCGCGCTGTGCGTGTTTTTCATCGCCTACCGGTTCTACAGCAAGTTCATCGCCGAGAAAGTGCTGCAGCTCGACGACTCGCGCATGACGCCCGCGGTGCGGCATCACGACGGCGTGGACTTCGTCCCCACCAACAAGCACGTGCTCTACGGGCACCACTTCGCGGCCATCGCGGGCGCCGGGCCGCTGGTTGGGCCGGTGCTCGCCGCGCCAGTGGGGCTACCTGCCCGGAACGATCTGGTTGCTGGCCGGTGTCGTGTTCGCCGGCGCGGTGCAGGATTTCGTGGTCCTGTTCTGCTCGATGCGGCGCGACGGCCGCTCGCTCGGCGAGATGGTCAAGATGGAGATGGGGCCCGCCGCTGGGGCCATCGCGCTGGTCGGCACGCTCGCCATCATGATCATCATCCTGGCGGCGCTCGGACTGATCGTGGTCAAGGCGCTCGGCGAGAGCCCGTGGGGCACGTTCACCGTCGCCGTCACGATTCCCGCTCGCCATGGCGATGGGCATCCACATGCGCTACATCCGTCCGGGCAAGATCCTGGAGGCGTCGGCGTTCGGCGTCGTCGTGCTGCTGCTCACCATCTGGTATGGCCGGTACGTGTCGCACAGCCCGACCCTGGGGCCGCTGTTGACCTACTCCGCGCCGCAGCTCGCATGGGCGGTGATCGCGTACGGCGCGATCGCCTCCATGCTACCGGTGTGGCTGCTGCTCGCGCCGCGCGACTACCTGTCTACCTTCCTGAAGATCGGCGTCCTGGCGGCGCTCGCCATCGGCATCTACATCGTGCAGCCGGAACTGAGGATGCCTGCGACGACGCGTTTCATCGACGGCACGGGGCCGGTGGTGTCGCGGCACGCTGTTCCCGTTCCTGTTCATCACCATCGCCTGCGGTGCCGTGTCGGGCTTCCACGCCCTGATCTCCTCCGGCACGACGCCGAAGATGATCGAGCGCGAGGGCCAGGCCCGCTGCATCGGCTACGGCGGCATGCTGACCGAGTCCTTCGTCGCCGTCATGGCGATCGTCGCCGCGTCCGTGCTCGACCCGGGCATCTACTTCGCAATGAACGTGCCGGCAGCGGTGATCGGGCCGACCGTCGATACGGCCGCCAGGTGTCATCAGCGAATGGGGCTGGACCATCACGCCCGAGCTCATCAGCCAGACCGCGAAGGAAGTCGGCGAGCACACCATCCTGCATCGCGCGGGCGGCGCGCCAACGCTGGCGGTCGGCATCGCGCAGATTATGCGCGCAGGTGTTCGGCGGCAAGGCGACGGAAGCGCTGTGGTACCACTTCGCGATCCTGTTCGAGGCGCTCTTCATCCTCACCGCGGTCGACGCGGGCACGCGTGCCGGGCGCTTCATGATCCAGGATCTGCTTGGCCACGTGTACGCGCCGCTCGGCCGCATCGACTCGATCCCCGCCAACATCGTCGCCACCCTCCTGTGCGTGTTCGGATGGGGCTACTTCGTGTACCAGGGCACGGTCGATCCCCTGGGCGGCGTGAACACGATCTGGCCGCTGTTCGGCATCGGCAACCAGATGCTCGCCGGCATCGCGCTGCTGCTGGCCACCGTGGTGCTCATCAAAATGAAGCGCGAGAGGTACACCTGGGTCACCCTCGTGCCGACGGCGTGGCTGCTGGTGTGCACGCTTTCGGCGGCGTGGCAGAAGGTGCTGTCGAGCGATCCGACGATCGGTTTCCTCGTCCTCGCCAACAAGTACAGCGAGGCGGCAGCGGCCGGTACCCTGATCGCTCCCGCGAAGACCATCGCCGAAATGCAGCGGGTCGCGTTCAATAACTACCTGTGCGGGGGCATGACGATCATGTTCGCCCTGCTGGTGGTCGCGATGGCGTACTTCACCGTCAAGATGGCGTTGCGCGCATGGCGCCAACCGGCGCCGACCGCGGCGGAAACGCCGTACCGCGAAGCCCCGCTCAGAGTCTCTTATGCCACTGCTCACTGACCGGCCGACGGGCGACGACCCCTTCGCGCCCGGCGCCGACGGCAAGCGCCCGGGCCGCGTGAAGGCGCTCGCCTACAGGATGGTGTGCATCGGGCACGCGCTCAAGGGAGTGCTCGGTGCACCGGACTACGAGGCGTATCTCGCCCACTGCAAGGCGGTCCATCCCGATGTGCCTGCGATGAGCGAGGAGGCGTTCTTCCGCTTCGCCATCGACCGGCGCTACAACAAGCCGGGCGGCGGCATGCGCTGCTGTTGATGCCGAGCCCGCCGATGGTGACGACGATGAAGATCAGCACGTTGACCTGCGCGGCGGATGCGGTAGCCGAGCGATTCGATCATCTCGCTGTCCTGCACGTTGGATCACCAGGCCGACCTTGGTGCGCGCAAGCGTCCACGCCTCGCAGCGAGCGGCAGCGGTTCGAGCGGATACGGGGTCGGGTTCGAGGCATGGCGCACATTCACAAGTGTCGATGAAAACCGATGGTGCTGCGAGACACCGCGTGGTCGTCGTCGGCGGCGGCGCGGGCGGGCTCGAGCTCGCAACGAAGCTCGGCGATCGGTTCGGCCGCAAGGGCAGCGCCGACGTCACGCTGATCGACTGCAATCGAACGCATGTCTGGAAGCCCAAACTGCACGAGATCGCGGCCGGCAGCATGGACCTCGGCGCACGAGGTCGATTACCTCGCGCAGTCGCACTGGCACTGCTTCCGCTACCGGATCGGCGAGATGATCGGGCTCGACCGCACACGGCGCGAGGTGCACGTCGCGCCGTCGCTCGACGACGAGGGTCGCGAGGTCACGCCGCAGCGCGCCGTTCGGCTACGACACCCTCGTCATCGCCGTCGGCAGCCAGAGCAACGACTTCGGCACGCCCGGCGTCGAGCGAGCATGCGATGCAGCTCGAGATCGCTGGCCGATGCGCGCGCGCTTCCACGCGCGCCTGGTCAACGCCTGCATCCGCGCCCATGCGCAGGCGACGCCGCTGCGGCCCGAGCAGCTGCAAGGTCGCGATCATCGGCGCCGGCGCCACCGGCGTCGAGCTGGCGGCCGAGCTGCACCGCACGACGCGCGAAGTCGTCGCGTTACGGGCTCGACCGCGTCGACCCCGACAAGGACATCAAGGTGCGCGCTGATCGAGGCGGCTGACCGCGTGCTGCCCGGCGCTGCCGCCGCGCCTGTCGCAGGCGACGGAAGCGCTGCTGCGCAAGCTCGGCGTCGAGGTGCATACGAAGCGCCAAGGTCGCCGAGGTGCTGCGCGACGGGCGTGCGGCTGGACGATGGCCGCGTGATCGCCGGCCGAGCTGGTGTTGTGGGCGGCCGGCGTCAAGGCGCCCGACTTCCTGAAGGATATCGCGGGGCTGGAGACCAACCGCATCAACCAGCTGGTCGTGCGGCAGACCCTGCAGACCACGCGCGACGAACGACATCTTCGCCCTCGGCGACTGCGCCGCCTGCGCCTGGCCCGATGCCAACGAGGGCCAGGGCGGCTCGTCCCGCCGCGCGCACAGGCGGCGCACCAGCAGGCCACACACATCTTCGGCCAGATCAAGCGCCGGCTAGCCGAGCAAGCCGCTGCGGGACTACCGCTACCGCGACTTCGGTTCGCTCGTCTCGCTGGGTGAGTTCAGCACCGTCGGCAACATGATGGGCGGGCTCGCTCGGCGGCAGCCTGATGGTCGAAGGCCGGTTCGCGCGAATGATGTACCTCTCGCTCTACAAGATGCACGAACTGGCGCTGCACGGTTTTGCCAAGGTGTCGCTCGACACCTTGGCGCGTCTCATCGTGCGCCGCACCGAGCCACACGTGAAGCTGCATTGACGCTGCCCAGTTCATGGAGGATCCAACATGCCCCCTTCAACCCCCGATCCGACCCTCTGGCTCACCGACCTGATGGCGAAACAACAGGAACTGCTGAAGTCGCTCGCGCCGCCCGGCACGCCGGCGGCGGCCGATCCGGCGAACCCCTCGCGCCCTGGATGCAGGCCGCGAATGCCTTTACGCAATGGCAGCAGCAAGCGCTGCAGCAGATGACGATGATGCGGACGGCCGCAGTGCCGGCCGGCGCCGCGACGCCGGCGGTCGACCGCCGGTTCGCCGCCGACCCCTGGTGCCAGGACCCGCGCTTCGACGGCATCGCCCGCGCCTACCTGAGCCAGTCGGAACTGCTGCGCCAGACGCTCGATACCGCGCCGCTCGACGAGCGCAGCAAGGCCCAATGGGGTTTCGTGCTGCGCCAGGTGGTCGATGCCCTGAGCCCGGCCAACTGCCTCGCGACCAACCCCGAGGCCTTGCAGGCGGCGCTCGACAGCGGCGGCGCCAGCCTGGTCGAAGGCACGCGTCTGTTCATGGAGGACTTCGCTAAGGGTCGGGTGTCGATGACCGACGACACCGCCTTCGAGGTCGGCCGCAACGTCGCCACCAGCCCGGGTAGCGTGGTGTTCGAGAACGACCTGATCCAGCTCATCCAGTACACGCCGAGCACGGCGCAGGTCCACGAGCGTCCGTTGCTGGTTGTGCCGCCGTGCATCAACAAGTTCTACATCCTCGACCTGCAGCCCGACAACTCGTTCGTCGGCCATGCGGTCGTCGCAGGGCCACACGGTATTCCTGGTGTCGTGGCGCAACGCCGGGCCCGAGCAGGGCGGTCTCGGCTGGGACGACTACCTCGAGCAGGGCGTCATGCAGGCGATCGACGTGGCGCTCGCGATCAGCGGCGCCGACCGCGTCAACACGCTGGGCTTCTGCGTCGGCGGCACGCTGCTCGCCAGCGCGCTCGCGGTGATGGCGGCGCGCGGCGACGACAAGGTCGCGAGCCTGACCCTGCTGACGACAATGCTCGACTTTTCGGACACCGGCGAGATCGGGCTGCTCGTCGACGAACAGTCGGTCGCAGCGCGCGAAGCGACGATCGGACAGAGGCGGGCTGCTCAAGGGCAGCGAGCTGGCACAGGTGTTCGCCGCGCTGCGCGCAAACGACCTGATCTGGCCGTATGTCGTCGACAGGCTACCTGAAGGGCAAGGCGCCGCCAGCGTTCGACCTGCTGTTCTGGAACGGTGACGATACCAACCTGCCCGGCCCGATGTTCTGCTGGTACCTGCGCAACACCTACCTCGAGAACAAGCTGCGCGAGCCAGGCGCGACCGTGCAATGCGGCGTGCCGGTCGACCTGGGCGCGGTCGAGGTGCCGGCGTTCCTGTACGCGTCGCGCGAGGACCACATCGTGCCCTGGCAGACCGCCTATAAGAGCACCGAGCTGCTCGGCGGCGACCTCACCTTCGTGCTGGGCGCCAGCGGCCACATCGCCGGCGTGATCAACCCGCCGGCGAAGAAGAAGCGCAACTACTGGGTCGGCAAGATCGAGCCCGACGCCGGCCTGTGGCTCGAGCATGCGCGTAGCGAGCCGGGGAGCTGGTGGCCGGTGTGGGCCGGCTGGCTCGAGCAGCATGCCGGCGCACTCGTTCCTGCCCCCAAGAGCGCCGGCAACCGCAAGTTCCCGGTCATCGAACCCGCCCCGGGACGCTACGTCAAGCGCAAAGGCCGCGTGAGCCCCGAAAATCTGTCCTTCGCATTAATGGAGAACTTCATGGAAGACATCGTCATCGTCGCCGCCACCCGCACCGCGGTGGGCAAGTTCGGCGGCACTCTCGCCAAGACCCCGGCGCCCGATCTGGGGGCCGCGGTTGTGGTCGAGCTGCTCAAGCGCGCCCGGCTCTCCGGCGAGCAAATCGGCGAGCTCATCTTCGGCCAGGTGCTCACCGCCGGGGCCGGCCAGAACCCGGCGCGCCAGACCGTCATCAAGAGCGGCCTGCCGGTGACCGTGCCGGCGCTCACCATCAACGCCGTCTGCGGCTCCGGCCTGAAGGCGGTCATGCTCGCCGCCCAGGCGGTGCGCGACGGCGACCCGAGATCGTCATCGCCGGCGGCCAGGAGAGCATGAGCCTGGCGCCCGCACGTGCTGCCCGGCTCGCGCGACGGCCAGCGCATGGGCGACTGGAAGCTCGTCGACTCGATGATCGTCGACGGCCTGTTCGACGTTTACAACAAGTACCACATGGGCATCACGGCCGAGAACGTGGCCAAGAAGTACGAGATCAGCCGCGACAAGCAGGACGTGCTCGCGCTCGGCTCGCAGCAGAAGGCCGCCGCCGCGCAGGAAGCCGGCAAGTTCAAGGACGAGATCGTGCCCTTCAGCATTGCCCAGAAGAAGGGCGACCCGATCCTGTTTGCCAACGACGAGTTCATCAACAAGAAGACCAGCGCCGACGCGCTGGCGGGGCTGCGCCCGGCGTTCGACAAGGCCGGCAGCGTGACCGCCGGCAACGCCTCGGGGCTGAACGACGGCGCGGCCGGCGTGGTCGTGATGAGCGCCAAGAAGGCTGCGGCGCTCGGCCTCACGCCGCTCGCGCGTATCGCGAGCTACGCCACCGCGGGGCTCGATCCGTCGATCATGGGCATGGGCCCGGTGCCCGCGTCGCGACGTTGCCTGCAGAAAGCGGGCTGGAACGCGGCCGACCTCGACCTGATGGAGATCAACGAGGCCTTCGCCGCGCAGGCCTGCGCGGTCAACAAAGAGATGGGCTGGGACACCGCGAAGATCAACGTCAATGGCGGCGCCATCGCGATCGGCCACCCCATCGGTGCCTCGGGCTGCCGCGTCCTGGTGACGCTGATCCACGAAATGCAGTCGCCGCGACGCCAAGCGCGGCCTGGCCTCGCTGTGCATCGGTGGCGGCATGGGCGTGGCACTGGCGATCGAACGCTGAATTCTTCAACAAGCCAACCAGAGGAGATGAAGACATGAGCAAGCAACGCGTGGTCCTGGTCACCGGCGGCATGGGTGGCCTGGGCGAGACGATCACGACCAAGATGGCAGACGCCGACTACAAGGTCGTCGTAACCTACTCGCCCGGCAACACCAAACACGGCGAATGGGTCGCCGACATGAAGACCCGCGGCTACGACGTGCTGGCCGTGGCCTGCGACGTGGCCGAGCTACGACTCGTGCAGCGAGGCCGTCGCCGAGGCGCAGGCCAGGCTCGGCCCGATCGACGTTCTCGTCAACAACGCCGGCATCACCCGCGACATGACCTTCAAGAAGATGGACAAGGTCAACTGGGACGCGGTGATGCGCACCAACCTCGACAGCCTGTTCAACATGACCAAGCAGGTCGCCGACGGCATGGCCGACCGCGGCTGGGGTCGCATCATCAACGTCTCGTCGGTGAACGGCAGCAAGGGTGCGTTCGGCCAGACCAACTACTCGGCGGCCAAGGCCGGCGTGCACGGCTTCACCAAGGCGCTGGCGCTCGAGGTGGCGAAGAAGGGCGTGACCGTCAACACTATCTCGCCGGGTTACATCGGCACCAAGATGGTCACCGCCATCCCGAAAGAAGTGCTGGACTCCAAGATCCTGCCCGCACATCCCGGTCGGTCGCTTGGGCAAGCCGGAGGAAGTGGCCGGCCTGATCATCTATCTCGCCTCCGAAGAAGCCGCCTTCCGTGACCGGCGCCAACATCGCCATCAACGGCGGTCAGCACATGCAGTAACCGGGCAAGTTGAAGCAATCCGCAGCTTCAGGAGATGCCAGATGAAAACCGCAACCTTGAATTCCGACGAGGCGCTCAAGACGATGGTGGCCGAGGCCGTGAAGCAGCAGACCCAGATCTCGCTCGGCGGTTTGCGACATCATGCTCAAGGCGTTGCAGGCTCGCGAGTTAGGCCTCAGCCAAATCAACAATGTGGTCCGCAACGTAACCAAAGGCGTGAACGCAGGCCTCGGGGACAAGGGCGATGTCGAAAAAGTTCTTGCCGACGCTGTTGCCGGCATGGACGATGCATTGCTCAAAGTTGTCGAGGCCAACCAGGTGGCGTTGACGAAGCTCACCGAGGGCGGCGCCAGCTTCGAAGAGTCCAGCGTCAAGAGGGCGTTGGACGAGCTTGAAAAGTTCGAGGACAGATTCCGCGACGGGATCGCGCAGGGAACGCAGGAGGCCGGTGCCCGCCTCAAGCAGCAATGGGCGTCTGTTCTCGAAAAGATTCCACACGGCGGAACTGACACAGGCGAGCGCGTAGTCCAGACGATTGCCGGGCACGCGCAGCAAGTCCAGGACGCCCAGGCGATCGTGAACGCGGCGGCCGGCAACCGGTTGGAGGCCGCGCACGATAGCTGGCGGCATGGTCTGGCTTGGACCGGAAGCGGACCGCGGCCGGTCCGCGCAGGAGTTTCAGGATGATGCTGGACCCTGTTCTGTTGTCACGACTTCAATTTTTCTGGGTCATCTCGTTTCATATCCTGCTTCCAGCATTCACGGTCGGGCTGGCTTGCTATATCGCGGTACTCGAGTCGCTCTATCTTAAGACCAGGGATCACGCTTATTTCCGCGTCTCCGTCTTCTGGACCAAGATCTTCGCGGTCTCGTTTGGCCTTGGCGTGGTGTCCGGCATCGTCATGCCGTTTCAGTTCGGCACTAATTGGAGCCGTTTCTCGGATGCGGCCGCCAATGTCATTGGCCCGCTGATGGCTTACGAGGGCCTTTGGGATGACCGATGCTGTTGGCGTAATTGCGGCTTCGTATTCGCGGTTGAGGTCCTCTCTGATGGCTGCGAGCTGACGAAGCTCGAACTCGGTGAAGGGCAGGCCGCGCCAGCGCTCGGCGGCGCGCACCAGGGCGCCGAACATCAGCTTCAGCACCGGCTTCTCGCCGAACCCGTTCGGGATGATCTTCAGCCGACGCCGCTCCTCGACGAACAATCTTTCGAGGAGATTCGTCGTGCGTGTCGACGCGTCGATGGGTAACGGGCAGCCGCAGATGCGCGATGCAGGCTTCGAAGTCGTCCTCGAAACAGGCAACGGCACTCGGCAATCTGTCGGCATGGTCAGCGCGGAGGCCGGCGGCGAGATCGCGGGCGATCGCCCGCGAGGGCGCGCCTGGTAGCAGGCTGTCACGCGCGCCTTGAACTCGGGCCACAGATCGGTCGGGACCTTCACGGCGAGGTTCCGCATCCGATGCGCCAGGCAGCGCTGTCGGGCCGAGCGCGGGAAGCACTCCTCGATTGCCCGGATGATGCCGGGCGCGCCGTCGAAGACGACGAGAACGGGATCGCCGAGGCCGCGACCGCGCATGTCCTGGAAGAACGCCCGCACCGTCTCGGTGTCCTCCTGCGAGCCGGCCATCAGCGCCAGCAGCACCTTGCGCCCGTCCGCGCCGATGCCCCGTCCGCCCGGAAAATGCACGCGCCGTTAAAATCATCCGTGCATCCGTTTGCACGGATGATTTTAACTATAGGGGGGCCTCGAAGAATGACGCTTTCTCGATGTGATCGGCGGCTAACTTCGGACTCGTGCCTGATTTCATCGAAGATCGGCGATCGGACGTTGCACCGATTTGTGTAGCGGCGCATATTTGCTGCCTGCCGCCGGCTTTTTCGCCGCGGCGGGCGGGCTCCGCCCTCAAGCGGCAGCCAGTCGGCTCGCCAATTTGAACGAGTGAGACCTCCTGCGTTCGAGCGTCGCCAGCCGGCGAACGTTGTAGACGAAGTTCTGCAAGCCGATCTTGATCCGCGCCCGCACGATGCCGATGGTGCGCAACAGCCGGCCGCCCGGCGCGATCTCCTGGGCGCCGAACACATGCTCGATACGCGCGCGGATGCGGCTCTTCGCCCGGTTCGCTGCCGCTTGAGCCTTCGACAGCGGATGGCCGCGCGCCGCGCGCACATGGATGCGGCTGCGAAAGCCTCGCCCCTTCAACGTCGCCTCATTCGCGGCCGAGCGATAGGCGCTGTCTCCGAACACGTCGTGCGAGGTGTTGCCTTGGTGCAAAAGCCCATTGAGCTTGCGGCTGTCATGCACGGCCGCGTCGGTCACCGCATAGCGCCGGATCAGCTTGTGCGTCCGGTCCACGTTCACGTGGTTCTTGTAGCCAAAGAAGCTGCGACCGTGCTTCTTCGTCCAGCGCGCGTCTTTATCTTTCTGGCGGTTCTTGGCCGGCTTCCGCTCCCACTCCGCGGGCGTCTCGCCGCGCTTGACTGCCTCGTTCTCCTCGCGCGTGTTGCGCTGCTTCGGCATCGGCACAATGCTCGCATCCACCATCTGCCCGCCGCGCGCGATATAGCCCTTCGCGGTGAGATGCTGGTCGAACCGATCGAACAGCGTCTCGATCAGCCCGGCCCGCGCGAGCTTCTCGCGGAACAGCCACAGCGTCGTGCCGTCGGGAATGCAATCCTCCGACCCAAGACCGACAAATCGCGTGAACGTGGCCCGATCCCAAACTTGATACTCGATCTGCACGTCCGACAGATTGTACAGCGATTGCAGCACCAGCATCCGGAACATCATGATCGCATCAAAAGGCTTGCGCCCGGCCTTGCTCTTCTTCGCCTCATCTGGCGTCAGCACTACCGCCTCGATCTCGGCGCGAAAGCTCTCCCACGGAACCAGCGCCGTGATCGCCTCCAGCGGATCACCCTTCTCCGATAATGCTGCAAGCCGCCTGTCCGCGTCGAAAAATCCCAGCTGCCCCATCGCTCGCTCCGCCGAATCACGTCCTCACGAACGAGATTCACACAGCACGAAACGGCAGCCAATTATTCGAGGCGCCCTCAAGTGGGTCACCCGGATTTCTTCTCCGCGAGGGCGCCGCCGGTGCAGACGATTGGTCCGGGAGTGCAGTCCGTTGGTCAAGCTGCGCAATTCTGCTTAGCGCCACTCCTCCTCGCGCTCCCGGCGCACCGCCTCGCTCGCCGGGTTCTTCGACTTGAGCCACGTCTTCGACGGCCCGCTGCGATAGGGCGCATCCGTCCGCTTCGACACGATGCCCTCCAGCCCCATGCGGCAGACGTGCTCGAACACGGTCGGGCCGTCACCCGTCAGATGCTCAGTGAACTGGATGGCGCGCCGCTTGGCCCTGCCGATCAGCTTTGCGAGCCGCCGCTTGCGCTCGATCAGCGGCAGGTCGCGCAGGTCGTCGCCGTCATGCTCGATCAGGTCGAAGGCGTACAGCACCGCCTCATGGCCCCGGCGTTGGCTCCGCAGCGCATGGAAGTCCGGCGTCCCGTCGTCGCGGGCGATCACCGCCTCGCCGTCGATCAGGAACGATTGCGCCTTGATGCGGAGCGCAGCGTCAACGATGGCCGGGAAGCGGTCGGCCCAATCATGGCCGTTGCGTGTGAAGCAGCGGACGCGCGCGCCATCCCGGCGCACCATCAGCCGGTAGCCGTCATGCTTGATTTCGTGGACCCAGAGCGGGCCGGACGGTGGCCGCGCCACCTTCGACGGCAGGCACGGTTCGATGAAGCCGGAGGGACGGCGCACAGTCATGGACGGAGGATAACGGCGAGGGCCATCCCATTTCAGTTTTTCCACCTTTGCCGCCATATCGGGATATCGGCCAATTCTGTAGGTGGCATTCTTGCACGTCAGAACCCAGACATCGTAATCCGGCTTTGACAGCTTCGCATCGCGCGTGGCCTTCTGCGGTTCATCGCAAGCAAAGCCTTGGCTGCGGATTTGAGCAGCGAGCACGCTCGCAATGGTTTGCGCTTTGGCAACGTGTCCGAAACGCTCGCCGTTCGACAGCATGGCGAGGAAAAGAATAGCTACTTTCCGGCGCAAAATTAGCAATCTGGATTGTTGCCGATGAGGTGCGCAAAGCAAGACCCGCCGGGCTGGCGGCAGGGGTTATTTGAGAGGCTGATTGGTTGAGGAGCCGGCGCTTAGGGCGCTGCCCGCTTTTCCATGGCACGGCCGATGTTGATGATGTTGTCGGCGATCATGCCGAGCCCGACCCAACGCTTCATTCCGGCGTCGCCCTTGTATCGGCAGCGGTTGAGACCGTGCCGCCGCTTGGAGACGCTGATGCGTCCCTCGCAGCCGGTCCGCCACTTCTGGCCGTTGCGGAACCAGCGCTTCCTTTGCTCACGCTTGCGCTCGGGACTCTTGGTCGAGCGGTTGGGAATGCAGACGCGTTTTACGCCCTGGGCTCTCGCTGCTGCCTCGTTCTTGGCGGAGTAGAATGCGGCATCCGCTGCCACCATGTGCGGCGGACGCCCCAGCATTGCTCGATGCGTCTCGATGGCGGCAATCAGCAGGTCCGAATCGCTCGGACGCCGATCATAGACCTCGTAATCGATCACGATCTGGTCCTCGGCCTCCTGCAACTTCACCATCTTGCCGAACTCGTTCGGCTTGCCGGCCTTGCCCTTGCGAATGATTTCCGTCGATGGCTCGAACACGCTGAGGAGCTTGCCTTCGGTGTGCGTGTCGCCGCGGAAGATACGCGCCCTCGTCTGCTTCATCACTTGCTTGACCAACGGCACCATCGCGTCGAGCTCTTGGCGCAGGCCTTCGAGCGCCAATTGTTGCAGAACGCTCCTGGCGCGCTTCGTTCCTCCAACAATTTCTTTGGAGAACCGCTTCGCCTGTCCAACCACTCGGCTGGTCGCATTGAGCAGCTTGCCATAGGCTCGATTGAGCCTTTCTCGGCTCTGCTTGGCTCTGGAGCGCGCCGCCCGGGCGATGTCCAGGACCCGCAGCTTCACGCTGCGTCCGCGGTCGCACAGCTTGGCGCCAGTCTCTCCGGCGATCTTGCTGATCCTTTTCATGGTGCGGATCAGAACTCGCACGCCGTCGCCCAACAAGCTTGAATCCGTCGGATAGTGCACATTGGTCTCCACCACGGTGGTGTCCACGCGCATTCTGCGCCCTGCCGCCAACGTTGGCTGCCTCCTTCACCGTTCGCACCGCCGGAAACACAATGAGGTCGATCAGCCCTGCTTCATCAAGCGGCGGCTCGTTGGCTTCGTCGGCTGCCTTGCTGTATGCTTCCGCAATCTCGCGCCTGATCTGCATCACCACCGCGTCGATGTTGCGCCTCACCACCATGTCGCGCGCTGCAACGCGCCGCCATGCCCGATAGATGCGTCAGCGTGATGCCAGCGATCTGGTCGATCAGTTCATCGACATCGCCCTGGCGCACCAGTTCGCGCTTCTTCTCCATCAACCGCAGTTGCAGCATCTCGGTCTTGACCTTGACGTGATCAGCGTCGGCCTCACTGCGCGGCGATTGCCGCCGCTCGCGCCGCAAGTATCGCAGGTAGGCAACGCGGCTCTGGTCGAGCGGGAAGCCGTCACCTTGCCGCTGGATCACGCCTTCGGCTTCGAGCTTGCCGATGTAGGTCCGGCTGCAATCGAGGTGCAGCGCCAATGCCGACGCGCTGACGGTCGCAGCCTCGTTGGCGACGGGCGGGCCATCAACGGTAACGGTCTCAGGCATCGTGTTGGTCCTGCTGCGTTGCCGTATGATAGCTCACTTCCGCTCTCGGCGGCATAGTGGACCATGCCCGGACTTGCCGCTGGCCAACTCGGTAGCGAATGACCCCAACCCGAAATTATCATCTCCATCTCCCGGCGCGTTTATTTTGACCCATTGAGCGGTCTGCACATTCACTGACAAACCAGTACGGGGGTTTTCGCGTGCGTCAGCACCTTGTTTGTCACACTGCCGATTAGAAGCATGGAAAGTCCGCTGCGCCCGTGCGATGACATAACGATGAGATCGCAGCCTTTGTCCTCGGCTGCTGCGATGATGGCTTGATGGGGTTGCCCGTTCTCCACTTGAGTCGTCTTGCAGGAAATACCAGCCTCCTTGGCCGCCTTTGCCGCGCGTTCCAACGCGCTCGTGGCCTGTTCCTTGCGTAGCTCGGCATATTTTGCGACTGCGTCACGGAACTGCCCGGTCATTTCTGAAAACGGTTCCACAACGAAGATTACGGATACCTTGGCTCCAAGGGATTTCGCCAGCGCCAACCCATGCGCCACCCCACGCTCCGCTAGCTCCGACCCATCTGTCGGAATGAGAATATGCCGGTACATGCTTCACCTCTCGATTGTCTGGACGTATCGCTGCCTTCCGAATGTAAGCTGGGCCCGCGTTTCGGATACAATCTTGAGATAGATCAATCTATCGGCCCATCGTGCCTGCGAAGCGGAAGTTGGTCGCTATCAGCGGATAGCGGACTTTCTGGCGAGCCTAGGTTCACAGCAGCCGCGCTGCCTCCGCTGTAACTGCAACCACGGATTTTCTCGCGCCAGATATTCTCAATAAGTGCGGTCGCGCGGTCCCGGCACCCTCCGACGCTCTCCACAGTACCTTGCAACGATGTTCCCGATTGCGGAGGGTCGCCATCGTCAGGCCGACCCTCCGTTGATCTAGGTCAACGTCAGCGATCCTTTGGCGCTCACGCTATGTTCAGCCGCACCTGAGGCGGCTCCCGTCACCTTTCAGTTCCGCAAACGCGAAGAGGGAAGTCCGCCATGCATCCGAGGAAGCGTCTTTCGATCAAGTCAGCGACAGTTGCCGGGATTGCTGCTAGCGTCCTGTTGGGGCTTGCAGGTCTCACTCTCAATCCAGCGCCAGCCAAGGCGGTCGTGTACTGCCAGTACGTTGAATATCCGGCACGGTTGCGTTGCCCGGGCCGGCGTCGTGCTCAGGCCTCGTCCGGTGGCGCGCGCTGCGGTCCGTCATAACGCCGGTGGCAACTTAAATGGTGGCGTCAATCGCGTTGGGGTGCGGCGGTAAAGAGCTTGTTTCGCGGGTCACGAGCGAGAAAGAAGCCGTCACCGCTTCGTCCCGGTGGCGGCTTTTTATCGTCCCGGCGCGGACAGGCGACCGACAGCGGTCGGCATCACGTCATCGCGCGGCAGGCGTTCCCGGCACGTGAACGACCCCCAGCCGTTGGGCTGGGGGCTGTAGGGCTGGGGGCCGCCGTACCGCCGGAATGTGACCGACGGCCAAGGCAAGCTAACGCAGTCCTGCAGACCGTTCCGGACAAGTTCGGATTACCCCTTCCGGTTTGCTGCATTACCCCTTCGGTTTGCTGCGAGGAACGGAGCGCAGCGAAAGTTGGGGCGCTCTCCACAATACCTTGACGACCGATTGCGGAGGGACCGCCATCCTTCGACGGTCCCCGCCGACTGAGCGCGCATCACGCGACACGCCAACGTCAGCTCAGAGCTATCGCCGCTTCTGCTTTTTCGTTTTGGACTGTCACGCAGCCACTCGTCGCCGTATCGCACTATCGCGCGCTTGATGCGGTACTCGCCAATTTTCCGTTTCTGGCCGTATCGTTTGTACAAGGCCAGCACGCTGCCACGCCGGCGCACCATCAAGCCAAGGTGCACCGCATAGGCGCGGATTGCTCGTTCGATGCGATACTATGGGGCGATCCATGGTCTGAGCGTAGCGCGGCGGCTATCGCTCCACCAGCGCAACGTCACCACGAGGCGGGCAGCGAACGGTCCGATTTGGACCATCTGGATTTAGCTGTCAGTGTCGCCTCGTTGCTCCCGGCCTGCCCGCTCCCGGTGCGCGCTGCCTGCCGTGTCCGTCGCCTGTCCGTCGCGGTGACGGTGACGTGCTCGACTACAAGTACCGCTTCATCGACCAGCCCGCCGGCTGGCTGGGCGAAAAACCAGGCCTGACGTGCCTTACATCACCAACCTGCGCCTCGATCCATTCGAACGCACAGGCTGGCCCAACAACGGAACGAAGGACGGCGCACAGCAATATTTCGACTGGTTCAAATACCAGTTCTGGCGCTTCGTCTTCGTTCAGCAAGTAGTGGGCAAGGAACTCCAGACCTTCGTCGAATTCCCGCCGATGCAGCGCGGCGCGAGCTTCAATCTCGACGCCGTCAAAGCAGAACTGGAAAAAAGGATTGCGCAGGCGGAAACAGCTGCCAAAGGCCCTGGCCACTGATGGAATGATCTTAAGGGTGGGCGGCTTGCGTACAGGTCGCCCGCCTCTGACTGGGAACTCCAGCTTTCAATTGCGTTGGGCTGGTGATTGTTGCGGCTCAGCTAATGACCGCTAATGTGCAGGTTTTCGGATGCCGGCATGACGATGCTATCCACGCGCTGCGGCGGCCGGCGTCCGAAAAGCGCCAAGGCACGAAATCGCGGGACGTAAGCGTGGGCGGTGCCGCGTGCGCTATGGGGATTTTGCCGCAGGTTCGGGCTTGCTGAGGTTGGATTGAAGCGGTCGCCGCGATCGGCTTGCGGCGGAGCATGGTCGCATGCGTCGGTGTGAACGAGCGATCTGCGGGTAGAACGACAAGATTGGTCGTGCGACGGCTGATAGAATGCAGCGCAGTGATGCGAGCTTGGGCGGTGCCGGCTGAGAGCCGGCAAGGATGCCGGGCGCTGCGATAGGTGTAGATCAATGGCGACGGCATCATGACGTGTCGATCCTGATTGCTGCCGAGCGGTGTGGGGCGGTACTTCGGCTCGCAGCCGCGCGCGAAGGTCTCGATGATGATCATGCGGCTGCCGCAGCACGGGCATGGACGCGGCAGCGCGCGGGGTTGTTCGAGCGCGGCTTCAGGCGTCTCGGGTTCTTTTGCGCGCGCCGGCAGGGCGAGCAGCTCCGCCGCTCTGGGCGCCTGCGGCCGTGGTCAGCAAAACCACCGCGGCCAGCAGGCTTGCCGCCGGCACGCATCTCCTGGGAAGGTAGCCCATGGCTCGCCTCCTATGCGTGGCCGGGCTGCATTCCCGGCAACTCGCCGGGGATCATATCCGGCGGCACGACGTCGTCGGGGCCGAGCGCGTGCTCGGGCGCGAGTTCGCCCTCCCACTTCGCCACCACCGCGGTCGCCAGCGAGTTGCCGATCACATTGGTGGCGCTGCGTCCCATGTCGAGGAATGTGTCGATGCCCATGATCATCAACAGCCCCGCTTCGGGAATGCCGAACTGGCTTAGCGTCGAGGCGATCACGACCAGCGAAGCGCGGGGAACGCCGGCAACACCTTTCGAGGTGATCATCAAGGTCGCCAGCATCGCAAGCTGGGTGCCGAGCGGCATGTCGATGTGATAGGTCTGCGCGATGAAGATGCTGGCAAAGGTGCAGTACATCATGGTGCCGTCGAGATTGAACGAGTAGCCGAGCGGCAGCACGAAACTCGAGATTCGCGACGATGCGCCGAAGCGATTGAGGCCCTCGAGCGTCTTCGGATACGCGGCTTCCGAACTCGCTGTCGAGAACGCGATCATCAGGGGTTCGCGGATCAGCCGCAGCAGATGGCTGTATCTGGGCCCGATGCACGATAAAGCCCGACGACGACGAGGATGGCCCACAGGATCAGCAGCGAGAGATAGAAGCCGCCCATGAAGACGATCAGCTTCCACAATACGCCGAGGCCGTTCTTCGACACCGTCGCCATGATCGCCGCCCACACCGCAAGCGGCGCAAACAGCATGACATAGCCGGTCACCTTCAGCATGATGTGGCCGAGGTCATCGATCAGCGCCAGCATCGGCTTGGAGCGTTCCGGCATCGCACCCATCGCCACCGAGAAGAACACCGCGAACACCACGATCTGCAGAATCTCGTTCTGCGCCATCGCATCCGCGATCGAGGTCGGAATCAAATGGGTGAGGAATTTTTCGATCGAGAACTGCGATACCGGCAGGCCGGTCGATTGCAGCTTGTCCGGCAGGGTGCCGGGAAAATTTGCGCCCGGCTGCAACAGGTTGACCATGATCAATCCAAGCAGCAGCGAAACGAATGACGCGCTGACGAACCAGCCCATGGTCTTTGCGAAAATCCGCCCGAGCTTGGAGCCGCTTCCCATGTGGGCGATGCCGCCGACCAGGGTCGCGAACACCAGGGGTGCGATGATCATCTTGATCAGGCGCAGGAACATCAGCGCGATCAGGTTTACGTCGGCTGCGATTTCGACGCGGCTATCGGGAAGATAGTTGAAAACCAGCGTCCCCATCACAATGCCAAGCGCCATCGCGATCAGAATGTATTGGGTAAACCTGTTGGACATTTCTTACCCTCCTAAATTCAGCGCCGGTGAGTTTGGCAGATTCCGGGCCTGGCGCGATACGCATTGCAAACCCTCAAACACAACTTCGCCGATGTGCCCGTCGCGCAAGGTTTCCCTTTATGAAACGCGCGCCCGATATCATGAGGGTGGGCGTTTTGTCCGAGTGCAGGCCGCGTTTTGGTACCGTCTGCTCCGTATTCCAATCCCGTTTCGAAGTTCGAACGAAGCCAATCCTGAATCGCCTAAGCTGCTTTCTTTGTCGGATAGTGGCGTCTCACAACTGCGCATGCTCCAAATTGCTTGTTGTGAGCGTGCCCTCTCGGCCCTTCACCAAATCGCCCAGCAAATTCGCAGCCACCGTCAGCTTGGCGAGCGTCAGGCCACTGGCAGCGATCTCCTCGACCGAACGGCGGATGCGCGTAGCTTCAGGATGGGCCGCGAGCCAGTTCTCGGCGGCCTGCTGGCCGGACTGGCCGTTTGCCAGCATATCCGCGACCAGTCTTCTTTCCGCGGCTGCGATCTGGTCAACGGCGCGGTCGATGGCAAGACGTTCGAAAAAATCGTTCGCCGGCACGCCGCGTGCGGCGGCGATGATGCGGTCGAGACGGAAATTGGCCTCGGCGGCGAAGAAGGTCGTGGCCGTATCGCCGATGGCGCGGTTGGTGCGCCCTGCGACCGTCACGATATCGAGTGCGGAGACCAGGGTGTTGAGGTCGGCGAGTTCGCCGGCAAGTTCCAGCGGGACGCCGCCATCGCTCAGGTCCTGCCGGCGCTTGCTGCGCCCGGCCTGCATGTCCTGCGGCAGGGCATTGTCAAGCCCGGCGGCGATCTCACGGATGCAAGGGCCGAAGCGCGAGATCACCGCATCCAGACCGGCGCTGAAATCGACATTGCGCACGCACCAGACCATGCGGGAGTGCAGGAGATCCTGAACCGAGGCGTAGAGCCCGAGCTGCAATTGACCGTCGATCTTGTTATCGAGCGCATCAATCGCCTCGTTCAGCCGCTTGAGGCCGTAGGATTCGTCCACCGCCACGAAGGCCCTGGCGATGGTGGACACGTCGGCATCCGTCTCGTCGATCAGGCGCACGACGCAAGCCGGGCCGCCGCGATTGATCACGGCATTGGCGAGATTGGTCGAGATGACCTCCCGCCGAAGGCGATGGTGATTCCACCGAGATCGGGGAATTTGTCCCGAACCTCGTGCGGGAAGTACTGGGACAATTCGCGGGCGAGATAAGGATCGTCGGGCACGCTGGTGGCGAGCAGGTCATCGTAAAGCGTCAGCTTGGCGTAAGCGAGCAGCACGGCGAGTTCCGGCCGCGTAAAGGGCTGGCCGCGCCGGGTGCGCTCGGCGATCGCCACATCGTCCGGCAGGAACTCCACGGCGCGGTCAAGGAGGCCGCGCTGCTCGAGCGATTGCATCAGGCGGGTGAGGAAGCCGGTCTCGGCCAAGCCCTTGCGTTCGGCCAGCGAAAGCGCCAGCGTCTGCAAATAATTGTTGCGCAGGACCAGCGTGCCGACCTCGTCGGTCATGGCGGCAAGCAGGCTGTTGCGGTCATTCTGGCTGAGGCGTCCATCGCGTTCGGGGCGCGCCAGCGCGATCTTGAGATTGACCTCGACGTCGGAGGTGTTGACCCCGGCCGAATTGTCGATGGCGTCGGTGTTGAGCTTGATGCCTTTCTGCGCCGCTTCGATGCGGCCGCGCTGAGTCAAACCGAGATTGGCGCCTTCGCCAATCACCCGGGCGCGCACATCCGCGCCCGTGACACGGATCGGATCATTGGCGCGATCGCCAACATGATCGTCGCTTTCCCCGAAGCGCGGATATAGGTGCCGATGCCGCCAAACCAGAGGAGGTCGACGCGCGCCTTCAGGATTGCCGTCATCACCTCGAAGGGCGTGGCTTGCGGCTTGTCGAGATCGAGCAAGGCCCGCACTTCCAGCGCGAGCGGGATTGCCTTGAGCGAACGCGAGAACACGCCGCCGCCCTGCGAGATCAGCGACTTGTTGTAATCCTGCCAGCTCGACCGCGGCAGGTTGAACATGCGCAGGCGCTCGGCAAAGCTGATGGCCGGGTCGGGCAAGGGATCGATGAAGATGTCGCGGTGATCGAAAGCCGCGACGAGCCTGGTCACCGGCGAGAGCAGCATGCCATTGCCGAAAACGTCGCCGGACATGTCGCCCACACCGGCAGCGGTGAAGGGCACGGTCTGGATATCGGTGCCGAGCTCGCGGAAATGGCGCTTGACGGCTTCCCACGCTCCGCGCGCGGTGATGCCCATCTTCTTGTGGTCATAGCCCTGGCTGCCGCCGGAGGCGAAAGCATCGCCAAGCCAATGGCCCTTCTCGGCCGAGATAGCGTTGGCGATGTCGGAAAAGGTGGCGGTGCCCTTGTCGGCGGCGACGACGAGATAGGGGTCATCGCCATCGTGCCGCACCGTGTTGTCGGGCGGCACGATGGTGTCACCATCGAGATTGTCGGTGAGTTCGAGCAGCGAGCGAATGAAGATGCGGTAGGTTTCGGTGCCTTCCGCCATCCAGGCATCGCGATTGGAGGGCGGCGGCAGGCGTTTGGGCACGAAGCCGCCTTTGGCGCCGACCGGCACGATGACGGCGTTCTTGACCTGCTGGGCCTTGACCAGGCCGAGGATCTCGGTGCGGAAATCCTGCGGCCGGTCGGACCAGCGCAGAGCCGCCGCGCGCCACCTTGCCGAAGCGCAGATGAATGCCTTCGACACGCGGCGAATAGACGAAAATCTCGTAAAGCGGCCGCGGCGCCGGCAGGTCCTCGATCTTGCGCGCTTCGAATTTGAAAGAGATCACCGGACGCGGGTGCCCGTCCTGGCCGATCTGCCACAGATTGGTGCGGATGGTGGCCTGCACCAGATTGATGAAAAGGCGCAGGATGCGGTCTTCGTCGAGCGAGGCGACGGATTTGAGCTGCTCCTCAATCTCGGCGAGGATCGCCGTCTCCCGTGCCGAGCGCTCGGCGCCGGTGGCGACGAGGTTCGGGTCGAAGCGGGCCCGGAACAGAGCGACAATGCTGGTGGTGATCGCCGTGTTCTTGCGCAAAGTCTCCCACATATAGCCTTGGCCGAAAGGTGCGCGGATCTGGCGCAGGTAGCGCGAGAGCGCCCGAATGGCCGAAATTTCGCGCCAGCCCAGGGCTGTCCGCAGAATGAGGGCGTTGTAGCCGTCGGATCTCGGCGCGATCACCCACCACCGCCATCGATCGAGGCTTCCAGGCGATGGTTGAATTCCGTGTCGATAACGATCGGCTCGCCGTCATTGGCCTCGATCGTCATATCGTGCAGCCATACCGGCGCGGGTGCCGGCGTGGCGCTGGGCACGATCTGATAGGTGCGTTCGTTGACCACGCGCAGGCCATGATTTTCGATCACCGGCACCCGGTAGGACAGCGACAGGGGCGCGCCGCGCGAGAAGACCTTGAGGCCGAAGCGCGTCGGATCGTCCTCGCCCTCGATGCGGTAGACCGAAATCGCCACCGGACGAGCCGGGGTGAGCTTTTCGATGGTGGCGATATCGGCTGTCGCCTGTGCGGTGCCGAAGGCTTCTGTATAGCCGCCGGCGAAGGCCCGGGCATAACGGTTGGCGAGCATCCGGGCCCGCATGCCGTCGGTGGAGGTGGCGAGCGCGGCTTTCAGCTTGTCGCCCCAGGTCGCGGCGATGGCGCTGATCCCAGCTTCCAGCGTGGCGCGCTCGATGACAGGCGTTTCGCCCTCATAGCGCCCGATGATGTAGTGGACGCGAGCAAGCGACCCTTCGGGGAACGAGGCGTATGAGGCTGACAGGCGCCCCTTGTAGACCTGCGCCAGGAAGGCCGCGACGCGCGTACGCACATCGGTGTCATATTTCTCGCGCGGAATGAAGACGAGGATGGAGACGAAGCGGTCGAATTTGTCGGCCCGTGCCAGCGCCCGCACGCGGGGGCGCTCATAGAGCGTCAGGATTTCCATGACGAAATTGTAGAGCGTCTCGGCATCGACCTGGAAGAGTTCGTCGCGCGGATAGTCTTCGAGGATGTGCTGGACGGCCTTGCCTGAATGGCTGTCCGCTTCGAAGCCGGCGCGCTCGAGCACCTGCGCCACCTTGTGGCGGACATAGGGGATCTGCCGCGCCGAGCGGGTATAGGCGCCCGAGGTGAACAGGCCGACGACGCGCAATTCGCCTTCGAGCCGGCCGTCGGGTGTATAGAGCTTGATGCCGACATAATCCATGCGGACGCGGCGATGAACACGGCTGTTCACATTGGCCTTAGTGACGATGAGGACAGTCGGCTCGCGCATGAATTCGCGGATTTCCGGCGTCATCACCACCATTTCGGTGCCGCGCCGCAGGATCTTCACATCGGGATCGCGCAGGATGCCGAGGCCTTGGCCCGCGCTAATTTCGTCTGACGCATCGGTGTCGGACGAGAAGCGATACTCGCGCAGGCCCAGGAAGGTGAAATTGTCGGCGCACAGCCATTGCAGGAACTGGTGGCTTCGGCGATCTCGTCGATCGGCAGCGGCGGCGGATTGGTGTTGAAGCTCTTGATCGCGTGTTCGACGCGGGCCCGCATAGCTTGCCAGTCGGCGACGCAGGCGCGCACGTCGTTGAGCGTCTTGCTGAGGCCCTCGATCAGCTTCTGGCGATCGGCGTCGGCGTCCAGACGCGCGATGTGGAAATGGATCAGGCTTTCGCGCTCGCCCTTCGCCCCCTCTGTCAGCGTTTCGCCGTAGAAACGCAGGAGTTTGCCTTGCTCATCGCGCTCCACGGCGATGATCGGGTGGGCGACCAGCGCGACTTCGATGCCCTGCTCGGCGAGTTCCGCCATGGTGGAATCGACCAGGAAGGGCATATTGTCGTTGAGAACTTCGAGAACGGAAATCTCGCGCCCGTCCGGCATTATCGGATTGATAACGCGGATATCGGCACTGCCCGCCGTGCGTTGCTGCACATGTTCCCAGGCCTGTTCTGCCAGGAAGGCCAGGGAAGCGGCATCGTAGCTGACGAGGTCCTCGATATTGGTGTGGTCGAACAGAAGCTCGGCAAAGGCCCGGGGCGTCTTGCCCGGCTGTATGCTTCCCGCTGCCTCGCGGATCAGGGTTGTCCGAGCCTTGTCGTCACGCCACGCCATAACGTCCTCCGTTTGTTGCCGCGCCGTCTAACCGCAGATGCTATTGTCTGCTTGATTTTGGAGTGCAACTCTTGGAGCGCCATTTTTGTAACCGGGATTGATGGCGTCTGCGAAACCCTTGGCGTCGAGCCTGCGTGGCTCTTGATGACAATGCCATTCAATCCCAAAAATACACCTCCATTGGAAGGTTTCAACTGTTCTTGAAGGTCTTCGTGGCGCTCGCCTGCGCTCGGATCGGGGCGCAATTGGCTGCGCGCCGATCGGCTTTCAACAGGCTGGGTCTGACTCGGACGCTCGCGACTTGTGTGCAGGCACAGCTCGCGGATGTATACGGGACGAATAGTTACGGTTTGTCGGTGAGGTCGCGTTTGGGACCAATTGTTTGCCCTTCACGCTCGCTGCCCGTCGCAAGGTGCTAGCAGCCTGTCGGACTTAGCGGGGTTGGGTAGAATCTTTGCATTGATCTCGGCCTTTCTTCCTCGCTGGGTGGCACGCTTTTGAGCAATTTCCGCACGATTGACCGCGAGACTGGCTTCCTTCTGCCGCCGTCGGTGGATGACTGGCTTCCGGAGCGACATCTGGCGCGGTTCGTCGTTGAGGTGATTGACGGGCTTGACCTGTCGGCGATGAGCCGGAGCTATCGGGGCACGGGATCGGCGTCCTATCACCCAGCACTGCTGTTGGGCATTCTGGTTTACGGCTACGCCACAGGCGTGTTTTCCAGCCGGAAGCTGGAGCGTGCGACGTACGATCTGGTGGCGTTCCGCTTCATCGCGGCAAACGACCATCCCGATCACGACACGATCGCGACGTTTCGGCGGCGCTTTCTCAAGGAGATCGAAGGGCTGTTCGTGCAGGTGCTGGCACTGGCGCGCGAGATAGGGATGCTCAAGCTGGGCACGGTGGCGCTCGACGGCACGAAGATCCACGCCAATGCCAGCCGGCACAGTGCGCTTTCGTATGAGCACGCGGGCAAGATCGAGGCGCAATTGAAGGCCGAAGTGGCCGAGTTGCTGGCGCGGGCCGAAGCCGCGGATCACGCCGATGTTCCCGATGGCATGTCGATCCCAGACGAATTGGCGCGCCGCGAGAAGCGTTTAGCGAAGCTTGCGCAGGCCCGCGCCAAGATCGAAGCCCGCGCCAAGGAGCGGTTTGAACGAGAGGCCGCCGAGCACAAAGCCAAGCTGGCGGCGCGGGAGGCGAAGGCCAAGGCCACGGGCAACAAGCCCACAGGCAAGCCGCCCCAGCCTCCGGTGGAAGGTGCGCGGCCAACGGATCAGATCAATCTGACTGACGAAGCGTCGCGCATCATGCCGGTGGCGGGCGGAGGGTTCGAGCAGTGCTACAACGCCCAGGCGGTGGTGGCGGCGGACAGCCTTCTGGTGATCGCCGCGCAGGTGGTCCAGGCGCCCAACGACAAGCAGCAGATCGAGCCGATGCTGGAGCGGATTGGTACCTTGCCCGAGGACCTGGGCAAGCCGGAGACGTTGCTGGCGGACACCGGTTACTTCAGCGAAGCCAACGTGGCCCTCTGCGCTGCGGCGCAGATCGATCCGATGATTGCGCAGGGCCGCCAGTCGCATTATCCGCCCTTGTCGGAGCGCTTTGCCAAAGTACCGTCGGCGCCGGAGAACCCGACGCCGCTCGAAGCCATGAGCCACCGTCTGCAGACGCCCGAAGGCAAGAAGCTCTATGCCTTGCGCAAGCAGATCCCGGAGCCGGTGTTCGGGATCATCAAATCGGTGATGGGCTTCCGCCAGTTCCTGCTGCGTGGGCTCGAAAATGTCCAAGGTGAGTGGACCCTCGTCACCATGGCGTGGAACATGAAGCGGATGTTCGCCTTGGCGGTTGCCTCCGGTGCGTGGCCCTTCCTCCTGGCGCGGAAATGACCGCGAGACTTGCATTCGAGCCCTAACGGCAACCACTATGATCGCCCCGGTCACCATGATCCGCAACGCCGTCAGCTGCACTCACCAAAATCGAACCCTCAGTCCGACAGGCTGCTAGAGTCCACGATCTGATACGACCACCACTTGCCATCGTGGCCGGGCGACGACTGGCATTCGGTGGCGCTTGCGCCCGAGCTGATCAGCAGCAGCGCAACTGCAATGGACGAACCGGCCTTGGCCACGCGCGCATCACTTGCCGCTTGGTCAGCACGCCGCGCGCCATCCAGCCGCATCAGCTTGAGCGCGGCGCGCCCGTTAAGGCTTGTCCTTTTCTTCGGCGTCGTCCCAGCTTGCATGGCTGATATCGTCCATTCATCTGCGACGCTCGCGACCGAGTCTGGTCGCCGTCTTCACGATGTGTTCCGGCTGGAACACGATCAGCATGATGCTTTTGTCTAATCCGCAATCCCACCCATTCTGCGATGAATCCATTGTCCTCCGGGACCTCAAAACGTCGCATCACCCGTGCCGGCGCTGTTTCAGAACTGATCCTGAACCCGGCCAAACGCCGGATGCGCCCGGTTTTTGATCTTGACCCAATGCCGGAACCGGCCGCCGCGATATAGGTCTCGCGGTGCTTGGATACCATGCCGTCCAGCCCCATCAGGCAGGCATGCCGGAACAGATCCGACCCGATCTCGCCCTGCTCGAAGTCGCTCAGAAAGATACTGTCCACACGCCGCGCCAGCCTCGCACGTTGCCCGCGAGAACGAGGAGCCGAGCCATGCGCACTACCACCGCATTTTTGCCGGAGCAGGAACAATCGCCGTTGCGCTTGCCGCTGGCCTTGGCGGTGGGCTGCTGATTTCCAACATCGTCAGCCCCACGCTCCCAAGCAGGGCGCGGAACTAAGCAAGGTGGAACGGCGAACGACGGATCCCGTTCCGGCAGCAAACGCCGCATTCGAATCTTCGTCTTATATCGAGGCGACACAGGCGGCGGCAACCAAACCCGTCACCGTCAGCCCTGCGCCACAAGCCCTCTCACAAGAAGCCCGGCAACAACAGGCTCAGCCGCAAACGCAACAAGCCAACGCTGCGCCGGTTTCCAACCCGCAGCCTGCCGCGACCTCGACGCAAACCGCTGCCCGTGAGCCATCCGCAACCACTGACAATGCGTTCGCCAGGGCGCGCGATCCTGACGTCAAACGCGAGTTGCGCCGTGCCGAGGAACAGCGCAAGGCCGAACGCCGCCAGCAATGGGTGGAGAAGCGCCGCTACCGCGGTCGCGGGGATGACGAGCTTCGCGATGTCGAACTGAAGGTCCGCGAAGAAACCGGCTCGCCGCGTAGTTTCGCGGCCGAGCCGGTGAGGATCGAGACGCCGCGGATCCGGCTGTTCGGAGACGAGGACTGAGCCGTCGCTTCCGGCGCCGATCAGGCGTCCGATCTAGCTAGCCGCCATGTGCCTCGACCAGCTTGCGGCAGGCGTGTGAACATGATGACCTATGCGCAGGACCCGGTCATGCTCCATGAGTTCCTTCACGTCTACCACGCGCGGCTGATGCCGCAGGGCTACGACAACAGAGGCATCCTCGCCTTTTACGCCGAGGGCAAGAGCAAGAATTTCTATCCAAAGGAGGCGTATGTCCTCAAGAACAACAGGGAATTCCGACCGGCAAGGACGCGACTCACGAACCCAACACGCGGGCGCAGCTGAAAGAGAAGTAGCCCGACTACTACAAATATCTCGTCGGCGTATTCGGATTTGATCCGGAGCCGCCGGCCATCTCTCAGGTCGCCTCCGCGAACTGACTCGGCCCTCGCGGAGCAGGCCTCTCCACTCGCGTGGCGGATCGCCCCGGTTTGAGGCGAGCCCGCGATCGTCAGCAATAATGCTTGGAAAAGCCGGCCCTTCCTGATCTCATCGGGGTTTGCAAAACACCCCGGCGAAAGGGTCTTGCGATGACCACGCGACGCGAACACGATCTGCTGGGCGACCGCGATGTGCCGGCGGATGCCTATTACGGCGTCCACACGCTGCGCGCGATCGAGAATTTCCCGATCACCGGCACCAGGATCTCGATCTATCCGGACCTGATCGCGGCGCTGGCCTGCATCAAGTCGGCCGCGGCGCAGGAGCAACCATGAGCTCGGCCTGCTCGATGCGACCCGCACTGACGCCATCGTCGCCGCTGCCGAGGAGATCAGGGCCGGAAAGCTGCACGAGCAGTTCGTGGTCGACGTGATCCAGGGCGGCGCCGGCACCTCGACCAACATGAACGCCAACGAGGTGATCGCCAACCGCGCGCTGGAACTGCTCGGGCATCCCAAGGGCGACTATAACATTCTTGCATCCCAACGAGCACGTCAACATGAGCCAGTCGCACCAACGACGTCTATCCGACGGCGCTCAAGCTCGCGGCCTATGCCGGCATCATGCAACTGGTCGACGCCATGGCGGTGCTGCGCCAGTCGTTCGAGGCGAAGTCAGAGGAGTTCAGCGACGTCATCAAGATGGGCCGCACCCAGTTGCAGGACGCGGTGCCGATGACGCTGGGCCAGGAGTTCTCCACCTATGCGGTAATGCTCGGCGAGGATGAGCAGCGGCTGAAGCGAGGCTGTCGCCCTGATCTGCGAGATCAACATGGGCGCGACCGCGATCGGCACCGGCATCAACTCGCATCCGGACTATGCGGCGCTGGTCGTGCCGTCATTTGCGGAGATCACCGGCATTCCGGTCGTGACCGCGTCGAACCTGATCGAGGCGACCCAGGACTGCGGCGCCTTCGTCCAGCTCTCCGGCGTGCTAAAGCGCGTCGCGGTAAAGCTGTCGAAGACCTGCAACGATCTGCGGCTGCTGTCGTCGGGCCCGCGCGTCGGGCTGGACGAGATCAATCTGCCGCCGATGCAGGCCGGCTCGTCCATCATGCCGGGCAAGGTCAATCCCGGTGATCCCCGAGGTCGTCAACCAGATCGCCTTCGAGGTGATCGGCAACGACGTCACGGTGAGCTTCGCCGCCGAAGCCGGCCAGCTGCAGCTCAACGCCTTCGAGCCGATCATCGCCCACAGCCTGTTCAAGAGCGTCAACCATCTGCGCGCCGGCTGCCTCACGCTGGCGGAACGCTGCGTCAACGGCATCACCGCCAACCGCGAGCATCTGCGCAGAGGCGTCGAGCAGCTCGATCGGAATCGTCACCGCGCTCAACCCCTATATCGGCTACGCCAACGCCACCGACATCGCGCAACAAGCGCTCGTCACCGGCGACAGCGTCTACGATCTGGTGCTGGCAAAGAAGCTGCTGACGAAGGAGCAGCTCGACCAGATCCTGCAGCCCGAAGTGCTGACGCAGCCGCGGTCGTTCACAGTGACCACCGTCGGCGGCGAGCCGCAGGTGGAGACCGTGGCGCCGAAGGAAATCGGGTGAGGATCGACCGACGTGGAGGAATAGCGCCGTCATTGCGAGGAGCGAAGCGGACTAAACAATTTATTCTTTCTTTACGCGGAGAGATGGATTGCTTCGCTTTGCTCGCGATGACGGCGGACCTCCTGGCCATTTGCCCTCGCATGCCAGGCTGAATGCGTGCTCGGGTCACTATGATCGCGACCATTGTCGTGTCGGTGCTGGCCGGCTACGCCATCGCCCGCATCGGCCTGCGCGCGCAGCGTAGAACGAGCGGGGAGGGTAACAACCTCGGACCGAACTCGTATACCATTGAATCTGCTATATAATTTCGACCGGATCCGATCGTCGTGCCATCCGCGCTGATAATTTCCACTCCTCTGGCCAGAGATGGCGTGAGAATGCGGATTCTGGAGGCATTAGTGACCGCTGGAGCCTCGGTTCATTTCCTCCAGGAGCTCGCGCATCGCATCGAACTCAGTCCCGAAGCCTTTCCAATCTCCGGACTTCAATCGCTTCACTGCCTGATTGTAGCGATCCAGCGCCTGCCGGGCTTGATTTGCGGTCGGGCTTGTCAAGGGCATCCCTCCGTCGTGCTTGAGACTGCTTGCGCAGCAGGGATCCCATGAACAGCGCCGACAAGGCTTCAGCGAGCGTTTCTTTCATCACGACATGTTCACCGTAAGCTGCGATCACGCGTTTCAGCTCCGGCAGATGTCCCTGCTGGGCCCGCAAATAGAGCGGCGATACGTAGAGGATCGAGTTCTCGATCGGAATCGCAAGCAGGTTTGCACCGCGGATCACCCGCGAGCCCATCTGGTTCCACAACGTGAGTTGTTGCGAGATCTCCGTATTCTGATTGATCCGCGCCTCGATCTGGAACGGCCCGTAGACAAGCTTCTCCTTGGGAAACTCGTAGACAATCAATTTGCCATAATCGGGCGCGTCGCAGCGGGCGGCGAGCCACGCGATCATGTTGTCGCGGCGGCTCGGCACCATGGGAAGCATGAGGAAGAACTCGGCCTGCGGTTCGCCGGGTAGCCGCATGATGATGTAATAAAGGGTCATCGTTGAGATGCCGTCGCCGCCCGGCTGACGCGGGAACTGCCAGAGATCCTCGCGGTTGTAGAAAACGTCGGCCGCCTCCATGTGGTAGGCTTGATACAGCCGCGCCTGAATCAGGAACAGGTCTTCCGGATACCGTACGTGCTTCTGCAAGTCCGGTGGCAACGCCGTGAACGGCTTGAACAAGCTCAGAAAGATCTGCTGGTAGGTCGCCGCAATCGGGTCGCCGGGATCGATCAGGTAGAAGTCGACAGTCCCGTTATACGCATCGACGATCACCTTCACCGAATTGCGAATATAGTTGAGATCCAGATCCTGCACCGGCTGCGCGGAGGGAAATAGGAGGTCGTCGTATGAGCGTCCTGGATCCAGAACATCCGCCCGCCGCTGATAACCAGATAGGGATCATGATCGAGCCTGAGGAACGGAGCTATCGTGCTCACCCGTTCCTGGATATCGCGCCGGATCATGATCCGGCTGCCGGCCGTGATGTAGTTCGAGAGCAAGAGATTCGGGTCGTTGAAGTAGGTAGGCGAACAGGGCTCTCCACGCCATTGCTCCTATCGGAACGCCACCGGTGCCGTCATAGGCCGCATAGGCATTGTCTTTGCCTTTCGGATAATCAAACTCCGGCGTTGAGCCCTTAATGATGACGTAGTCGTCGCTCTGTTCGCCGAAATAGATACGCGGCTCGTGGATCTTGGGGCCTCCGTCTGCAACGGGAGGAATATCCCGCAAATAGAACAGCGGCAGTCCTTCAGCGCTTTTG
>ERZ1370068.4712-contig-3769_pt1 | contig 49229 bp, 63 predicted proteins | sample MGYA00561227_ERZ1370068 | MGnify/ENA primary metagenome ERZ1370068 (study PRJEB38410, sample SAMEA6850437) | metagenome | study: Metagenomic assessment of the ecological functions of the soil: analysis of the soil microbiota associated with the... | reverse complement strand
TTGTACTTCGTTCAGTTACGTATTGCTCGTCTGTCCGGGTTGGCGAGCCGGCATGCGGTCGAAAGCAGTTCGAGGCCCGCTTCACCGCACATCGTATGGCACTCGACTATCTCGCCGCCTATCGCGGCCTGATGGAAGGCCGCGGAGCCACGCATCAAGCTGGTGAGCAGCGCCGAATAGTCCGGTCCGTGGCGGCAGTCTGAATTTCCGGCGCTGCCGCCCGTCGTTGCAACAATGAAGTTTCGTAGGGTGGGCAAGGCGCGCTTGCGCCGTGCCCACCGTCCAGATGTCTGCGCTGAACTGGTGGGCACGCGGAGCGTCATCGGGCGCGCGTTCGCGCGACCCGTTGGCTTTTGCCCACCACGCGAAAATCCCCGATTCAATTTTCAAACAGCACAGACCGTCATTGCGAGCCAACGGGTCGGCGCGAAGCGCCACGCCGATGTTTCCAGGCTCCCGCGCAATCCGGGGCCGGCGTCGCGTGGATCCCGGATTTCGCTTCGCTCCATCCGGGCTATCGACTTGTCCGCCGTAGCTCAACGCCGTCACGCCATCGTTCAACTCACCGCCGTCCGCTTCGGCTCGACGATCTCGAACATGCGCGGGAATTCGTCCATCAGCGCCATCAGCTCGGCGAGCCGCATCGGGTTGCCGCTGACCTTGATCTTGCCGTCTGGCGACCGCTTCCGGGAACGTCGTCAGCTTGGCGATGACTTCGTCGAGCGTGCCGCGCGCCAGCGTGAAGCTGGCGTCCGGCGTCGGCGGCCTGCGCGCCCGCGACATAGGTCAGCGCGCAGTTCTCCAGATTGAGAACAAAGCTCTCGCTCGGTATCGGTGAAATTCCAGTTCAGCACGATGCGCTTGCCTTCGGCCTTGGGGCCGTTGAGGCGGACGCCGAGCACGTCCCATAGTTGCTCGGTGCGCAGTGCGGCCAGCGTCTCGCGCGGCATCGGCGGCCGCGGCGGCGCTTTCGGCATGCCCTGCCGCAGCTCCTGCGCGCCGAACAGATAGGCGTTGCGCCAGGTCGCGCTTTCCGCGGCGTAGCCGAGCTGCTCGAAGGTGTCGGCGAGCAGCGCGCGCGCCGCCCGATTGTCGGGCTCGGCGAATACCAGATGGCTCACCGCCTGCGCGACGAAGCGGAATTCGCCCTTGGCGAAATCCTTCGCCGCGCGCGCGAGGATCGCGTCCGCGCCGCCCATATACTCGACATATTTCTTGCCGGCCTCGACCGGCGGCAGCGGATCGAGATTGACCGGATTGGCGTCGTACCAGCCGAGATATTTCTGGTAGATCGCCTTCACATTGTGCCGGATGTGGCCGTAGTAGCCGCGCGCATGCCAGGCGCCGTCGAGGCTTGCCGGCAGTCGGATGGTCTCGGCGATCTCGGTCGCGGTGAGCCCGTGGTTCATCAGGCGGATGGTCTGGTCGTGCGCGAATTTGTAGAGATCGCGCTGCTGGCGGATCATGGTGTCGATGCGCTCCGCGCCCCAGACCGGCCAATGATGCTGGCCGCACATCGCGTCCGCCTTGCCGCCCCACATCTGCAGCGCCTCGCCGAGATATTTCGACCAGGCCAGCGCGTCGCGCACGTCGGCGCCGCGGAACGGCAGCAGATTGTGGAAATTGTGCGTGCAGTTTTCCGCCAGATTCAGCAGCTTGTAGCGCGGAATGAAGAAATGCATTTCCGCCGGCGCCTCGCTGTTCGGCGCCATCTGGAATTCGAATTCGAGCCCGTCGATGGTGCGCTTGTCGCCGGTCGCCATGATCAGGTCGGTCGGGCGCAACAGCGCAACCGAGCCCGCCGCCATCGACTTGCCGAGCCCGCAATCGACCTGGCCGCGCGCGCCCTTTGCCAGGAACGGCCCGAACTGATATTGCGCGCGCCGCAGCATCGCCGGCCCGGCGATGATGTTTTCCGAGACCGCATGCTCCATGAAGAGATTCGGCGCGATGATCGGGACTCGGCCGCTCGCCAGCATGTCGTCGTCGAGCACGCCGCGCGCGCCGCCCCAATGGTCGGTATGGGTGTGGGTGAAGATGACCGCGGCCACCGGGCGTCGTCCGCGATGCTTGAAATAGAGCTCCATCGCCGCGCGCGCGCCTTCGATCGAGGTCAGCGTATCCACCACGATCACGCCGCGTATCGCCCTCGATCAGCGTCATGTTGGCGATATCGAGCCCGCGCACCTGATAGACGCCGGGCACCACCTCGAACAGGCCGTGGTTCATGTTGAGGCGCGACTGCCGCCACAGGCTCGGATCGACCGTCGGCGGGCTTCCTCGTCGGACAGGAAAGCCATAGGGCTCGAGAGCTCCAGACCACCCTGCCCTGCGGCGAGGTGATCCGCGCGTTTTCCAGCGTGCCGAGAAAGCCGCGCGATGCGTCGTCGAAATCGCTGCGTATCCGAGAACGGCAGCGCTTTCAGCGTCGCCGCGTGCTGGGCGACAACCGACGCTGGATGCTTCCTTGCGGTGCTTCGCTGGTGCCTGTTTGGGTCATATCGTTGTCCCTCCTCGTCTAATGCATGTTCCAGTTCGGTGGCGTTCAATCGGCCTCCGACACTGTGCGGCGCCTCATAATCGGTGCGTCAGCTCGCCCGTTCGAAAGCGGGCGATCAGTATTCCGGCAACGTCAGCGTGAGACTTAAAAAACCGCGAGCGCGAGCTGAGAAACGTCGAGGCGTCAGTTGCCAGGCAAGCCAACGCGACGAAATGACCCGCTCTCTTCCGTCATGAGCCGTCGTCCGCCATTGGCGTTCGCGGAGCCTGTCAGTCATGGACGCCGGCACAAGGCCGGGCATGACAAGATGAGCTCGACAATGATCGCTCACTTCTTCACCCTTGCTCGCATCCATCTTGACCGACGGATCGAGCAGCTTGGTCGTAGAACGCGGTTTCCACTCGCAAACGGCTTTTCCATGCCGAGATAGGTCTGCACCAGTTCGTAGTCCTTCTTCATCCGCTCGGCGTCGATCCAGCCCAGCGCCTTGGTGGTGGTGAAATCGTCGGTCATCAGGAATTTGATGCGCTCCCACTGCCGTTCCTGGTTTTCCTTGTCGATGACCGGACACCGTGATCGAGCAGCGCCTTCAGGCACGGGGCGACATCGGCGACGCAGGCCGCGAACGCCTTCTGGCTGATCTTGACGAAGTCCTCGGCCAGCTTCGGATTCTTCTCCAGGAACGCGCCGTTGACGATCAAGCGAATTGCCGTAGGGATTGAGGCCGATGTCCTTCCAGTTGACGACAGCCGAGGTCGCTGCCGAACTCGATCACCTTCAAATCATGCTCGTTGTAGAAATCGCTGATGATATCGACGGTGTGGCTCTTCAGCGCCGCGATCTTGGCGGTCGGCCCGACATTGACGAAACTCACCGCGTCGGCCGCGATGCCCGCCGCCTTGGCGAACGCCGGCCACATCACCCGCGAGGCATCGCCCGGCGGATTGCCGATCTTGTGGCCGGAAAGTCCTTGGCGCCGTTCACGCCATAGCTCTTCAGCCAATAGAAGGTTTGCCCGGTATTGGCGTAGATGCTCATCAGCGCCACGACGTCGGCGCCCTTGCTGCGCGCCACCAGCATGGTCGCGAGATCGGCGATACCGAACGGCGAGCCGCCGGAGCCGACCTTCAGCGACGAAACGCCGGACCCCTTGCCGGTCTCGATGCTGAGATCGATGCCGGCCTTTGCGTACTGCAGCCTTGCGCCTTGGCGTAGTAAAACGGCGAATGGTCCGCGGTCGGCGTCCAGTTCAATATCAGATTGACGGACTCGGCTGGCGTACGAGGGGCACGCGCCGGCGCAACAAGCGCGAGCGCCAATCCCGCAATCCTCAAGCCCTTCATGGCAGCTCTCCTCGTTTGCAGACCTGATCAGACTGGCCGGCGGCCTTGTCGTTGCGCGTCCGCCGCGTCTACCAATGCAACAAGGGACGGACCCAATTGTCAACTGTCTGGTTGGAAATGCCCAAATCACGATCAAATGGCACCAAGCCGCATGCGGCGCGATCCGGTCGCCACGCGGCAGAAGCTGCTGGTCAGCGGCGCGGCGCGAATTTGCGCAAAGCGGCCTCGCCGGCGCCAGGGTCGACGAAATCGCGGCCCGCGCCGGCGTCAACAAGCAGCTGGTCTATCATTATTTCGGCGACAAGGACGCGCTCTACCTTGCGGTGCTGGAATGGGTTTACGAGGAGATCCGCGACCCAGGAGCGCAAGCTCAACCTCGAGGGCCTGCCTCCGCAACAGGCCATCAAGAAGCTGATCGAGAGCTCGTTCGACCACCTCGCCACGCATCCCGATTTCATCGTGCTGCTCAACGATGAAAACCGCGGCGGCGCCCGGCATGTACGCGGCTCCACAAAGACTCGAGGCCATGCATTCACCTCTGGTCAGCATGGTCTCGAAAATTCTCAAAGAGGGCGTGCGGGCCGGCACCTTTCGCAAGGGCATCAACCCGGTGCATCTCTACATCTCCATCGCCGGCCTCAGCTATTTCTTCTTTTCAACACGCCGACGCTGTCGGCGATCTTCAGCGCAACGACCTGGCCAGCGCGGCCGCCAAACGCGCCCGCCGCAAGCACGTGGTCGACCTCGGTCCTGCTGCAGGCGTTGCGGCCCTGACCGATTAATCAACCAACTGGTTGAAACCTGCGCGGGATGCGCGATAGGCTGAGCCGGGTTCGCGGCACTTAGCCGATGGAGGCAAAGACGCCAGAAGGAGCATTACGGTGGTCTCAGTGACGGAATGCGCTCGGTGCGGTCGCCTTGCGATCATCCTGATCGTGCACCTCGCCGTGATCGTGCTCTGGCAGGTCCTGGTCGACGCGTTCCACGTGCCGAAATTCGTGCTGCCGTCGCCGCTTGGCACGCGGTCGCGACGCTGACATCGGCAAAATACGCATGGCTTTCCAACCTCGCCGTGACCGCGGTGGAAATCCTCGGCGGCTTCGCGCTCGGCGCCTGTGTCGGCGATGGCGCTGGCGGTGCTGTTCTGCTGGTCGCCGCTAGTCAGCCTGCTGTTGCTGCCGCTGTTCGTCACGCTGAACATGATCCCGAAGGTGGCGCTCGGGCCGCTGTTCATCGTCTGGTTCAGCTACGGCATCTTTCCGAACATCCTGATCGCGTTCAGCATCTGCTTCTTCCCGATCCTGCTCACCACCGCGCGCGGACTGAGCGAGGTCGAGCCCGGACCTGCTGGACCTCGTGAAATCGCTGCGCGGCTCGCGCTGGACGCTTGTTCCGCAAGATCCAGCTGCCCGGCGCGCTGCCCTACGTGTTCTCCGGCATGAAGGTCGGCGCCATCCTGGCGGTCGCCGGCGCCGATCGTCGGCGAGTTCATCGCCTCCGAACGCGGGCTCGGCTATCTCATGATCCAGGTGCAGTCCTCGCTCGACACGCCGGCCATGGTGATGGCGGTGGTGCTCCTGACGCTGCTCGGGGTCGCGCTCTACGGCCTGGTGCTTGGCCTCGAACGGCTGTTCGTGGTCAGGGACGTCCGGCTGCAATAAAATCGATCAGGAAGAAACATGCTGCTGACGCGCGACAATCTGCCGGACACGATTGCCGATATCGCAGCGCTCGACGAGTTGCTGTGCCGGCCGAGCCAGGCGCTGATCGACGATCTGCGCAAGAGTCGACGGCGACATCATGATCCTCGGCGTCGCCGGCAAGATGGGACCGACGCTGGCCGGCCTCGCCAAGGCCGCCCTGCCCGATCGCCGCGATCATCGGCGTCGCGCGCTTCAGCGACGCGGGCGTGAAGACGTGGCTCGAAGCCCGCGGCATTGAGACGCATCAATTGCGATCTGCTCGATGAGGCCGCCATCAGGGCGCTGCCGAAAGTCAAGAACATCATCTTCATGGCCGGGCGCAAGTTCGGCGCCGAGGGCGATCTGTCGCTGACCTGGGCGATGAACGCCCATGTCCCCGCGCTGGTCGCGCAGGCCTTCGCGGGCTCGCGGATCGTGGCGTTCTCGACCGGCTGCGTCTATCCGTTCGTGCCGGTGAACGGCAAGGGCGCCGATGAAGATCGTTGCGCCCAATCCGCCCGGCGAATACGCGCAATCCTGCGTCGGGCGCGAGCGCATGTTCGAATATTTCTCGCGCCAATTTGCGACGCCGGGCCGCCTGTTCCGGCTGAACTACGCGATCGACATGCGCTACGGCGTGCTGCACGACATCGCGACCAAGATCCTGCAGGCCAAGCCGATCGACGTCAGCCTCGGCCATGTCAATTTCATCTGGCAGGGCGATGCCGCTGCGCAGGCGCTGCGCTGCCTCGCGCATTGCGACACGCCGACCTCGCCGATCAATGTCAGCGGCCACGAAATCCTCGCCGTGCGCGATCTCGCGGCAAAGCTCGGCGCGCGGCTCGGCCGCGATCCCATTATCGTCGGCACCGAAGAGCCGACGGCCTGGCTCACCGACACCTCGCAGGCGGTCAAATTGTTCGGCCTGCCGATCGTCGACACCGACCAATTGATCGCCTGGACCGCGGACTGGGTCGCGCGCGTCGATGCCCGAGCCTCGGCAAGCCCACCAAATACGAGGTGCGCGATGGCCGATACTGATCGCATCGCCATCGCCAGCTCGACGTTCCGGCGACGCGCCTGCCGGACTCGAGCTCTCGACCGAGGCACACTGGAATCAGAACGAGGCCGACTGGCGGTTTTTCCTGAGCCAGGGAACCGTGTTCGGCGTGCGCGACGGCGACGGCCAGCTGGTCGCGACCGCAGCGCTGCTGCCCTACACCTCCGGCAACGCCTGGATCAGCATGGTGCTGGTGACCGCGAACTGGCGCCGCCGCGGCCTTGCGACCAAACTGGTCGATGCCTGTCTCGATGCCGCGGCGAAGCAAGGCCTCACCGCCTGGCTCGATGCGACGCCGGCGGGCGCCACGGTCTACGGCCCGCTCGGGATTTGCGCCGACGCTGCAACTGCGGCGGTTGCGTCTGAGAATTCGATGCTGCGATCAAGGCCGAAGCGCCGCCATCGCTCATCGGCCTGCGGCCTCGCAGAATTCATCGCGCGCGATCGCCAGCGCCATGGGTTTCGACCGCAGCACCCTGCTGACGGAGCTCAGCCGGACGTCCCGGCTCCCGGCTGTTGTCGAGCGGTGATGCGACTGCGCTGGTCCGCGACGGACGCGAACGCGCCGGCATATCGGCCCGTTGTTTGCGGATCGTCCGCGATCAGCGCGCTCGCCATGGTCGACGCGATCGTTCGATCCGAGACCGGACCGCTGCTGATCGATGCCGTCAGCGCGCAAGACGAATTTCTGCAAGGGCCTGACCGACTCCGGCTGGACGCATCGAGCGGCCGTTTCAGCGGATGCGGTTCGGCCGCGCCACCGCGCCGGCCGCGGAACTGCCGTTCGCCGTCGCCGGCCCGGAATTTGGATAAGGATACGCGCGATGCACCATAGCGAGATGAAATCCGAGGTGCGGCGGCTGATCGCCGATGGCACGGTGATCCCGGCGCATCCGCTGGCGCTCGACGCCAGCCGCGCGCTCGACACGCACCCACCAGCGCGCGCTGACGCGCTACTACATCGACGCCGGCGCCGGCGGCCTCGCGGTCGGCGTCCACACCACGCAGTTCGCGATCCGCGATGTCGGACTGTACCGGCCCGGTGCTGGAACTGGCCGCGGAGACGGCGGCCGCCTGGACCAGCGGCCGCTGGCGCTGGTCGCCGGGTCTGCGCCGGCCCGACGCAGCAGGCCGTCGCCGAGGCGCGAGACCGCGCGCGGCATCGGCTATCACGCCGGGCTGCTCAGCCTCGCCGCGATGAAATCCGCCTCCGAAGACGAGATCATCGCCCATTGCGAGGCGGTGGCGCGCGAAATTCCGCTGGTCGGCTTCTATCTGCAGCCGGCGGTCGGCGGCGTCGATCCTCAGCGCGAATTTCTGGCGGCGCTTTGCGGCAATCGACAATGTCATCGCCATCAAGATCGCACCGTTCAACCGCTACCGCACGCTCGACGTCCTGCGCGGCGTGGCCGCCGCGCGGCGCGCTCGATCGCGTCGCGCTCTATACCGGCAATGACGACCATATCCTGCTCGACCTCACGCTGCCGTTCGATCTGCGCGACAAGGGCGTCACCACCCGCGCCTATTTTCGCGGCGGCCTGCTCGGCCACTGGTCGGTGTGGACCGCGAGCGCCATCAAACAATTCGAGATGTGCCAGCGCCGCGCGCGGCAAGGACACGCGGTGCCAGCTGATCTGCTGGCGCTCGATGCCCGCGTCACCGATTGCAACAGCGCGTTCTTCGACGTCGCCAACAATTTCCACGGCTGCATCGCCGGCTGTCACGAAATCCTGCGGCGGCAGGGACTGCTGGAGGGACTCTGGTGCCTCGATCCGGCACGAAGGCCTCAGCCCCGGCCAGATGCAGGAGATCGACCGCGTCTGCACGCGAGCACGCCGATCTCGCCGACGACGCTTTCGTCGCCGACCAATCTGCAGAAATGGCTGGCATGACGGCGGAAGAGCCCTTCATTCAGCCTGCGCAACGTCCGCAAGGTCTACCGGTCGCAAGGGCACGGAATTTCTGGCGGTCTCCGACGTCACCATGGATGTGCAGCGAAGGCGAGCTGGTCGTCGCTGGTCGGCCCGTCCGGCTGCGGCAAGACCACGGTGCTGAAGATACTGGCCGGACTTGCACGACGCCGACGGCGGCACCATCGAGATCGGCAACGCGCACAACGCCGTTCGATCCCGCGCGCGACATCGGCATGGTGTTCCAGCAGGCGCTGCTGCTGAAATGGCGTACCGTCCTCGACAATGTGCTGCTGCCGGCGGAGATCGTTGGGCTGCCGATGAAGGCGGCGCGCGCGCCGCGCCCGCGATCTGCTCAATCTGGTCGGGCTCGCCGGCTACGAGGACAAATATCCGCAGCAACTATCCGGCGGCATGCAGCAGCGCACCGCGATCGCGCGCGCCTTCATCCACGATCCCAAAGTTGATCCTGATGGACGAGCCGTTCGGCGCGCTCGACGCGCTGACCCGCGAACAGATGAATCTGGAAATGCTGCGGATCTGGCGCGAGAGCGGCAAGACCATCATCTTCGTGACCCACAGCATCCAGGAAGCGGTGTTCCTCGCCTCGCATTGCGCCGTTCTCACCGCGAGCCCGGCGCGGATGGCGGAATATTTCCCGATCGACCTGCCGTTTCCGCGCGCGCTGCCGATCAAGACCACGGATGAGTTCGGCGCCTATGCGCGGCGGATTTATGCGAGCCTGGAGCTTGGCTCCAATTGACCAACTCATCAAGGGCGGCGAGATCCGAGAGGACCTACGCTGGCTGATGTGTCGTGCCATGATCTAACTAACGTACCCTACTTCCATTCGCCGGGCCTCATCACATGGGATATCTCGTCGCCGCACATGTCACCCGGACCGCGCCGGACGTGGCGCGCCTGAAGATGTTTCCTCCCGGTCTCGCGTGGGCCGTATATCGGGACCAAGACACGTGCCGGCCTGGTACCTCGACACGTTCAAGGCGGGCCTGAAGCAACAATGGCCCTTGCGTCGTCTACTCTCACTAGGGATTTTCCGCTTGATCTTCCGGACAACCTCGGGGCTTTAACCAGAGTCTGTGCGGCCCTGCAGAGCGCGTGTCTGGCGAACGGTTTCAAGCAGAGGCTTCCCTAACGCCAACCTTTTCATCAGCAAAATACCACAACGGCCGGTTTGCAGTTTTACTCTGATGATGACGGCCTTGACTTTGCGTGTGTATCGGACAACGGCGTGCTGCAACGCTTGCGGTGCGAGTGCGGCGACCTGGAGATCGTGTACCAAAACGGCCGGGTGACCATACAGCCGCTTCAGCTTGAAATTGAAGATGATGAAGGAGATTTAACCGACTTCAATCAACTGCACGATCGGAAGCTGGTGTTGCAGTCATGGCGCGGAACAAGGAACTGTCAACGCTCCTGCATTTCGTGGCTGGCTCGGAGTTGGCCACGTTTCTCGAGCATACCAACCGCTCCGCTCGGCTTGGGAAGCTTTGACGGCATCGAGAAATGCCGCTCAAAATCGCATCAAGCGACGGCGGCGCCGCGACCGGCTAGACCGGCGTGCGAAACTTCTTGTAAAGCTCCTGGACCGCGGAGAGCGCCTGGTTGTTGAGCGGAAGCTCGACGGGCTCGCCGGATTCCGCCGAGAGATCCGCGGCGAGATAGGTCTCCATCACCCGGCGCGCGCTTTCCGGCGACACCATCGGCGGCTGGTCCCGCAACACGCATTCGAGGAAGTGCATGGTCTCGGGTCCCATCTGCCCGGCGATACGACGTGATCGACCCACTCGCCCGGCATGGTCGACATCGGAAACGTGCGTCCCGTCCTTCATCGTATTGAGCCAGTTGTCACGCTGCGTGTCGTCGAGGAACAGCGAGCCTTCGGTGCCGGTGATCTCGATCCAGGTGGCGCAGTAGTTGGGATAGCTTGGCGGCAGGTTCCAGCCGCCGCCGATCGCAACCAGCACGCCGTTGTCCATGGTCACGGTGCTCCACATGATGTCGTAGGAGCCGTTGACCGCCTGCATGTAGCCGTAGGCGCCCTGCGAATAGACGCGGACGGGCTTGGCCGGCTCGAGCAGCCAGAACACGAAATCGAGGTCGTGGGTCGGATTCCATCGTCGCCGGCGACAGCCGCACGCGCGAGGCGATCTTCTTGCCGAGGCTGCGCGAGAGATGCCGGCTCACCATCACGCTGACACCGGCTTGCCCAGCGTGCCGTCGGTGATCTTCTTCTTGGCGTAGGCGAGCTTGGTGTTGAAGCGCTGCGAGTAGCCGATGGTGAATTTGAGATTGCCGCGCTTGGCGAGCGTGATCAGCGTCGTCGGCCTCCCACAGCTCGAGCGCGATCGGCTTTTCCAGCAGCACGTGCTTGCCGGCCTTGAGGCAATCGCGCGCGATCGGATAATGCGTTGGACTCGGGCGTGGTCGAGATGTGAGACCACCGATGATCGATCGGTTCTTGACGATGTCGCGGTAGTCGAGCGTCGCGGTTGCCGCGTTGGTCAGCTTCTTGACCTCGGCCAGGCGGTCGGGCCTGATCTCACAGATGTGCAGCTTGTCGACGAGCGAGGAGCGCGACAGCGTTTCCGCCCGTATGCCCCGCACCAGCCGGTTCCGATCACCGCGACTTCGACCTGTTGCACGCGCGTCTCCTGTTTCGCTATCTCAAATTCCGGCGATCGCCGGCGCGGCGGCTGCTCAATCCGGACGCAGGCCGCTCTCCTGGATCACCTTGGTCCACTTGGCGGTTTCGGCGTCCATATAGGTCTTGAAGTCCTCCGGCGACTTGCTGACCGACGGCGATCGCGCCGCCGCTTGCGCATGCGCGCCTGAATCTCCGGCTCGGCGAGCACCTTGAGCGATCGCGGCGTGCAGCCTGTCGACGATCGGCCGCGGCGTACCGGTGGGCACCAGCACGCCCTGCCAGGACGACGTCACGAGGTTCTTCCATCCAAGCTCGTACATGGTCGGTATGTCCGGCAGATCGGCCATTCGCTCCCGGGTGGTGACGGCAAGTGCCTTGACCTTCTTTGCCTTCACGAACTCCATCGCCGACGAGAGATGGTGGTGAACATCAGGTCCACATGTCCGCCGAGAACGTCCGGTCACCGCCGGGCCGGCGCCGCCCTTGTAGGGCACGTGCACCATGTCGAGCCCAGCGTCCTTCTTGAGAACCTCCATTTCCAGCCGATTGAGCGTGCTGCTGCCGGGCGTGGCAAAGGCGACCTTGCCCTGGTTCGCCTTCACATAGGCGATCAGCTCGCTGACGGTGTTGGCCGGGAAGTCCAGCCGGGTGATCAGGATGCTTGGCGTGTCGGCGCAAATCGTAACCGGGGCCAGATCCTTGTCCGGCTTGATGCGCATGTTGGAAGCGTAGACGCCGGGGTTGATCGAGAGGGTGCCGATATTGCCGAGAAAGGTCGTATAGCCGTCCGGCGCCGCGCGGGCCGCGGCCTCCGTGCCGATCATGCCCGCAGCGCCCGGCCGATTGTCGACCACGATCTGCTGGCCGAGGATCTGGCCGACGCCGTGCTGGATGATGCGGGCGACGAAATCGGACGCGCCGCCGGGCGCGAGACGGCACGATCATCATGACGGGTCTATTGGGATAGTTGCCGGCGTCCTGGGCGGAGGCTCCCGCGACGAACACGAGCAACAGTGCGCTGCCGAGCGCCGCCGTGATTCCGGCCAATTCGCTGCCGCGATGCCATGGCTCGTTCTTTCGCTGGATCACGGTGGTCGTCTGGATAGGCCCTATCAATGCGATTCATAGGCCCATCCGGGATCGTGGAAAATGCCAGAGCGGGATGACTTTTCTTCAGATCGTCATCTCGCTCTATCTTTGTGTTTGAGCATGATCTTTTCGGAAAACCAGTACCCACTTTTCCGGATCATGCTCAGACGTGTATGCGCGATTGTCCCTCGTCTGCTTTGGGTCCGATATCGCCGAAATTTTGCAACGCAACGAAGCAACGACGCGGTGTGCCATCAGCCGACAACGCGGTTGAGTGTGAGGATGAAGCTGGGCAGAAGCCACAACAGCATGGGGTCGCCTTCCGGGGTCCACGTTCGAAAGACAGGTACACCAAGTCGATCCGCAAAAGTGATCGGAACTGTCTGGACGCGGCGCGCTTAGTGTGCATGACGGAGATCAGCGACCTTCCCAATCCGGTTGCAGGATGCCGGCGGCTTGCCGGGATGCGGATGTTTGCGGCGCAACGCTTTTGGTATGGGCCTCGCGGAAAAGCCACAGCGGTCTGAACCAGAGAACGTTACACTTGAACTCGTCCAAAGTTACCGAAGTGCCAAACGACAAGAAATAACGGGAGGCTACGCCCATGCATGATCTAGAAAGGCGTGTAATCGGCAAGGTGATGCGGCGGCTGATACCGTTTCTGATCTTGTGTTATTTCGTTGCCTATCTCGATCGCGTGAATGTCAGCTTCGCAAAGCTTCATATGAACCAGGCGCTTGGTTTCAGCGAGGCGGCCTTTGGATTGGGCGCCGGGCTGTTTCTTCATCGCTTATTTCCTGTTTGAGGTGCCTTCCAACATCTTTCTCGAGCGAGTTGGCGCGCGGCTTTGGATCGCCCGCATCATGATCTCCTGGGGGATCGTCTCGGCTGCGTTCGCCTTTATTCCATCGATAGCTGGAGCAACCGGAATTTCGAACGAAGCGGTTTTCTATACGCTTCGTTTGTTGCTCGGCGCGTGCGAGGCCGGTTTCTTCCCCGGCATCATCTTTTATCTGACCTTGTGGTTTCCGGCGGTGTACCGCGCCCGGGTAATCAGCTTCTTCATGCTGGCGATCCCGATTTCATCCATCGTCGGAGCGCCGATCTCCGGGTTGTTGCTGAACGTGACTGGCTGGGGCCTGGAAGGCTGGCAATGGCTGTTCATTCTCGAGGCGCTGCCATCGATTCTGGTGGGACTCGGCGTGTTGTTCTATCTGACCGATTTTCCGCGCCAGGCCCGCTGGCTGCAGAAAGACGAAATTGCGTGGCTGGAGAACGTGCAAGCAACCGAGAAAAGAAACAAGGAGAAGGTCGAACATCTTTCCCTGTTTCAGGCCCTCACGGATACCCGCATTTTGCTGTGCGCTCTGGTATACTTCTGCCTGAATGCGGCGAGCTACGGCGTTGCCTTCTTCTTGCCGACCATCATCAAGAACTTTGGCGTGAGCGATACCCAGACCGGATTGCTGGCTGCGTTGCCCTTTATCTTCGGCGGCATAGGCATGGTGTTGCTCGGTCAGCACTCCGACCGCACCATGGAGCGAAAAGGTCACGTCGCCGTGGCGCTGCTGATGGCCGCGATCGGGATCGGGTTGTCCGGGCTTGTGTCCAATCCCATCATCGTCATGGCGCTGCTCTGCTTTGCGCAGATCGGCGTCTCGTCGGTACCGGCGATGTTCTGGCCGCTGCCGGCGAGCTTCCTGACCGGAGCGTCGGCCGCCGCTGGGATTGCGGCGATCAACTCGCTGGGCAATCTGTCCGGGCTTCGCCGGTCCTTTTGCGATGGGTTATCTAAAGGATCTGACTGGCAACTTCACGGTCGGGCTGCTCCTGCTCGCCGGGTGCGCTGTCATTGGCGCAGCTGTCGTCGTGAGCCTGCGTATCGATGCGCGAAGCGAGAGCAGTCATCGGGCGAAGTGGTGCTGGCACATTAGAGCGGGATGACGATTCGAGGAAAGGTCATCCCGCTCTGAGTGCCGTTGCCTTGTCGAGGTCTGGAACTGTGTTCACGTCGATATCTCCTCGGGCTCGCGCATCGGAAAGCGCGCGCGGCTCGGCAGCGCGGAGGCGACCCTTCGCTGTGGCGAGCCGATGCAACTACGAGCCGGTGCAACTTCAATTGTGGGTAAGGATTTTTGCCTGCAATCGCGCTAGAGGAGCCCGTTGTCGGGCAGGGCCATGGGCGTTTTGCAAATTGCGCGATGATGGAATAGTGCCGCTGATTTGCCCGACGTGTCAAAATGTTTTCGCAGGGATCGCTCAAAGCATCCATGCCAGCGACCACCATGCTACTTTGCATGGGGTTGTTTCCGATATTTTAGTTGGAAGCCAGAGCCGCGTCGGCCCTTGCGGCTGTCTTCCCGGTCCGGGCGAAGCCTCGCTAAGCTGTTTGAGCATGATCTCCGGCCCAAACGCTTCGCGCTTTGTCCCGAGAAAACCGGTACCCACCCTCGAGGTCGAGCCCGAGGGGCATGCTTCCGGATCGTGCTCTAGATCCGAGGGACTACTTCGCCAGATACGCGTCGAAGAACGCCGTCAGCTCGCCGAAGTGCTCCTTCGTCTCGGGCGCATCGGGATCGCCCGCATATTGCGCATGCGACTGGCCCTCGAACACGTGGAGATCCGCGACGACAACGCCGGCCTGACGCAGCTTGCGATGCACGCGCACCGTATTGGACAGGAACAGGTCACGCGTGCCCGATGTGAGAATGGTCGGCGGAAAACCGGACAGGTCGCCATAGACCGGCGAAAGTTGCGGATCCTTCAGGTCATGGCCGTTGGCATAGAGCTTCGCGGCATCGCCGAAGCCAGCCGTCGTTGCTCACCAGGATGTTGTCGACCTTCTCGTTGGTGAAGAAGGTGTCGCCGGTCTTGGTCATGTCCGACCATGGGCGTGCCGGGCGCCGTGGCGGCAGGCAGCGGCAGATCCTTCCGTCTTGGCGCGCAGCACCATCGCGAGCGTCATGCCGCCGCCGGTCGAGGTGCCGAAGATCGCCATCTTCTTCGGATCATTCGTCTTTACGACCTCCTTCCACACCGCCATCGCGTCATCCATCGCAGCCGGATACGGAAAATCTGGCGGCATGCGAGTAGTCGATCGAGATCACCTTGAACTTGCCGAAGCCCGCCATCAGGATCGCCTCGCGCGTTGCGGACTCTGCCGGGGCGAAGACGTACGCCGCCTCCATGCACGTGAACCAGCAGGCGATTGCGGTTCTGTTCGGGAATGTTGTCGGGAGTGAGGATGTAGCAATTCACGCCCGCGATCGTCACCTGCTCGGACTTAACGCCGAACTTCTCGCGCATGCCCGGCAACGTCTTGATGATCTGGTCAGCGCGCGTTTTGATCAGCAGCTTCCATGCGGCGGCATCCTTGGGATGGTCGTTCCAGAACGGTGGAAGCGGTGCTCCGATCAGGGATTGCTCCTGCGGGCCTAACGTCGGCAGTCGGTACCAGGATTTCCTTGGCCGGGACCTCGCGAGTGCCGCCTTCGAGCGAGAAAGCCGCAGTCGGCACGGCAAGGCCGACGGCCAGAACCGCGAGATGCCATTTGAAGCTTGTTTTCATTGGTCGCCTCCTGCTGATTGAGCGGGGAATTCCCCGATGGACCTTGAGTTGAGCCCGACAGTAGCGATATTCCGGGCCTCCGGAAACTCAGGAACCGGGGCTTGTAGTCTAGCGCGGCAGCAGCCCTGCCTCGCGATATTGGTCGAGCTGATCGCGCAGCATGGCGATTGTATCGACACATGGCGTTGAACCCTGCGCGCCTCAGCCGGCCGGTATCGGTCAGAAGGTCCCATTCCTTCGCGAATACGAAATCGGCAAACTCCCATGACGCGAGGCTTTCAAGCGAGCGCGGCTTCAGCGCCATGCCGCGCCACGATCCGGTCCCAGACAGGGCCCCTTGTCGGCCATCCAGGTTGCGAGCTTCATATGGCGCGGCACGCCGCAGGGGATGCCGAACCATTGCGCCAGCAGCGGCCAGACCTGGCACCAGCGAAAACTGTCGCCGTTGGTGACGTTGAACGCCGCATTCTTTCCTGAATCATGCGTGGAGAGAAAAACGATGCGCTTCGGCGAGACAGCTCGCGTCCGACAATTCCGACAGCACGGAATAACCGGCGGCGCTTCCGGGAAAGTCCAGGGCACGTTGAGTTCCCGGCAAATCGCCGCGTAAGTGCCGAGCACCGTAATGAGATTTCTGGCGCGGTCGGGCGCGAAGTCGCAGATATAGGACGGCCGCGACGCCGACCAGCTCCAGCGCGCGAGCGCCGCCCGCGCGCTCAGAAGATCCTGCTGATCGTAATAGAAGTTCGGCGGCAAATGCCGGGGATCGTCTTCGCGCGATGGGGTCGGATACGGGCCGAGGTGCATGCCGTACCACTTGATGCCCTCCAGCAGGTGAACATGCTCTAGTGCATCGGAACGCGTCGCAAGGGCGTCCAGCGTCGCGGCCAGCATGGCGACATTGCCCTCGACGTCCTCGACGCCGCCTTCCCGAAACGGCGCGCGGGCAGCGAAGAAGGCGTGCGTCACCGGTTCGATGGTTGCCAGTGCGCGCCGGCAGGACGCCGGATCGGTCAGATCGGCGACGATGGGTGAAGGGCACCTCATGGAGCGGAGCGGTGCGCGACATGCCGTAGACACGCCATCCGGAACGACGCGCGAAAGCGCGGCGGCGATGGGATCACCGGTCGCGCCGGTCGGCCCAGGCGAAACAAGCCGTTCGCTGGACAACTGCCCGAAGCCGATGCCGAGCGAGGCGTAGTTGTATTTGCCGGGGCTCGCCTTCGCGAGCGCGATCAGCTCCTGCATGTTCTTGGCGGGAAACGAGGGTGGACCACGACCACTTGCGGCGAAGCGGCTGCAATGGTCACGGGGGCGAAGCTCTTTACCGCGTCGTACGGCACTTGCTTGATACGGTCGGCGCGACGGCGAAATCGTTGGTCACGAACAAGATGGTATGCCCGTCGCCGGGAATTGGCCGCGGTGCCGGTGCCGACAACGCCGCTCGCGCCCGTGAGGTTTTCGACAAAAGTTCTGGCCGAGGCTCTCGGTAAGGTGCTGCGCAACCAGGCGCGCCATCACGTCGGTGGGACCCGCCGGCCGGGTAGGGCACGATGACGCGGACTTGTCGGGTCGGATAGCTCGCAGCCGCCCCGCCCGGCGCATTTTGGGCGTGGCTCGCGGCCGCGAGCATCAGCGCCGCGCATCCGGCGGCCAGGCAAACGATGGTTTTCATTGACGTTGTCTCCCTAGGCGCACCAGCATAGTTGCGATGCTCCGCCAAATCGAGACAATCCAGGCGTCAACGGCGCTGCGAAGCGGCGCTTGCAAGAACTCTCGGTTGTAGGACGCAAAATCTCCCTTGGCATGAACGGACGTGGTCAGTCGCGCCTGCGCTTTGATGCGGCAGACGTGCGCGCCGAGCTCTGGCAAAGCCAGTTGTCGTCGTGCCACGGTGATGCGTGAACATGCGGATTGCGCAGGACGAGTGTAATGACCCAGGCGGAATTCAGGGACGGCACGCCAATGCAGATGGCCTACGCGCCGCTTCGAACGTTGCAAGATGTCGAAGAGCTCGAGCGCGTGCCGCTCGATGAGCAGGATCTTCTCCTGGAATCTGAACGATTGGATCGCCCGCGGATGCATGCTCGATCCGGACAAGATCGCCATCCGCTACATCGCCGACGGCGATCCGGACGGCGAACCGGTCTCTATTCGCTATCGCGAATTGCGATCGCGCGCCATCCAGGCGGCCAATCTCTTCCACGCGCTCGGCGTGTCCTCGGACGACGTGGTGATGTACGTGCTGCCGACGGTGCCGCAGCTCTACGTCGTGATGATGGGCGCGGTCGGAGCGGGCATCGCCTGCGGCGTCAACTGGATGCTCAAGCCGGAGCTGCTGGCCGAGCCTCGTGCGCGCGACCAACCCGAAAGCCGTCGTGACGCTCGGACCGACCCCGGCTATGAGATCTGGGAGAACGTGCAGGCGATCCGCACGAGATCTCTCCGCGGTGCACATTCTCACGGTGCCGGGTCCGGGCGGAGCGGTCATCCGGAAACGGACTTCGACACGCTCGCCGCGCGTCAGCCCGGCGACCGTCTGCTGTTCGAGCACACGATCGAGCCCGATCACATTGCCGCCTATGTGCATTCCGGCGGGACCACGGGATCGCCCAAGCTGGTGAAGCTCACGCACCGGGGCTTTGCCTACAAGTGCTGGGCCAATGCGGTCGTCATGGCGCACACGAGCGACGATGTGATCTTCGCCGATTATCCCATGTTCCACATTGCGGGCATTTTCGGGCGCGGCTATTTCCCCATCGCGCATGGCATGTCGATCGTCATTCCCTCGCCGCTCGGCGCACGCGACAAGCGCTTCATCGACAACTACTGGAAATTCGTGGACAAGTTCGGGATCACGCTCTTCTCCGGCGTGCCGACGACGCTCGCACAGCTCGCCAGAACGGGCCGCACGGCGAAGCTCGGCACGTTGCGCGATTACGCCTGCACCGGCTCGACCGCCTTCCCGGCCGAGGTGGCGCGGCAGATCGAAAGCCTGATCGGCGTGCGCGTGCTGCTGACCTATGGCGCCACCGAATACACCCAGAACGTCACCCAGGCGCCGCGCGACGGCGATCCTAAATTCGGCTCGCCGGGCATCCGCTTGCCCTACACGCAGGTCAAGACGGTCGAACTCGACGGCGACAGGATCAAGCGCGAATGCGGGGTCGATGAAATCGGCACGGTCGTCGTCGAAGGGGCCCGAGCGTCACCCCGGTTATCTCGAGCCGAAAGTACAATGAAGGCGTGTTTACGCGCGAGGGCTGGTTCAATTCCGGCGATCTCGGACGCTTCGACGCCGACGGCTATCTCTGGCTCACCGGCCGCGTCAAGGACGTCATCATCCGCGGCGGACACAATATCGATCCGTCCGTCATCGAGGAGACCTTGCTCAAGCATCCCGACGTGCTGCTGGCCGCCGCCGTCAGCAAGCCGGACGCCTATGCCGGCGAATTGCCGGTCGCCTATATCCAGCTCGTGTCCGGGGCGCGCACCAGCGCAACGGACATCGGCGATTTCGTCCAACGCCACATCCCGGAACGGGCCGCGGCGCCGAAGGAGGTCATCATCCTCGCGACCATGCCGCTGACCGATGTGCAGAAGCCGGCTAAGGCCGAGTTGCGTCGCGACGCGGCGCGCCGCGCGTTCCGCGAGGTGCTGGCGGACGTCGCCGATGGTAAGTTTTCGGTCGACATCGTCGCGGATCCCGTCAAGGGCAACGTGGCGGTGATCAGCGTGTCCGGCCCCGCGGCCGTGCGGCTCGACATCGAGAACCGCATCCATGAGCGCATGAAAGCGTTCGCGTTTGCCTATGTGGTGCAATGGAGGGCCTGACGTTCCTTCTCTCATGTGGCTTCGACCCTTCCCTCGCGGACTTGACCCGGCGATCCCGGAGCCACCAAACTGCTGAAAAATACAAGCATGAAACGCGGGAGGATGCGTCGATGCGGTTGCGAAAGCTCCTTGGTCTTGCGGTGGTCGCGGGCGCGCTAAGTGTCCTCGGCAACGCGGCCTTCACGCAAGCGAACTATCCCGCGGCTCCCATCCGCGTCATCATCCCGCTGGCGCCCGGCGGCGCGATCGACGTAATGGTGCGCGCGCTCGGCAGGGCATTTGAGCAACGCAATCCCTATGGCTTCGTCGTCGAAAGCCGCGCCGGCGCCAACACCATCATCGCCGCCAACGCCTGCAAGGCGGCGCCGCCGGACGGCTCCACGATCTGCCTGCTCTCGCGCAGCTCGGTGTCGATCAATCCTGCGCTCTACAAAAACCTGTCCTACGATCCGATCAAGGATTTTGAGCCGATCACCAATCTCGCCTTCGCGCATCAGGTCCTCATCCTCAACAAGAACGTCCCGGTGAAGGATTTCAAGGAACTGGTTGCTTATTCGAAACAGAACCCGGAGAAGCTCAACTTCGGCTCCTTCGGCGTGGGCGGCGACACCCACCTGGTGGTCGAGTGGATCAAGCACGAGACCGGCGCGAAGATGACGCATATTCCTTACAAAGGCGCGTCCGACGCGATGCTGGCGTTCAAATCAGGCGATATTCAGCTGATCTACCTTATCATCGGCAATCCCGATATCGCGCGCCAGATCAATGAAGGCGAGGTCAAGGGGCTGTTGGTCCCGGGATCGAGCCGCAGTCCCTGATTCCAAATGTACCTTCGTTCGCAGAGAGCGGATTGTCGCCAGACCAGTCCGCGTTCGAGACCTGGTTCGGGATGTTCGCGCCCAAGGGGACGCCGCCGGATATCGTCAAGAAGCTCAACACGGAGTTCTCCGCCATCGTGAAGAGCCGGACTTCGCCGAGCAGTACCTGATCTCCAAGGGGTTCGAGCCGGTCGGCGACAGCAGCGAGGCGTTTGCCAAGTTCATTGTGGAGGATCAGAAGAAGGGCAAACTCCTCGTCGATATTTCCGGCGCGAAGCTGGAACAATGACCACCGCCGATCACCACTGACCCCGAGATTGAAATGGCGCTGAACTACGAACGGATCATGGCCCATCGGCCGGCCGATATTCCAGTGAGCTACGGCGAGCGCGAGTGCATCATCTATGCGCTCGGGATCGGGCTGGAATGAATCCGGTTGATCCGGGTGAGCTCAAATTCGTGTACGAGCGCGCCGGCCTCCAAGCCTTCCCCACCATGGCGGTGGTGCTGGGCTGGCCCGGCCGCATGACCGATCCCGCCTTCGGCGTCGACGATCGTCTCGTGGTCGCGGGCGACATCAAGGTGGTGCTGCATCGTCCCCTGGCCGTTGAAGGAAAGTTGCTGAGCCGCCCGCGCATCAGGGAGGTCATCGACAAGGGCCCTGGCAACGCCGCCATCATCCAGAACACGCGCGACCTGATCGCCGAGGATGGGACGGTGGTCGCCACCGTGGACAGCAGCACCTTCGCGCGCAAGCATGGTGGCTTCGGTGGCAAGGTGACGGATACGCCGGTGCCCCCTGCAGTGCCGCAGACTGCGCCGGGGCAGATCTGCGATCTGCCGACGCCCCCAAATCTCGCGCTGCTCTACCGGCTCAATGGCGATGAGAATCCGCTGCATGCCGATCCCGCGCGCGCCAAGGTTGCCGGCTTCGATCGGCCCATTCTCCATGGCGCCGCAAGTTTCGGCGTGGCGGCGCACGCGATCCTGCGGACCTGCGCCGACTACCGGCCGGAGCGGCTGAACAGCATCGAGGCGCGGTTCTCGCGCCCGGTCTTTCCCGGCGAGACGATCCGCACCGAAATCTGGCCCGAGCGCGAGCACATCGCGTTCCAGTGCCGCGTGGTGGGGCGGGACGAGATCGTGCTCAGCAACGGGCGCGCGACCTTGAGGACCTGACCGGATGCCGTCGCCAACCTGGGACAACACCACGCTGTTCGTGGATGACGATCCGGCCGACCGCGCCTTCCGCCAAGAGGTGCGCGACTGGATTGGGGAGAATCTTCCCGCAGATCTGTGCAACCGGTCCGCTCGCATCGATCCGCCCGAACTCAAGCCGTGGCACCGCAAGCTCTACGAGCGCGGCTGGATCGCACCCCATTGGCCGAAGGAAGTTGGCGGAATGGGCGCGACCCTCACGCAGCAAATCATCCTGTTCGAAGAGATCAGCCGCGTCGGCGCACCCACGCCCTATCCGCACGGGCTCAATTTCATCGGTCCGCTGATCATCGACGCCGGCACGCCTGAGCAGAAGAGGCAGCACCTGCCGCCGATCCTCACCGGGGAGATCACCTGGTGCCAGGGCTATTCCGAAGCGGGCGCCGGCTCTGACCTCGTGCGCCTGGAAACGCGCGCCGAGCTCGAGGGTGATCACTTCGTCGTCAATGGCCATAAGATGTGGACCACCAACGGCCATTTCGCGGACTGGATGTTTGCGCTGGTACGCACCGACCGGAACGCGACGCCGCGCCATGCCGGGATCAGCATGCTGCTGATCGATTTGAAATCGCCTGGGATCACGGTGCGACCGATCCAGACCATCAAGGGTGACGCGGAATTCGCCGAGGAGCTGCTCGTCGATGTGCGGGTGCCGCGCGAGAATCTGCTCGGCGGGCTCAACGATGGGTGGAAAGTTGCCAACCGGCTGCTCGGCTCGGAACGCTTCACCACCGGCCACCCGCGCAACGCCGCGGTGCTCCTCAACAAGGCCCGGCAGGTGGCGGAACTCACCGGCGCCACGCGTGAAGCCGGATTTCTGCACAGGCTGGCGGCACTCGAAATCGATCTCATGGCCTTTTCCGCCTATTACCGCCACGCCGCCGCGTTGCACGGTGAGAAGCGGGCGCCGTTCTCGATGGCGCCGGTGATTAAGATCGTCGGCGGCGAGCTCGGCCAGCGCGCGTCGGAGCTGCTGGTGGAGGCGGCCGCGGGATATGGCCCCCTGGTGGAAGACACGCCGGTCGGCAATCACCTCATCAATCCGGCGGCAGAGATGTTCGAGATGCGCCGCGTGACCGTCGGCAGCGGGGCGGTCGAGATTCAGCGCAACATCATCGCCAAGCGGGTGCTGGGGCTGCCGAGCTGATGTCCGCGTTGAATGTCAGACTCCGAATGAAAGGGATTTGATTTGGATCTGTTGCTGAGCGAGCAGCAGAAGCTGTTCGCCGAAACCGCGACCCGGCTCTGTCTCGATTACGGTGGACCCAGGCGATTGCGGGCCTTGCGGGCGGCTGCGGCGGAGATCGACGCTGACGCGTGGCGTGAGATCATCGAGTCGGAGTGGCTCGCGACCGTAGTGGCGGAAGGTCAGGGCGGGCAGGGGCTCGGCGCCTTCGATATCGCGCTTGCGCTCGAACAGGCCGGCCGCCAGCTGCTCATGGTCCCGCTGCTCGAGGCGGCCGCGGCGGCATGGACGATGTCGCGGGCCGAGGACGGCTTGCGCGCGGGTGCCGGGCTCGCCGATCTGTTGCGCGGGTCGCGCCTGATCGTGCCCGCGACCGCAGCGGCGTCCTGGCGCTTTGGCGCAGGCGCGTCCGGCATCCACTACGATCATAAAGCAGGCGTGCTCAACGGCAGCATTGCGTTCGTTGCCTATGGCGGCTCGGCGGAGGCGTTTCTGGTAGCGCTCGATTCCGGAGCGCCGCCGGTAGTGGCAGTCGTCCCGCGCAGCGATGTCGCGGTCGCCACCGAACGCAATGTCGACGGCTCGACCGCGAGCACGGCTCACTTTCGCCAGCGTCCATGTCCCTGCGGAACAGGTGATTGCGACCGGCGCGGAGGCGAAACGACTGGCCGTGCAATTGCAGGAATTCCTGATGCTCGGCGCCGCGGTCAAGCTCATCGGTCTCGCTGCCGGTGCGCTCGATGTCACGGTCGATTACATCAAGCTGCGGGAGCAGTTCGGGCGGCCGATCGGCAGTTTCCAGGTGCTGCAGCACCGCGCGGTCAACGCCTTCATCGATATCGAGCTCAACCGGTCGCTGGCCTACCGCGTGCTCGCCGCCTACGACGCGGGCGAGCACCATCCGGCGATGATCTCGGCGGCGAAAGCACGCGCTTCGCGTTCGGCCTCGGAGATCGTTCGCGGCGCGCTGCAGATGCATGGCGCCATCGGATATACCGAGGAGCACGACATCGGTCTCTATTACAAACGCGCCATGGCGCTTTCCGCGCAATACGGCGGCGAGCTCCACCATTCCAGGCGGTTTTCCGACCTGACCCTCGACGCCGGAGTATCGCCGTGACCGATCCGTCCTCGCCTGAAGTCGCGGTGCTTTGCGCCTTGGACCGGCGCGGCGTCGCCACGCTCACGCTCAACCGTCCCGAGAAAGGCAACCGCTACAATCAGGCGATGCTCGATACGCTGGTCGCAGAGACCGCGCGTCTGGGGGCGGATCCGACGGTTCGCGCGATTGTGCTGCGGGCGGGCGGCAAGCACTTCTGTGTCGGGGCGGAGATCGGGGACGAGCAGCCGACGGCGAAGGATGCGCCGCGCGCCTCCATTCCGGGCCTCTGCCTCGCGTTCGACAGCCTGCCGAAGCCGACCATTGCGCTCGTCCACGGCGCCTGCATCGGCGGCGGCGTCGCGCTCGTGTCCTGCTGCGACATTGTCATTGCCGCGCGGGGTGCATTTTTTCGCTGCCGGAGGTGAGGCTCGGCTTTGCGCCGGGGCCGCTGATCCCGTTCTTTCTGCGTGCGATGGAGGCGCGCAGCCTGCGCCGGTATCTGTTGTCGGGTGAGCGCTTTGCGGCCGAAGCGGCGATGCGGATCGGCCTGGTGCATGAACTTTACGATACCGATGATGGCGACGCAGCGTTGGCGGCGCTCATCGACGAACTGTTGCTCGCAGGCCCCAACGCCGTGACGGTTGCAAAGGGATTGCTGCGCCGGCTGGGGCAACCGCCGGTCTCGAAAGAACTCCTGGTGGAGTTGCAGCGCGAATTCGACCAGCGCCGTCATTCGCCGGAGGCGGTCGAAGGCGTCGCCAGCTTTCGCGAGAAGCGCAAGCCGCGATGGGCTGCGCCGGAGCACGAGCAGTAATCGGGACCATTGCCATGGGTACCTTCCGCTTCCTCACTCTGTACTTGCTCGCGAGCGTGTGCGTCGGGGCCGATACGGCGGCAGCGCAGAACTGGCCGGCGGCAAAACCCGTGACCATGGTCGTACCGTTTCCGCCGGGGCCGGCGCTCGACCTGGTCGCCCGCCTGGTCGGCGGCAAGATAGCCGACGCGCTCGGCCAGACCATCGTGGTGGAGAACCGCAGCGGCGCAAACGGGACGATCGGATCGAACCTGGTGGCGCGCGCGGCGCCCGACGGCTACACCCTGCTGGCTGCGACGGCAGGCACGCATGTCACCGCCGTGCACCTGATGAAGAGCCTGCCCTACGATCCGCTCAAGGATTTCACCCCGATCGTCGCCGCCGTGGAGCCGGTGACGTGCCTCGCCGTAAACAGCGCCGTCCCGGTCGATACGGTCGAGGCGTTGATCGCCTACGCCCGGAGCTCATCCCGATGAGCTCTCCTATGGCTCCTCGGGTCTCGGCTCGGTGTTTCACATGATGGGGGAGCTGTTCAACCAGACCGCCGGCGTCCGGATCAAGCATGTGCCGTATCGCGGGGTGGCGCCGGCCATGCAGGACGTGATCAGCGGCCACATCCCGATGGTGTTCATCTCGGTGTCCAATGCGATCCCTGCCATGCAGACGGGCCGCGTCAAGATTCTCGCAGTGCTCGAACCGACCCGCTACGCCAAGCTCCCGCAGGTCCGCTCGATGTCGGAAATCGTGCCGGCGTTCCAGAAACCATCCTCATGGTTCGGCTTCCTCGGGCCCGCTGGATTGCCGCACGAAATCGTGACGCGCCTGAACGCCGAGATGGTCAAGGCGCTCAATGCGTCCCGACGTGCGCGGCAAGCTCGAGGACAACGGGATGACGGTGATCGGCGGCACGCCCGAGCAATTCGGCGCGCTCATGCAGCGATGGCATCGTGCGCTACGGCGCGATCATCAAGGCGACAGGGATACAGGCGGAATGACGGCGGGATGCGGTGACGGTGACAGAGCCCGTTCCGTTGAACGGAATTAGCGCTAGGGCAGACTCGGGTTGCTACCCCCACAAGGGGGCCCCCAGGGGAGGGGAGCACCCCGGATAACGGCAAGTGTCTTGCGTCGTGCCCAACGGCTATACGCTCTGATCCCTACTTCGCCAGCCGGCGCGTGGCCTTCATGCGTTGCACGCTGTCGCCGGCAAGATGACTCCAGATGATGGCGTCGCGCACCAGCTTGTCGGCGCGCGGATCCATGACGCCCGCATCGGCATGCAGGTCGAGGTTGATCTCGCTCACCTCCTGGATGACGTCGGTCGAGAAATTCATGCACAGGCCGGGGTTGGCCGAGTGCATCTTGTGGTCGTGCTCCCAGGCAACGCGCATCACGAAGGATCGCAGCGCCTCGGTGAGCAGGTGCATGCGGTTGAGCTTGAGCTGGACCAACTGCTGCTCGAACAGCAGTCGGCCGCCCTGTTTCTTCGTGCGGGCCAGCCTGAGCGCCATGCCGCAGGCATCGTCGCAGACCCCGAGCGCGTTGGCCGCGAGTTCGAGGTCGCCGAAGAGGTCGCCTCCGGTGCGGTCGCCGGCCTGCTGGGTCTTCATGTCGGAGCCATTCACCGGGCCGACGACATTGGCGTGGGGTACGCGCGCGTTCTCGAAGATCATCTCGCCGTTCTGGTAGAAGCGCCAGCCGCTCTTGTTGAACACCTTGCCGATGCGGAAGCCGGGCGTGTCGCGCGGCACCAGGAACATGGTGGTGCCTTGCTTGAGCGGAGCATTCGGGTCGGTGCGGGCATCGATGAAGAACAGCTTGCCGACGCTGGCATTGGCGATGAAGCATTTTTCGCCGTTGAGGATCCATTCGTCGCCGTGCCGCTCGGCGCGCAACTTGAGCCCGGCCTTGGGATCATCCGTCGGGCGGCAGCCGGTTGTCGGAGCCCGCGCTCGGCTCGCTGATGCCCTTTCCCAGGAGGTAGGTGTCGTCCTCCAGGAACGGCTGCAGGAATCGGCGCTTCTGCTCGTCCGTGCAGGTCGCGGCGATCAGGTGGCTCCACTTCCAGCATTGGCTGAAGGTTTTGGAGATGGCGCTGTCTGCCTTGGCCAGTTCGGCCATGACCAGAGCCTGGGTGACGAAGTCTGTGCCGTGGCCGCCCCATTCCTTTGGCACCGCCATGGTACGAAAGCCGAGCCTCGACCCTTTCTTGATGATCTCCCAGTCGAACGTCGCGCGCGGATCGGAGATCTCGTCGCGCTCAACCGAGATCGGGCGGATTTCCTCTTCGGCGAACTTGCGCGCCGTCATCTGCCAGGAGCGCTGCTCGTTGCTCAGCGTGAAGTCCATGGGGTGCGCCCTCGTTGGTTCATTCGGCCGCGAGCGCGGCCGCATTGGCGGGCCGGCGATAGCCGGCGAGCGCCTCGGCGATGCGCAGCTTCGCGTCGCTGTTGCTCGTGCCGGAATGCAGGCAGACCAGCGCATCGTGCACGTATTTCTGCAGTGGCATGTCGCGCATCACGCCCATGGCGCCGAAGCATTCCGCGGCGTCCTTGGTGGCGTGGTAGATCGCCTCCGACGCGAACACCTTGGCGATGCGCGCGAGCGGCAGATCGGGCAGGCTGCGGTCGGCGAACGCTTCCGGATGGTCGCAAGCCCAGGCCGCCTGCCAGATGGCGGCGCGTGCGACCTCAAGTCTCACGGCGACCTCGGCGAGCTTGTTTCCGATTGCCTGGTGCTCGATGATGCGGCGGCCGCCCTGCACCCGCAGTTGCGCGTAGTCGAGCGCCGCCTCATAGGCGGCGCGGCCGATGCCGAGGTTGAGAGCGGGGGCCTGCGGTGGATCGCGGGCGGCATCGCCGGCGAGCGGGCTTTCATGTTCGCGGCCGACAAGATTCTCCAACGGCACCCGGCAGTCCTTGAATACCAGCTCGCCGCAGACGCCGTGTCGGAAATGCCCGCTGCGGTCGCTCTCCCGCATGCTCAGGCCGGGCGTATCGCGCGGCACGAGAAGCAAGCTCGCGCCATTTGCGTCGCTGCTCACCTCGACGGCGAACAGCTTGGCGAGCGGCCCGTTGGCGACCCGGTCCTTGACGCCGTTGATGACCCAGGTGTCGCCCGTGCGCACCGCCGTGGTCTTCACGCCGGCTTCGCCCGTTTCCGGGCGATGATAGTGAATTCCGAGCGCGGCATCGCTATCGGGCTCGTGATTTGCGAGCGCAAGGTGATGGCGATCGTCCGTCAGGAACGGCGGCAGGAACCGCGCCCGCTGCTCCGGCGTCATCAGCCGGTCGAACAAAACGTGGGCGAGCATCGAGGTCTGCGCGAGCACGGCCGCGACGTCGGGATCGCCCAGCGCGAGTTCCTCGGTCACGATGCAGCGAGGTGAGCGTGTCGGCGCCGGCGCCGCCGGCTTCCTCGGACAGCGCGAGCGATCGCAGCCCAAGCTGCGAGGCTTTGTCGAGCGCGTCGTTGAGCAGGGCGCGTGCGCGCCTCGAGGCGCTCGGGCCTGATCGCGAGCGGCTTGACCTCGCGGGCGACGAAATCGCGCACCGTGTCGCGGATTTCCAACTGCTCCGGACTCAGGTGAAGATTGTACATTCATGCGTCTCCGGGGATCTGGAATGCCGATCGCGGACGATCACGGGGATTTCCGTACGAACTTCTGTACCCGCCAGTTCAGCGTGTCGGCGACAAAGACGTCGCCTTGCGCGCTCACGGCGAGGAAATGCGCCTCGCCGAACTGGCCGGGGCCTTTGCCCTGGCTTCCGGTTGAGCCCAGAACGTTGCCGTTGAGGTCGAGCTTGATCAGCCGTCCGGCGTGTCCGTGCGCAAGCCAGAGGTTCTGATCCGGATCGATGAACAGGCCACACGGGTCCCGGGATGCTTGGATTCCCGCAGATACTTGCCGTCGGCGTCGAATACCTGGATCGCGCTGATTGTTGCGATCCGCCACGTAGAGCAGCCCCTGCGCGTCGATCGCGATCGAATGCGCGATATCGAACTCGCCCGGACCGGTTCCTTTCTTGCCCCACGCCTTGATGAAGTTGCCGTCCTTGTCGAACTTGATGACCTTCGGCTCGCCGCGCCCGTGCCCCTGCACCACGAAGATCTCTCCTGCGACCCGAACGCCATGTCGTTCGGCTCGTTGAAGAGGCGCAGGTGACCGTAGGAGTGCATCTCGCCGGCGGTGTCGCGCACGCCGAGCACGAGCAGGATGCGTCCCTCGGGACTGAACTTGTAGACGACATGCGAGCGCGCGTCGGTGGTCCAGATGTTGTCCTGCGCGTCGATCCGCAGTCCATGCGGCCGGTCGAACAGGCCGTCGCCCAGGGCGCGAACGAATTTCCCGTTGGCATCGAACTCCATCAGCGGATTGGGACCGCGATGCAGCACGAAAATATGGCCCTTGGAGTTGATCGCCACGCCCGAGGTGCCGCCGAAGGTCATGCCTGCGGGCAGGCTGAAACTGTCGGGGACCACGGCGTAGTCGAGCGGCGGCGGAGAGGCGGTCTGCGCAACAGCAGGTATGGACATCAGCGAGCTCATCAGCAGGATCGCAGCGGTTCTGACGGTTGTCATATCAGTGGCCCATTTGTTCAGCGAGGTCCCGGCGACGAGTCAGTCTCCCTTGATGCCCGCGGTCTTGATCACGCGGTCCCACTTCTCCAGCTCCGCTTTGATGTACTGGGTGAGGTCGTCGGGATCCTTGTAGAAGGCGATAATCTGCTGCTCGGTGAATATTTTCACCACCTCGGGATCCCTGAGCAGCGACGCGACTTCCTTGCTCAGGCGCGCGACCACATCCTTCGGCGTCTTGGCCGGGACGAAGATCGCGACCCACGCCGACATTTCGAAGCCGGGCACGGTCTCGGCGACCGCGGGAATGTCAGGCAGCGCCGGTAGGCGCGCCGGTTCTCCGACCGCAACCGGGACCGCCTTGCCGCCACGCACGTGCTCCAGCGCCGTCGCGACATTGTTGTACATGAGCTGCACGTCGCCGCCGATCAGCGCCATGGTCGCCGGGCCGACGCCGCGATACGGCACGTGCAGCAGCTTGATGCCGGTCTGCAGCGCCAGCAACTCGAGGCCGAGATGGCTGAAATTGCCGGTTCCGCCAGACGAATAGGTCAGCGCCCCGGGCTTTGCCTTGGCGAAGGCGATCAGCTCGGCCACGTTGCGGATGCCGACCGCGGGATGGGCGATGAGCATCGACGGGAAGCGGATCATCATGGCGACCGGGATGAAGTCGCGCAGCGGCTGATAGGCGAGCTTCTCGTACAGCGCCGGGTTGGCGACGATCGGCCCGTCGGAGATCGCAGCGATGGTGTAGCCATCAGGATCGGATTGCATCAGGGCCTGCAGGCCGATCGCTCCGTTGGCGCCGCCGCGGTTCTCGACATAAACCTGCTGGCCGAGCCGGTCCGACAGGTGCTTGGCGGCGAGGCGGGCGATAAAATCGGTGCCGCCGCCCGCGGGGAACGGACAGATCATCCGGATCGGGCGCTGCGGCCACGCTTGAGCGGAGGGCGAGGTCGACGCTTGGCCCGATGCTGGCCGCCGCTGGCGCCAGTGCCACCAGCGGCAGGGCGCAAGCGAGCGCGAGCGTGGCGGCTCGCCTGGCGAGATCAATGCGCATGTGCTTCCTCCCAATGAAGCGCCCGCCGGTTATTCCAGCGTGGCGTGGCTCGTTGGTTCTCTATCCTTGCACGGCGGCGGCGATCGCGTCTCCCATCTCCGTGGTGCCGGCCTGGCCGCCCAGATCCCGGGTCAGGTGCCTGCCCGCCGCGATCACGGTGTTGACTGCAGCGTGGATGCGGTTCGCCGCCGCAGTCGCCTTCGGCTCGCTGCGCTTGCGGCCGAGCCAGGCCAGCAGCATCTGGCCCGAGACGATCATGGCGTAGGGATTGGCGATGTTGCGCCCGGTGATGTCGGGCGCGGAGCCGTGGGTCGCCTGGGCCATCGCCTGCCGCTCGCCGACGCACAGGCCCGGTGCGAGGCCGAGCCCGCCGACCAGGCCCGCGCCGATATCGGTGAGGATGTCGCCGAACTGGTTGGTGGTCACCACGACGTCGAACTGCTGCGGCGCGGTCACCAGCTTCATCGAGATCGAGTCGATCATCATCTCCTCGAACGCCACGTCCGGATACTCGCGCGCCACCTTGCGGCATTCCTCCGCGAACATGCCGCAGGCCAGCCGGTACACCGGCTCCTTGTGCGCCGCGGTGACCTTCTTGCGCTTGCGGGTGCGAGCGATCTCGAAAGCCTCGCGCGCCACCCGGTTCGATCCCTTGCGCGTGATCACGCGCATGGCCACGGTAATGTCGTCGTTGGGCCGGAACTCGGGAGCCCCGCGACCACGGTCTCGGAATAGAGCATCCCCTCGGTGAGCTCGCGCAGGAAGACGATGTCGACGTTGCTGTGGATCGACGGAACGGTGGCATGGGAGAGCGCCGGCCGCACCGCCGCGAACAGGTCGAACTTCTTGCGCACCGGCGGCATCACCCAGGTGGCATCGCCGCGCGGGTAGGCGGCATGCCCGATCGGCCCCATCACCCAGCCGTCGAGCTCGCGCAGGCTCTGCTCGGTCACAGCCGGAAGCGTGTTGCCGTGCTCCTCGTGCCCGCGTTTGCCGATCGGCAGCGGCTGCCACTCGATCTCGAGCCGCTCGCGCGCGGCGGCCGCCTTCATCACCTTGACGCACTCCGGAACGACTTCGAGGCCGATGTCGTCGCCCAGCAGAATTCAATTCTCAAGCTCACTCCTCCACCACGATGCCGACGTCATCGACGTCGCGCTTCCAGTTCGCCATTTCGTTCCGCAGCCAGCCCTGGGGGTCATCGAGCGAGGATTGCGGCGGGACGACCATTCCGCCGCGCTCGAAGGCTTCCTGCATGTCGGGCACGGCCATGGCCTTCACGAACGCATGACGCAGCGCCTCGATAATGTCGGGCGGCACGCCCGACGGCGCGAACGCCGCCACCCATTGCGAGGCGCGAATGCCGGGGAAGCCGACCTCCGAGAGGGTGGGGACGTCAGGATGCTGCGGAAGCCGCCGCTCGGCCGCGATGGCGAGCGCGCGCACGCGGCCTGCCTTCATCATCCCGACGGGATTGGTGATGTTGAACCACGACACATGGATGTCGCCATTGGCGAGATCGCGGATGATCTCGGCGCCGCCGCCTTTGAAGGGAATGTGCACGAGATCGAGACCGGCGCGCTTGGCGAGGATTTCGGTATTGATCTGCTGATAGCTGCCGATCCCGGCGCTCCCGTAGCGCACTTTGCCGGGATGCTCCTGGCATAGGCGAGAAAGTCGGCGAACGCGGTGGGCGGGAAGTTCGTCGTCGTCGCGAGAAAGAAGACGGGCACGTCCGCCAGCGGGGTGATGATTTGGACGTCGCGCTCGTAATCGATCTTCATCTTCTTCGCGAGCAGGATCGGCGTCAATCCATTGGTGGAGATGTTGCCGATCATCAGCGTGTGCCCATCGGGCCTGGCTCGGGCCATCTCCTCGATCGCAATGATCCCGGAAGCGCCGGGCTTGTTTTCGATGAAGACACCGCGGCCCGAAGCTGTGTCGCAACTGCTCGGCATAGAGGCGGGCCACCACGTCGGTCAAACCGCCGGGCGCATAGGGCACCGAGGACCCTGATCGGCTTCGACGGATAAGGGTCTGCGCCGCCGCGCTGGCGGCAGCGAGGACGAGACAAAGGGCATGCACCAACGCCGGGCCGAAGCGCCGCATCTGCCGTCCTCCCACGGGCGCCCTCGCGGAGCGCTCTTGCTTGTCGAAAGATTGTAGGGAGCGGCGATGGCACCGCACAAGCCTCACGCGGGGCATGTGCGGTGCCGGACGCAGGTCAAGCGCCCGAGCCGTTATCGAGCCATCGAAACGTGTCTCCGGAAGGGAGGCAGCTTGCTGCAGTATAGAGGGTCGGCGCCGGCCTCAGCTCTTTGAGGCCCGGGCCGTTTCAATGAAGCCGCCGGCGCTGCCAGCGCGCTCCACGTCGTTGCAGTCAGCTTTCGTGTTGCGCGCGCCTGCCCTTTGGCCCCGTCCGTCGACATAGTCCTCACGCAGGCATTTGTAGATCGCCGCGGTGAGCAGCACGTGGCCGAGAGCGGCGATGAGGAGAAAAGCGATAATGAGCGGCGCCATGATCAGGTCGATGGGCATAGGGAGGCCCTTGCGGATTGATGGAGCGTCGCGGTCTCGGCGTTGGCCGCGCGCCGCTCGGCCAGCGCCTGCGCTGCCTGCTGGGCATGATCCGCGTTTTGCGCGATCCGGCTCAGATAAGGTTGCATCGCATAGCCGAGCACGGTGAGCGCGATCGCCGGCTTGCGCTGAAAGAGCGCTCCGCCGAGTTCGCGCTCCAATGCGATGATCCCGTTGGTCAGCGAGGGCTGGGAGACGCCGCTGCGCCTGGCCGCGCGGGTAAAATTGCGCTCCTCGCACAAGGCCAGGAAGTAGCGGATCTGGTGCATTTGCATGTTTTCACCCTCTGCGCATGAATCGCGCTCACACCCGCGACCTTGTCATGGGCGGAGCGTTCGGGCGGTGAGGTAGCTCACAAAGGGAAGAACTTCCGTGGACGGCGGCGCATGCGCGCGATCCGTCGAGAACCGGCTGGCGTCGTCCGATCCGTGAGCGAGCCTGACATGGCCGTCGCAGCTCGAGGATGCCGCCCACACCATCGTACCGACGCATGCGGCCGAAAGGCCGCAAAGCAGCATGTCGCTGCGACGATGAGGCCGGACCGGGCGCGGCCAGACCGGGATACCGTTTCGCGCGTCATCCGCGCAGCGTGCCTACGCTCTCGCGAACCGGCATTAGGACATATCGTTCAAGTCCCAGCGGAGACGTGAAGCCCGCATTGCGATGCAAAACGTCTGCTGCGGAGGTATGAAGCGCTTCACACCCCGGTGTGCGGCCGGGGTGTACGCTCCGCTTCAATTACGAACGCCGCGGTTTTGACTTGAGTGGCGCGGCGGCGTCGATCAAAGATCGGGCTTGAGAATGCGACGCATATCGATAGCCATGGGCTATACTGCTGCTTCCGGACCAGACGATTCCGCCCAAGCGCTCTGCAGTACGCGCGGTCGAGGACGGACGTCGGGTTGCTCGTTCTTGAGCAGCCGAGGAGCGACTCTTATGTCGATTTTAGGGGCAAACCGCCGGCGGAGCGAACACGGGACAGGCTTGTCCCTGCTCCGCAATCATCCACTTGTTTCAGGATCTTCCGGCCTCGGTGATCGAACATCTCGGGTCGTATATGAAGACGCGGAAGGTGCCGCGGGGCGCCACGATATTCGCGAAAGGAGACCCCGGCACCGGGTTGATGGGAGTGCTCGCCGGAAGCGTCAAGGTGAGTGTTGCCTCGGCCGAGGGCAAGGACATCGTGCTCAACATCTTTCGCGAGGGTGAGGTTTTCGGTGAGATCGCCTTGCTTGACGGCCGTCCTCGCACCGCGGATGCCACCGCCATGTCCGACTGCGAGCTTATCGTCATCGAGCGGCGCGATTTCGTGCCGTTCTTGAGCAACCATCCGGACGTGACGATCAAATTTATCGAGATTCTCTGTTCGCGTTTGCGCCGGACGAGCGAGCAGGTCCAGGACGTGACATTCCTGAATTTGCCGACGCGGCTGGCAAAGCGTTCGCTTCAGCTGACGTCGTCCGACCAGGGCGGTGCGCCGGGACGCAAAGTCGCCATCACGCAACGCGAGATCAGTCAGATGATCGGCAGATCTCAGGAAAGCACCAACAAGCAACTGCGTGCGTGGGTCAAGCGCGGTGGGTTCGGCTCGAACGCGGCGGCGTCAGCGTGGTGGCGCCGGACAAGCTCGCCGCGATTGCCGCCGAGGGCTCCGATTTCGATCCGTCGTGAGGCGACGTTTCGCGCAATGAATACTGAATACGCCCCTGGAGTCAGCTTTCGATACTTCCTGCCGCACCACGTCCTCGATGATCGCTTCGGCGTCCTCGCTCCAGTGCCTTGAACCGCAGCGGTCGCGGACGCCCGATCGGGATCGTGGCGCGACAGAAAACGTAACCCTTATCGGTCCATTGGCGAGAAACGCGACCTCCTGGGCGCGGATGTCGACATGACCGTGTTTGCAGAAATCGCAGTCTCGCGCGTTGTCTAGGTCCGGACATGGTCCCCACCGACCGTAAAAGGCTGGTTTCGGCAACGTCGCACGAGTGTTTCGGCGGCATGTGTGAACTAGTTCACACAGATCGATGGAATTCCGGGAATACCGCCCCGAGGGGGCGCCTGAGCAGGCGAAGGGTGTCTGCGCGGGGCTACGACAATGCCCCGGCTACGCCCTCGGCTTCGAGCAGCTTCGACAATTGCCTGCGCGCGTAGAACATGCGGGTTTTGACGGTATTGCCGCGGATGCCGATGATCTCGGCAACCTCCCGCACCGATTTCTCGCTGATAGTAGACCAGATCGATGACCTCCCGATGCTCCCGGGAGAGCCGCCCCAGGCACTTGCGCAAGATTTCCCACGATGCTTGATCTCGAAGGCGACTTCCGGCGTATCCGCCGGATCGCTGATCTCCGGCCCTCCTGGTCGGATGACGCTTCTTGCGGGCGGCGGCGTAGCTCGGCCAGCGCCTTGTAACGGGCAATGGCCAACAGCCAGGTCGTGACCGCCGAGCGTGCCTCGAACCGGTGAGCCTGCTGCCAAACGCTGAGAAACACGTCGCTGGTAAGGTCCTCCGCGAGCCGCATTGTCGCCCACCATGCGCAGGACGAAACGGTAAATCCGGGTGTGGTGCCGCGCGAACAGCGCCTGCATCGCGAGCCTGTTGCCGGTCGCGATCTTGGCAATCAGCGCCTCATCCGCGGTATCGACGGCCTCGGCGGCGCCCAGTTGGCCGGAACGTCGCGGTTCGGCCCAGCAAGATAGTTGCGCATTGGCAGCCTCCCAGTTTGATCCGTCTATGACTAGGCCGGGGGCCGGAAACCTTCTGTTAACCACATCACACTTTGACCGGACCTTTCCCTGGTCGGGATCACGAACAAGAGAGCCCGGTATGACCGGGCTCCTGTAGATCGGCGTGTGGCCGGGATGGCGGCGCGGATGCGGATTCAGCAATACGGCGCCGCTTGCGCCCCGACGTGTCGTAGTGGGGAATGCAGGACTGCGGCCGGCTCTGGGCAAACGACACGGTCGTCGCTGCTGCCAGCGCAAGCGCGAGTGTCACCACCAGCTTTACAAAGCGACGATGTCATGGCGCATCTCCGTGGTGACGAACTCCCGCTGAGCAGGACCCCCGGCGAAACGATGCTGGTCAGCAGGCTGCATCAGCGGGCCGGTCGAATACCTGGCCGCTTGCAACCGGAGCATGCCACCCCGCGCCGTCGCAGGTTGGTGAGGCAGCCCACAGATCCAATTGGTGATCCGCGCGACGGCGCTGCCTCGGCAAGGTCGCGGCGTGTCGGCGCATGTCCTGGGGTTGGCGGAGCCCGCGTGCTCGTCTAACTTCCGCTCGACCCGCAAACGAACGGGCGAACATAACGCGTCGACAGGTGAGGGACGATGCCGGGTTCAACGAGCAAGGCTGTGCTGTTCGCCGCGCTTGTCGGCCTGCTCGCGGCAGTGAGCGGCGCCGCGTACGCGCAAGCCTATCCGAGCGGCCCGGTCGAAGCTCATCGTGCCGGTCCCGGCGGGCGGCGTCACCGACACCATGGCCCGCATCGTCGCCCAGCGGTTGACCGAGGCGTGGGGTCACCCCGTCGTCGTCGACAACCGTCCGGGCGGGAATTATGCCGTCGGCGCGCAGGCGGTTGCGCGTTCGCCCGCGGACGGGCTCACGCTCTTGGTTGCGCCGGATTCCACCGTGACCGCCAATCCGCATCTGTTCAGCAAGCTGCCCTACGATCCGGTGAAGGACCTGACGCCGATCATCGTGTTGTGCCGGATTACGCCGGTATTGGTGGTCAACCCGTCGCTCGACGCGAAGAGCGTGCCGGAGCTGATCGCGCTGGCGAAGGCCAAGCCCGGCAGCATGAATCTACGGCTCCTACGGCATCGGCACCTATGCGCACCTGAGCATGGAAGACTTCAAGCAGAAGACGCGGCACCGACATCGGTGCACATCCCGTATCAGCGGCGGCGCGCCGGCCGCGACTGCGCTGCTGGCCGGCGATGTCTCCATGCTCCTGCGCTCAACCTCAGCAGCATCTGAGGAGCATGCGATGAAGGCCGGCAAGGTCAGGATTCTTGCCGTCGCCAGCGACAAGCGCGCGGTGCTGCGCCCGGATTTGCCCACCGTTGCCGAGGCCGGCGTGCCCGGCTTCTCCACCACCGCCTGGTTCGCCCTGTGGGGCCCGCCAAACATGGCGCCCGAGCTGGTGGCGAGAATTCACGCCGATGTCGCCAACGGTCCTGGGTCGCCGCAATCGCGCGAATTCTTCCGCACCAATAGCTTCGAGCGCGTTGATCTTTCCCCGCGCAATTTTCCCAGCTCATCCAGGACGACCTCAAGCACTGGGGCGCGCTGGTGAAGGCGGTCGGCGCCAAGCTCGATTGAAGGATCGAGGCTCCTCGGGATTGCGGCAATAAAGACCATCGGCAGGTTTGCTGTCGCGGACCAACGGCGAGGGTGACAAAACGTCAGAGGGACACAATCGTGACTGAACAATACCCGCCCATTCGCCGCTTCGTGACCGGGCACGATGCCGACAACGTCGCCAAGGTCATCATGGAGGGGCCTGCGACCAACGTGAAGCGTCCGAGCGCCGCCGCTGTCTCGACCTTGATCTGGTCGACCGACCGGACGCCGGCCGACATCTCGATCGGCGAAGACGTCGAGGATCTGGGCGCGCGCATCATCGGCACCGCGCCGCCGGCGAACGGGACGCGGTTCGCCGTCATCGATTTCCCGCCGGACAACGAGCCGCGGATGCACCGCACCGAGACGGTCGATTACGTCGATCGTGCTCGAGGGCGAGATCGAGATGGACATGGACGATTCGACGGTGAAGCTCAAAGCCGGCGACGTCATGGTCCAGCGCGGGACCAACCATGCCTGGGCCAATCGCAGCGCCAAGCGCGCCCGCGTGGCCTTCGTGCTGATCGACGCCACGCCGTTGGGCATAGGTCATCCCGTCACCGGCGCCGCCAACGCGCGGTGAAATCGCAACGCGCTCGAGCTCGCCCCATTTCAACCGGACATGCTTTGAGCCTACTGCTGCGGGCGCTCGATGTTGGCGTTTTCGCGCAGCCATTTCTCATAGGCCGGGTCGATGCCATCAAGCCCGAACGTCTTGAGGCGGGCGGCATCGAGGACGAGCATCTTGTCCGGCGACCGCTGCATCATTTCCTTGTACAGCCGGTCCGGCATGCCCATGCGGGCGAGGTAGACCTGAACCTTTTTCGCCGGCCCTGCGTTTTTCTGACTGCCGCGCGACGGGCTCGGCTCTTTCGGATCGGGCAGGCGGTAGATCCCCACTCTGTCCGGCACGGGGAGCGGCGCACGCCGGCCGCGAGCACCAGGACGCACGCGCCCAGGCATTCCGCATGATCGTCGAGGGCCGTCAGCACCGACAGCTTCCTGACTTCCTCTCCGAGTTCGATGGCCGCGGACACGTCTCCGCCCGACGAGTTGAGATAGACCGTGAGCTCGTCGTTGTCCGGGCGCAGGAACCGGATCAGCTGCAAGGCGTGGGCCGCCGCGTTCTTGTCGATCGGGCCGTCGATCGCCACGCCGGCGGTGTGCCCCGCGCTGTCGAGGTTGTAGATGGTGACGGTGCCCTCCGATGCCTGGTCCGCTTCCGGCTCCGCGGCCAGCGTGAGACGGGTGCGCAAGGCTCATGAGGCATACCGCGCCCACCGTCGCGGCTTTGAAGACATTCAGCATAAGCAATCCGCTGGACAGCGTGATTCCGGCGAGGCGAGAGTCTATCAGGGATGCCGAGCGGACCGAAAGCGCGAAAACCGGCGCATCGACAGCGCAGTTCGGGTCCTGTGGCGGGCCGGACCTGACCGGCCGGTTGGTCGGGAACCCCACCAACGCCCCGCATGCGACCCTTCCGGAGGCTGAACCGGACCTTCTGGCGACCGACCGAGTTGCCGAAATCATAAAGGGTGATCATCCGGCGCTCGGCGTTCAGGGCACGATGTTGTCGGTGCGATAGTCGGCCGGGCTGGCGATCTGCATGACCTCGAAATCGTCGGAATACTCGATGTGCTCCTGCGGGATCTCGCCCTGATAGGCGATGCAGTCGCCCTGGCGCACCGTCACCTCGCCCAGGCCTTCGAACTGGGTGCGAAACCAGCCGCGCATCACGAAGATCAGATGAAAGCTGGTGTTGTGGGTGTGGCGCGGGCGCCGCCGCCCGGCTCGAATTTCTTGATGGCGCGGCCGATGGTCCCGCCGATGCGGCCCTCGGTCGCTTCCGCGAGCCCGAGATCGCGATATTCCAGAAACGGCCGCAGGCCCTTGCGCGTCCACTCGGTGCCCTCGAGCCGCGACAGCACGATCTTGGGTTTCAGCGTGGACATGTTTCCCTCCCGCTTAGATCGGTCGGTACCGGCGGCCTTGGTGGACTATGGCCGCTTGCCCGCTACAATCGTCGCAAGCGTACGCACGCCGGGCAAGCACTTCGCGCAAGTTTCGCCACAACAAGTGCGGCGCATGACGGTGGTCCGGCAAGATCCGCCGCGGCCGCCCGGGAGGGACGACGATGGACATCAATCGCGCAACGCGCGTCGCCGTCGGCGCGCCATCTGTTGGTGCCCGTTTCTTTCGCGCTGTTTCGGCGCGCTCGCGCTGGTCGTCGCGGCGTGCGGCTCGCTCGCGGCGCAGGAAGCCTGGCCCAACCGGCCGATCAAGCTCGTCGTTCCGCTGACGGCGGGAGGCGGCGTCGACATGATGGCGCGGCTCACCGCCCAGCAGCTCAGCGACCAGCTCGGCCAGCAGGTGGTGGTGGAGAACCAGGGCGGCGCCGGCGGCACCATCGCCGCCAACGCGGTCGCCCGCGCGCGGCCCGACGGCTACACGCTGATCTTCCAGTCGGTCTCGTCGGCCGCGGTCAACGCCCTCGTCTACAAGAACCTGCCATACGATCCGATCAAGGACCTGATCCCGGTCACGCTCGCCGGCAGCTTCCCGCTGGTGCTGGTCACCAACCCGGACCTGCCGGCGAAGGATCTGGGCGAGCTCATCGCGCTGCTGAAGGCCAATCCCGGCAAGTACAGCTACGGCTCCTCGGGCGTGGGCACGATGCCCCACCTCGCCGGCGAGTTGTTCAAGTCGATGGCCGGCGTCGACATGGTGCACGTGCCCTACCGCGGCAATTCGGCGATCATGGCCGATCTCTTCGCCGGGCGCGTCGCCATCATGTTCGACGGTCCGCCGACGCAGCTCGGCAACATTCAAGGCGGCAAGGTGCGCGCGCTCGCCATCACCACGGCGGAGCGTTCGCCCGTGCTACCCACGGTGCCGCCGGTCGCCGACACGCTGCCGGGCTACGCCATCCCGTTCTGGACCGCGATCTTCGCCCCCGCAAACACGCCCAAGGACATCGTGGAGCGGATCGCCGCGGAAACCAGGAAAGCGATGCAGAACCCCGACGTGGTTCGCCGCTACGGCGACGTCGGCATCGTCGGCATCGGGTCGAGCCCGCAGGAGCTCGATCGTTTCTGGCGCGAGCAGCTCGACTACCTCGGCAAGATCGTGAAGGGCGCCAACGTCAAGCCGGTGGAGTAGCCGATCTGAAAGCGGTTTCGTTCCGGGTCGGGTTGCGCGGCGGCTCGCCGCGTTCGCAGCGGCCTTCGCGGCGTTAAGCGACCGTAAACGTCCCGGTCTTCGATCGGCTTCCGACACGAAATGGTCGGATTCCGGTGACGCAGGCCCAATCCCAAGAATGGCTTGAGGCTGCGTGCCCTTATTCGATTGGCACGATCGCCGCGATCGAACCCTTCTCGGTGCCGCAAAATAACCCCTCATCATACATCAAAATATCCGCATTCCTCACCACGCTCGGCTGCGGGCCTCCGATGCTCCCTGTTTTCGCGGACGTCATGGGGCCCCATCGGGATCCGCGCGTCCGGAAACGCGCAACTCACAAGGAATTTGTCCGTGAGACAGTCGAAACAGCGGTTGCGAATTGGCGCGCTGCCTCGTCCTTGCCGCGGGCGTTCTGCTCTCCGAGCCGCTGGGGACCCCGCCTTCGCGCAGGGTGCCGAGGCGCGGATCGCATGATCGTCATGCGCGAGGACGAGCACTCCTTCAGGATCACGCGCGCCGAGTCGGTGGAGGCACTGGTGACGTTTCTGTCACCGACGACGTTCCGCGTGCGCATCCTCCCGCTGGAGCCCGACACCTCGGCTCTTCCGGAATATGTGACCACCAAATCGGATGAGTCCTACCCGCCCGTCGACGTGCGGGTCGACGCGCAGCCGAATGAGGTGACGTTCAACACGTCCGCGGCCATCCTGAATCTGTCCCTGGAGGATCAGGTCCTTTCGCTGGAGCTGCGCAGCCGCGACAAGGTCTTGATCGACGGCTGGGACATTGACGCCGGCGAACGCGTCGCGCGCATCGAGTTGCAGAGTGGTGAACGCATCTATGGATTTGGCGACAAACGCGCCGCCATGGATCAGCGCGGGCAGAAGATCGACATCGTCAATCGCGACGCCTTCGCGAGCGAGTCAAATCAGAGCTACAAGAGCGTGCCCTTCTACATGAGCAGCGCCGGCTACGGTCTGTTCTTCCACAACTACCGGCCTTCAACCTTCGATGTCGGCGCGTCGGTCAAGAACCGGCTGCAGCTCAAGGCCAGCGGCGGAGAGATGGATTTCTACATATTCGTCGGCGCCATGAAGGAGATACTTTCGCAATTCACCGAGCTGACCGGACGCCCGGCAATGCTGCCGCTCTGGGCGTTCGGCTACCATCAGGGCAAGGCCACCTATCGCGGTCGCGAAGGCCTCGACGTCGGACAGCAGATGCGGGCAGCGCAAGCTGCCGTTCGACGTCATCTACTACGACGCCTTCGACCAGGAGGCCACCAGCCGGACCTTCATCGACGCGCTGTGGGAGCGTTACCGCGGCAGGCTGACGGTCGGATTTGGCATGCCGATGTTCGGGACCTGGCGCGGCAACGACGACTCTGCCTTTGCTCAACGACCTTGCGGCGCGCGGCTTCCTGATGGTCGATCGCAACAACCGCCCGGCGATCGGTCGCGATACGAACGTCGAGGACGACGAGGACAAAAGCTCGGTGGCGTATCTGGACTATTTCTCGGCGCGCGCCGTGGACCATGTCTTTGCGGTCAAATGGGACGACGCGCTCAAGAATGGCGCAACGCTCGGCATGGTCGACTTCGGCGAGCTGGACCACGTCCGCAACGCGGACCAGAAATTCTGGCCCAGCACCGGCATGTCGGTGGCGCAGACGCGAAACCTGTTCGGGCTGGTTTATCCGCTCGCGGTGGTGAACGGCGTCCTCGACCGCGTCGGCGGACGCAGCACCGGAATGGTGCGGCCGGGTTTTGCGGGAAGTCAGCGGCTCGGCTGGACCACGACCGGGGATCTCGGTTCCCACCTATGCCAATTTCCGCGCGCATACCCGCGCCATGCTGAACTTGACGCTTTCCGGCTTTTCCAACGTCGGACAGGACATCGGCGGCTGGGACGGCAAGTCACAGGACATTCTCTATGCGCGCTGGTTCGGGGCGGCAACGTTCTATCCCTTCATGTGGTCGCACGGTAAGGGCGATCATGAACCCTATTCCCACGGCGAGGCGGTCGAGAGCGCGGCACGGTCGTTCCTGAATCTGCGCTACCGCCTCATTCCCTATCTCTACTCGCTGCACGAACTGGCGCATCGAACCGGCATGCCGGTCATCCGCCCCGTTCATTTGCAGGAGCCGCAGGATCCGGCCGGCGTTCGCATCGATGATCAGTTCTTCGTCGGCGACAACATCCTGGTGGCGCCGCTGTTCAACGACGACGGCGATCGCAAGCTCTATCTGCCCGAAGGCACGTGGTACGACCTCTTCGGCGAACAGCAGCCGGTTCGGGGCGGCGTAAAATCGAGCGCAAGTCGGTTCCGCTCAATCGCCTCCCGGCCTATGTGCGCGCGGGCTCGGTGATCCCGCTCGGGCCGGCGATGCAGTATACCGGGCAACAGCCGGTCGATCCGTTGTCCGTCGACGTCTACGGCTTTGCCCCGATCGACCTCGCGGGCAAAACCTGGACCAGCGCATTTTCATTGTACGAAGACGACGGGCTGAGCATCGCCTATCAGAGCGGCGAGTTCCAACGTACCCACCTGCGCTTCAGCCAGACCGGCGAGGGCGTCCGGTTCGATGTGACCCCGGAAAGCGGTGACGGCGCTTTCCAGAGCGTGTCCCGGCGCGGTTATCGCCTCCAGTTCCACGGCATCGAGGGCACGGTGAACGTCGTCCGCCTCGACGGCAAGGCGATCCTGGCGGCGGGCGCCGAAACCGGCGGCAGCGCGCGCTACTGGCGTGGTCGAAGAACGAATGGACGGGCGACATCTCGGTTGTCATTCCGCCGTCGGCGCCCCACGCCTTCACCGTGGAATTCGCAACCGAGCGCCAAGAGCCATCCAGCCCGGTAGCAGCCGCGCATCGTTCGGCCTGGATACGGGCGGCGGATATGCTGCGTAGGAGCGACGTTGCAGGGAGCACAAGGCGGACTACACCTCGGCGGCGCGCCGCCTCCGGCTTGGCGGCTCGCTCATGTGACTGCTCCGTCCGGGGCTTGAGAAGGCGCGACGCAACGGCTGAATCCCAATAGGCCAACCCAATAGGCCAAAAGGGAGAGCCACCGGCCTACGGCGTCCAGCACGAAGCAGTCACGATTTTTGAACCCGTCGGGCTGCCAGGTTCGAGGGAAAATATCGGATGCGGATCCAGCGCGTGATCCCCAAAAGCCGCTGATTTTTCAAATCAGATCATGCGGACGGACAATACATAGAGCGCAATCGCGCGTGGTCGTTGGGAGAAAAAGGCTGGCAGTTTCGCGCGCGCCTGTCCCCGGTGCGCAGGCGTGCTCGATCAATCGTCTTCCGTTCAAGCCATCTCGACAGCAGGCGTCCTGGGACCGATACTTGCGTCATGGAAGACGCCGTCCTGCACGACACCACGCCGTTGGCGTTCGAGATCGTGGCCAACAATCGGGATGGAATGCGAGTCGAGCTGCAGACCATCGGGGACGCCGCGGGATTCATCTGCGACGAGTTCATCGGTGAACGCGCATCGGACGTCGACTGGAAGCACGCAGCGACGTCGCTCGCGGCAGCTTCTGGAAATTCGGCCCTTGTTCAGCACGCGACCGAAGCCGTGCATAGCCTGCTCAAGACCGAGGGGATGTTGAGCGACTAGCGCATGCCCCGATCATCGGGCGGCGTAGGATGGCCACCAGGGCGGTCGGCGCTCTCAAACGAAAACATCTGCGAACAGTGCGCCCGGCCCGGCAGATTGTCGGGCCACAAAAATGACTTCCATTTGACGGATTGGGGGCCTGATTTTACGGAAACGTTCCTTGCCATTGGTGCGGAAATTTACGGTTGTTACGCTTCAACAGCGTGCAGAAAATCGGAGAACTGCGATGAAGCGTCTTGCGATCCTGACCTTTCCCTCGGTGTGATGGTTGCGCCATTTCAGGCCCATGCCCAGAAGCCGGTGGAGTTCAACGGCATGGTGTTCGATCTCGCCGCCTGCGCAAGGCTATGAGGCGCCGCAAGGCGCAGGCGCCGGTGACGACGACCAAGTCCAGAACGTCAGCGCATCAACATGCACCACCGCCACCACAGCCATGCCTCGTCGTAATGCAGCGCGGCTGAACAGAAGCACGGCGAGCTCTGGTCTGCGATACTCCCACGCGCCCCGGGCTTGCCCGGGTCGCAACTCATGCGCGCATTCGCGTGCGGGAGGAGCGCATCGGGGGCGCGGCAGCTTCTGTGTCGAGGCCAAGGGACCCGCCGGCAGAAGCCTGCGAGCCGCGTTGTGGAGATCACTTCCGCCTCGTCGAGGGTGTGACGGTCTCCCGGCCGCTCGACGCCGCCCTCAGCCGCCGCCCTTGAGTTGCTGATACACCGCGGTGACGAACCGGTCGGCGCTCGTCCCTGCACCGGCCGGCTGAAGTCCGCCCGGAACTTTCGCGTCGAACGGCGCGGTGATCTTCGCGGCCAGCACGTCCTGCAGGGTTTTGCCCTGCGCGATCGACTGCTGCACCTTTTCCCGGACGGCGAAAATCATGTCGCGATAGGGAACGATGTCGTCTCGCGCTTGATGATCGTGCCGTGACCTGGGACGAGCTTCGTGTCCGGCCCGGCAAGCTCCATCGTGGCGTCGAGCCCTTCCAGCATTCCCTTCAGCGAGCCGCCGTTGGCGATGTCGATGTAGGGATAACCGTAGTTGCGGTAGAAATCGCCGATCATGATCACGTTCGCGTTCTCGAACCTGATGATCGTGTCGCCGCCGGTATGGGCCGCCCTGATCGGGATCAGGTCGACCACTTCGCCGTTCATGCGGATCTTCAGCGGCGTGCCCATCCCGTATGTGATGACGGGAAACCCGGCCGGATTCGCTCAGGGATTTGCACTGGCATTGGGCGATTTCGATATCCGCACCATTCCTTCGCGCAGCTCCTCGCGCGCGAGGATCATGGCGCCGAGTCTTGCAAAGTTCGCATTGCCCGGCCGTGTGGTCGCGATGGATGTGGGTGTTGACGAGATAGCGAATCGGCGCCGCGCTGATGCGTCTGATCGCCGCCAACGACCTTGTCGGTAAGCTGCGCGTACTGGGAATCGACCATCAGGATGCCGTCCGGTCCCGCGAGCACGCCGATCCGGCCGCCCGCGGCGTCGTCGTGCGACGGATCGAGACCGCCCGAGCCGGACAGCATGTAGAGGTTCGGCGCCATCTGATCGGTGATGATCTGGACCTTGTTGAAGTCCATTTGCTGGGCGAAGCCGCTGTTGGCAAGCGGCGCCGCGGCCAGGACCGACCACCAATAGCCATGCGGGTTTCATGGGCGTTTGCTCCCTTTGCGCCAAATACGAATAGCAACCTTTCGAATAGATGCTCACGAGCGAAATCGTGCTTCAATCTGAGCGATTTCGCTCTGCTGACGTCACTGGCGGTGAGGGGGCATGGCCCCTCTCCGCGCGCAGTCGGCGGTGCGGCGACCGACAGCGATCAGATCACCGGGTCGCGTCGGCGAGCTGGATACACGCCGCGCTCGAAGGCGTGTCGTAGAGGGCGAGCGCCTTGCGATCCGCGAACGGCAGGAACTGCATCAGGATCACGCCGGTGATGCCGCGCGTCGGATCGAGCCAGTAAGTAGGTGTTGTTGATTCCGCCCCAGCTCAGGCTGCCGGCGGACCGTTTGCCGGGCACCGCGTCGGCGGTGATCAGGAATCCGAGGCTCCACTTGTCGCGTGCCGTCGGCGACGAACGAGAAGTCGTCGCTGCGCGCCGGCAGCGCGGTCTTGAGCGCCGGCAACGCCCGACGCGCGCCGATGTGCGTTCTGGCCCATCAGCGACGACCGAGCTCGGCCGACAGGATGCGCCCGCCGTCGAGCTCGCCGCCGTTGAGCAGCGCCCGCGTGAAGCGGATGTAGTCGCTGGCGGTCGACGACAGGCCGCCGCCGCCGATCGGCGTGAAGCCCGAGGTCGGCGGCTGCACCGGAATCCTTCGCCGAGTCGTGCCGTCGGCCTGCCGGCGATTGACCGTCACCAGGCGCGCCTGCCTTGTCCTTCGGCACATGGTAGAACGTGTCGGCCATCCCGAGCGGCGTGAAGATGCGCTGGCGGAAATAGTCCTCGAGCGGCTGGCCCGAGACCTTCTCGACCACCCGGCCCAGCCAGTCCGTGCTGGTGCTGTAGAGCCACCGCTCGCCCGGTTCGAACACCAGCGGGCCCACCGCATATGTCCTCGCCCGCGCGCGGCTTGAAGTCGCGCACGGTCGGGCTGGTGAAGCCGTAGCCGAGCCCCGACGTGTGCGTGAACAGATGCCGGATGGTGACCGGCTTGGTGGCCGGCCGCAGCCGGTGAGCGCCGGTGGCGCCGTCGAACGATCTCGAACACGTGACAGCTGTCGCGAATTCCGGCAGATATTTTTCCACCGGGTCTTCGATCGCAAGGCGGTTCTGCTCGACCAGCTGCATGGCGGCGGTCGAGGTGATGGCCTTGGTCATCGACGCGATGCGGAACAGCAGATCGAGCTGCAGCGGACGGCTCGAGCCGATGTCGGCCACGCCGAACGCGCCCTGATAGATGCACGCGCTTGCGATCGGCCGCCATGACGACCACGCCGGCCACGTCCTTGCGCTCGACCGCGCGGCGCATGGCACGTCGATGGACTGGGGTTGTTGCGCATGGGCGGCGTACGGCCAGGCCGCGCCGCGCCGCCGAGCAGGGGTCATGAACTCGCGTCGCTTCATCGGATCGTCCTCCCGTTTACCGGCATTAGGTGTCGGCTCTGTGGCGGTTGGCGAAAGCGTATCACCGCGGCAGTAGTGCTGCTACGCCGTCTCGTCATCCAGCCTCGATCGGACTTCCACAGGGCCGGTGCGGGCAGCCTCGCGTGAATAGGAGCCATGGGGCGATCTCTCAACGTTGGGCGAGCACGCCACGCGTTAGAAGCGACTTGCGCCCCTTCCTACGACGAGCACGACGCTGTGCGGATGTCTGCCGGGGACGACCAAATTTCCCTCGATGATTCCTCGTCGTTTCCCGGATCAGGTAGCCGTCAACCGTTTTCAATGTCGGCGTCGATCTTTCCCGAGAGCGCGGGCCCCTCTCTTATTCTTCTTCTTCCGGGCGCAGCGGTCTTCTTTAACGCGCATCCTCGCGCGCCGCGCGGAGCGACGCGTTCCGCCCCCGTGGTCATCAGTGAGCATGAGGAGCGATCAAGCGCGCGGGCGGTTGGGGTCGCCCACCAACCTGGCAGCGTGTTGATATCTACCTTAGATTGTATTATAGGTTATACACTACCATTTTGAGCGGCCATGAGCCGATGTCGCGAGTTCATTCGATCGGCCATCGATGGGGTCGGCGAACTAAGCTGACGTGGCAGCGAGACGGTCAGACGTGCGGGGCCGCTTGCTCGCGTCGATCGAAACAATTGTTCAGACCAGAGGAGTGTCGTCCATGGACATGCTCATCACGTTGGCTGCCGATCATCTTCCGCGCGATCAACATCGCCCCGCAAATCCAGCAGGCGATTCACACCGGACATCGACCGTAAAGGCCGTCGAAGACAACGCCGGGAACCTTCTGCCCTTGTTGAGCAGATCGGTAAGCTGATGTTTCCTGGCATCAAGGACAGCTTGATGCCGGCCGCGGCGGCTTCGACGATGTTCGATCCGTCCACGGTGAAGTGGGCCCAGACCGCGCCGAACGTGCTGCATATCGCGCACCCCTCGCCTCTCGATGTCGACGGAGAGTACGGTCCGCTGACCACGGACGCCGTCAAGAACTTCCAGGAGCCAACGGAATGGTGGTTGACGGATGGGCCGGCGACAAGACCCAAGAGAAGCTTCAGCAGGCGGTGGCCGGGCACTGAGCGACTGGAAAGCGCGCTGGAGTTGCTCTGGCGTGATCTCATTTCACGGCTGCCGCCGATGAAAATGTTCGGTGGCAACTTATCGGCGGGCGCGCAGGCTCACTTGCTTTTTCGCGGGGGCGTAAAAGACGCTGTCGACCTCCACGATATCATCGTCGAACAGGCGCTGGACCTCGATCATCGTGCGGGGTGGATAGGGCGGCTTGCCCCAGAGCTCTGCCTGCGCCTTGTCGAACCATGGGCGCGTAACGATGCAGGTCGCTGACGTATACGGTGACCCGCACGCAATCCTGCAGGCTTGCGCCCCCCGACTGGGCAATCAACCTGACATTGAGGAATGCCTGACGAATGCGGGCCTCGGGATCCTGCACCAGTGTGTTGGTCGCCGGATCGACGCCTTGCATGCCGGCGACAAAGACGAAGTCACCCGCGATTTCCTCGGTTTGACATCAGTCGCGTGTCAAACGAAGAACGCTCCCTTGTCCCGCCTCGGCGCATGCGGCTCAGGTCGCGGCTATGATAAGCTACCTGAAGGCCGCCGGGCGCGATCGCGCCTTCGGCCGTCTCGGTTCGGATGGTGCCGGCAATGATCACGTGTCGGGGTTGTCGTAAGCCAGTCCCTGGCGGTCTGCTGGACCGTGCCGGTACTCGTCGCTGCAGCGCAGGGAAGCCGAGAAAGCCTTCTACGCCGGCAAGACCGTGCGGATGATCGTGGGCCTGCCGCCTGCCGGCGGCTACGACATCTTCTCCAGGCTGATCGCGCCCTACCTGGCCAGGATCGCTGGGGACGACGGGTCATCGCCGAGAACCAGCCCGGCGCTGGCGGACTATCGTAAAGCTCTAATCGCTCGTACAACATGCAACTGAACGAAGTAATAC
>ERZ1370068.2717-contig-1850_pt1 | contig 49232 bp, 70 predicted proteins | sample MGYA00561227_ERZ1370068 | MGnify/ENA primary metagenome ERZ1370068 (study PRJEB38410, sample SAMEA6850437) | metagenome | study: Metagenomic assessment of the ecological functions of the soil: analysis of the soil microbiota associated with the... | reverse complement strand
ATGTACTTCGTTCAGTTACGTATTGCTTGTTTTAGTTTTCCATTCCGAGCCGACTGTATCAAACTCTCGCGGAATCCGCTAAATCACTCTGCGACGAACCGCTGCTTCGGCGTTGGCCGCATTGTTTTCTGCCAATTCCCACCGCGCATCCTGGATCCACCAGCCGGATTGGGCTTGATCGATCCAACTGGCGAAAGATGCTTTTGATCTTCGGGACGTTGCTACGGGTATGCCGTTGGCTTTGGCGATCTCAGCGTAGAACTGTTCCGCGTCGCGATTTTTCGGCATCGAGAAGAATTGTTGACTTCAGCGCGCGCTTTTAAGTCGAGGCCGTCTGGCATTGCGCACGGCCAGCATGCCGTCTGGGCAATGCCGATACCGCGGTCCCATGTAGGGTTTGATGGCGCCGCTGCGTTTGATCAGTCCTTCAGAGCGCGGATAGCCGGATGGACACGTTGATATCCGCCTCCTGCGCCTGCTGCGCTTCGCTCACAAAGCTCAAGGATGCGAACAGGGTCGGCGCGCGGCAGTTGAAACTCTGCAGTTGCGGCGCCAGCTTGACGGGCTCCTTGGTCCACCCCAGGTTTCTTTGACGATCTGCTCGGCGGCGCGCTCGACGGCGGCAGAATAGATATTTACGGTGACGCAGGCGCTCGCGAGCAACACCGTCAGAAAAACGATTCGGTTGAACGTGAGTCCTCGTTGTTAACTACCGGTTTGTCCGGATTTAACGCGCTCCAAGCGGCCCAGCAGCTCGGAAAAGCCATTATTCTGGGTAATGACGATATTCACGGTCGGCGGCAGCCAGCTGCCGACCGCAAATATTCATTATCACCCTCGCTCTCGACACCGCGCAGGTGAGGCGATCGTTTAAGCGTCGGCACAGAGCCTAGTTTACTGTAACGAAAGCTGTCGAAAAGGGCGGCAAGCCCGCCGTACACAGCACGCCGCCACAACGCCTGCCCCGAAGCGCCCGAAAATTAATTTTGTTCAGTGCGTCGACACTGATGCGTTGGTCAACGCCGCTGCGCTCGACCGAATGAAGATCGACGCGCATCTGCGAGGGCTGGCCGTCGGTCCGGGACTAACTCGTCGATGCTGCCTTCCAAGACTCCGGAGATACCACCAGGAGAAAGTCTTCGAGTTGTTCGAGCTGGATCGAGTCCAACTCGGCCGCGAGCTTGATCGAGGCGAGCGATGAGAACGGGTCTTCGATGGCGAGGGTGCCGATGCGCAAGCGCCCGCCAAAACCTGCGCCTCGATTTCGCCGCGAGTGCAGCAGGTCTTCCGCCGACTGAACTTCAGGATCGAGCCGGTAAGACTTCCGGAGAAGCACTGACAACGAGCGCTTCCGTCAGATCTTGCAAGTCGATGCGCTTTACTTCCGCGGAGGAAAGCCGCTTCGGATAGCGGACGGCGTCGGTCAGGCGAGGTCGGTGATCGCGATTTCACCACCGAAGATGCCGATGTGAATGGAGTTGAAGAAAGCGCAGCGCGTTGCCGGACAAAGATACCGTGGTCGTGATCGGCGGCAGAGTTTGTGCAGCGATTCGCGCAGCCGCGATGGACAGAGTTCCGGCACGCGGCGCGTTACCTGACTTCGCCTTGCCATCGGCTAGAGCAATTCTGAACGGCAGTTCCAGTGCGATGGGGCCGGCTTGCCAATTATTCGACTTGGCGCGCAACTCGCCTGCCTGGAGCGATAGCTCGCCTTCCGCAACGAGCGCGTTCAGGCTACCTTCAGTTGAAGTTGAAACGCCATCCAGCCGGCGATCGCGACGCGTTCGAGCGCGGGATACTGAAGTTTGTAGTTTTTCCAGAAGAAAAATCATAGAAACCGCGGTGAAAATCCGCTGCGCAATTGCAGGCGAAGCTGCGGTGTTTATGGCTGAGCTGTTCGATCGTTCCGGCGACAGCCAATGCGCCGACGCCGGCTAGACGGAGATTGGCGTGGCGCAATTCGAGAGTGTCCGTCGCGGCAGAAAACTCGCAGTCAAGATCAGGCAATGGCTTTGGTGTTTTCAAGTCGCCGAAGAAACTGCCCCACAACAATTCACCAGATTGACTCGCGAATTTTCCGCGGAGCAGCGACCGACTTCTTCTCCGGCTGTGGCTTACGTCAAGTCGAAGGGGCCGGCGAGCGCAAAGTTTTCACCGACCTTCGAGCTATCGGGCGAGGAGAATTTTGCACCGACTGCTTCCAGTGTGCCGCTTGAGCTTCAGCGGTTCGCCGCCTGTGTGGTTTAGCCCGCCGGCAATCGGATCTGAATTCCACCACGCCCACTTGCCAGCCGCCCCGCTTTTCGTTTAATAATCCCTGGGTTTTTCCTTGCACAGCCTAGCTTCTTTTGTTGCAAACCATCGTTGCCCCACTCGAATGGCGCTGCGAAGGACAGTTTTGCAGAGTGAAAGCCGGGCCGCGCGCTTCGCCGTCGCTGCCTGCGCGCGACACCGCTAATTGAAAGTGTCTTGGACCAGCCCTGCATGGCCAACTCAATTGCCCTTGTCCGTTGTAGATCCATCGGTTTTTGAAGCGCAGGAACCAGCGTCTTGAGCGCGTCAATGGAATGTACCAACAATCATTGCCTGCGATATCGGTTGAGCGTCGAGAGCAATCTCCGCCGCCGGTGCCGCGGGCGATCGGCGACGCCAGTTGGAGGCTGAAACTTTAACAGAGGTTTGCGTTAGATCAATAAGCTCCGGTGAAGTTGATGACAACCTTGCTGTAGGCAATTGGGGCTGCGGGGATCAGTCGGAAAAATTTTCGATATTGACCGCGTCTGCAAATTAAGCGCCGGTAAATTTCGCATCAATTCACTTGGCTTTGACTGCGCCAGTAATCATTTCCCCTGCGCCAATCATTCAAATTTAGCATCGAAGGCGAGCGATGCCGGTTGGTTTCCACGAGCTTTGATCAGTTTAAGCAAGGCCGGACGTTCAGGCCCGTGGGATTGGCTCCTTGGCAGGCGGGCAGGGGCACCGTCCTGTTTCGCGCGAATAACCAGCGCCAACTCAATTGGCGCATTGGCCCGCTGAGTTGAAGCTCGGCTTCTCCATTGACGCCGGGATGTCTGCGCTGAACTGATGCCGCTCTGCGCGCGCAAATTTAAAGTTCGCTGCAGCCAAACTCAGGTTCGGCAGTTCGAGGACCATGTCTTCGCCCTTCGTGAGGACGATCGTGCCGCGCGCAGAACATTTCAGGTGGCGCAAGGCGGGGACTTCGATACGGCGTCGAAGACTTCATCAACGCCAGAATCCAGCTGTAAAACGGGTTGCTCGATGTCCAGGCGATGCGGTCCTGGTCACGAGATCGAGGAGTCAACGTCACGGTGAGACGGTGCGCCCTGGTGAGTTCGCCCCGCTTTGGAAACCTCGACCATGCCGACGACAATGCTCGACGGCGATTCGAACCGCAAGCTCGACAAATTGAATCGCATAACCGCTCTTTTGCGAGAGTTCAGCGCGCAGCCAGTCGCGAAACCGGACGGACTTGAGTGACGGTCAGCGCGAGAGCGATAACCAGCAATAGCAATAATAAAAACCTAGAGCTCTGAGACCGGTGCGCGCAAAGCGGTCATCGAAAAACGTGCACGTTGACCCAGGGTGCGGCAACCAACCTCGCAACTATCGATCTATAGATTTACAGTTGACTTTCGCCGGTCGCGATGATGATCGAGAGATGCCATGCAGATTAAGTTTGACTTGCCGTTTATGCGGATGGTGGAATAGATTGAGTGGAGCAAGCGGAAACTTGCGGTGGTGGCGGAATCGAAGAGCGAAGTGACCGAGCGAACGATTTCGACTCGAGAGGATGGCACATGTTCGTGATTTCAGCAATTTATCATGCGCAGCAACGTGGTCGATTTAGCGGTCGGCATTGGTGATCGGCGCTGGGTTCGGCAAGATCATCACGTCTTTCGTCGAAGACATTCTGATACCGCCGATCGGCGGCGCTCGGCAATGTGGATTTCAAACCTGTTTATCAATCTTTCCGGCAAGGACTATCCCAGTGTCGCGGCCGCCAAAGCGGCAACGCGGCAACGCTCAATTATGGGATTTTCTTTAACAACATTTTGAATTTTCTGATCGTCGCGTTTGCGATTTTCTTCTCATCAGCAGATCAATCGCATGCATGAATCGACGCCCGCTCCGGCGCCGCGCTGGGACTGCCCTATTGTTTGTCCCCGGTGCCGCTCGCAGCAAGCAAATGTGCTCACTGCGCTGGAGTTAAAATAACTCAGGAGGCTTTGCTTTGCGCACCGGACCGCGAGCGGATTAACGGCAATGGCGCTGCATTCTTCCTTCGCGCGTCGCGATCCACGAAGATAAACAAGTCGCCCGGTTCTCGCCCTGCGACCGACAGGTATACAACCGCCCGTAAGTTCCGCTCACGCACTCACCCGGTAAAAACTGGTTTCGTTTCGTCAATCGTCGGTTCCGGCTAATGCGGAAGTCTGCCCAAAAGTTTGAAGTTTACTCGGGTTTCATCCGCCGCCGGACCGCCAGAGACCAGAAAGCATCCAAGTCCATTGGGTTCCAACATAGCCGGTAATAGATTCCGGGGTTCTAAATAACGAAAAAATCTATGACAATATTTTACCTATATACAATAGTTTGGGCAAATTTTTGATCCAATCTTCAGGAGGGAAGAGATGAACCAAGAATAAATACTTGGCACTCGGCAGTGGGTTTCTGTCCGGGTGTACAGGGATGACTAAGAATCAAGCTGCACTCGTGGGTGCTGGGGTCTGCGGCGCGATGGGCGCAAGCGCCGGCGCCGTCGTTGCGCATCAGGGCGTTAACGGTAAACATCGCAATGAAGCCATCGGGGCGGGTATCGGGGCCGTTGCGGGCGCGCTGCTTTGTGGGGAAGCAGCATTTGACGGAGGATCAAAACCGCCACCACCACCGCCACCGCCGCCACCACCTCGCCGCCACCGCCGGAGAGCAAAACCGGCGCCGCCACCGCCGCCTCCGCCACCACCTCCGCCGCCACCGGCGCAAAGTGGGCGGACGATCATGCTCGACGACGTGCTGTTTGGTTTCGGCGAAACGGCGTCAAGCCGGAAGCACGCGGCGATCAGCAGTCGGCTGGTCGTCTTTCATGAACGAAACAAAGGACGAAGGCGAGCTTGTCGAATTGCCCCGGACAGTGTCGGCAGCGGGCGTACAACCAATCCTTATCGGAACGGCGCGTTGGATCGGTGAAGACTACGTCGTCAAGAAGGGCGTGGATGGAGGCCGGTCTCGGGACAAGGATTCGGCGAGAGCAAGCCGATCATGACAGCTGCAAGACCAGTGAAGGTCGCTCGAAAAACCGCCGGTCGGTCGGTACTAGTCGATTTGGCTAAATAACATGCGGATGTTAGGAAGATTCAGATTTTGTCCTAGCATCCGCATTGTTGGCTTTCCAGTTGTTTCTGGTTCTGAAACCGTCAATTTTCAAGGAAATTAATGCGCGGGTTTTGGAGTACATAAAAGCCAGCTGGACCAAGCGGGCGCGAGCGGCTCGCGCTATTGGACGCGGTTGGACAGCGGTAAAGGAGCCGCACCGGCTTTACGTCGGTGAAGGATTCTTGAAAGCCAGCACCAAAGAGCAGAAGACTTCATCGAGATCTTTTCCCGATTCCTAGCCGGACACCCTGAAAGAATATGCTCATCGATATCTATGACCCCGCGAACGACAAGTGGATCGGCGAATATGGTTTCGGTGGGTTTCGGCTCTTCTAGTCTTCATTCCATTCTGTTTTCCGTTCTTAAAAATCTGTTGAGTCAAGCAGGGTTGCTTCAGGCGCCGCCCTGTCTATTTGGATTGCCAACTTATTCCGCCGCGGATAGAGTCGACGTGTCGGCGTTGGAAGAACTGCGCCTGCACGCGCGTGATATCTTTGCGGCCGGGCTGGAATCCGTCGATCCTCAGGCAGGCAGCGGTCAGGCGCTTTATGAACGTTAGCGCAGGCCAGTACAGCTTCCGAACTGCGTCTATGATCTCGCTGATTTCGGCCGGATTTATGTCGTCGGTTGCGGCAAGGCAGCCGCGGCGATGGGCTTTGCAGTGGAAAATCTGCTCGGTGATCGGGTCGCGGGCGGGGTCGTGGTGGTCAAGCGGGGTCATGGCATGGTGCTCAACGCCATCGAAGTTGTCGAAGCCGGGCATCCGGTGCCGGACAAGCCGGGTTGCGCGGCGCTGCTCGCGTCATGGAATATTTGCAACGCGCGGACGAACGGGATCTGGTTTGTTTCGCGCTCTCCGGCGGCGGATCAGCGCTGCTGCCGTCCCGCGGAAGGTTTGACGCTAGCCGACAAGCAGCTGACCACGCAGTTGCTTTTGAACAGCGGGGCGAGGATTAAAGGAGAATAAACGCAATGCGCAAACACTTATCAAACTCAAAGGCGGCCGCGCCGCCTGCAGTGGCAACGCCGGCGCGGGTCGTGATTTCGTTGATCACGATGGTCCCGGGCGCGCCCTGGCGATCGCGGCCGTCGATGAAGCGGCCCGCTGAGCAGCGCGATCTTCATCGTCTCGAAGTAGCCGGGCGTGGCCGTGCGGATGTCCGCCCGCGGCTCCTCGCCGTTGGTGGGCGCGGCGTGCCCGTCGATGGTGAACGGCAGCGCGTAGTCGATGCCCGACCGGATACATCGGCAGCGTGCTGACGCCGCGCGGCGGCGTGACGCCGGGAGTCGCGCCGACCCGGTGGATCGTGTCCATGTAGAAGCGCGTGCGATCGATGCCGGTGCGTGTATGCTCGACTGCGGCAGGTAGATCTGCACCGCCAGGAGGTTGCCCGGCTCGAAGCCGGGCGACACGCGCATCAGCTGCGCGAAGCTGCGGGTCATCAGGCCGGCGCCGACGAGCAGCATCAGCGCGAGCGCGACCTCGATCGACGACGAGCGCGCTGAGCAGCCGCGCGCCCGAATGGCGCGTCGTGCCCGAGAACGCGTTGCATCGTGTCGCGCAGACCCGGCGCGCGACGCCTGCATCGCCGGGCATCGACGCCGAAGATCAGCGCCGACGCCGACCGACGATCGCGAGCGCGAACAGCAGCACGCCGCCGTCGAGGCGCACCTCCTGCATCCGCGGCAGGCTGCCCTCCGGGCAGCGCGTGCACGAGCCGGACGCCCGCCCACGCGACGAGCAGGCCGAGCGCGCCGCCGATCGCCGACAGCAGCGAAGCTCTCCGCGAGCACCTGACGCACGAGCTGCCACGCGTCCGGCGCCGAGCGCCGCGCGCACCGCGATCTCGCCGCGCCGGCTCGAGAGCCGCGCCAGCATCAGGTTCGCGACGTTGGCGCAGACGATCAGCAGCAGGAACCCGACGGCCGCCGAAATCAGCAGCAGCGCCGGGCGCACGGTGGTGCACCAGCTGTTCCTGCGCCGAGATCACGCCGCGCGCCCCAGCCGGTGTTGCTGTCGGGAAACGTCGTCGCCAGCCGGCCGGCGATGACGGTCATCTCGCGCTGCGCCTGCTGCTGCGCCACGCCGTCGGCCAGGCGCCCGACGACGTTGAGCGATCGCGCCTTGCGCGAGCGGCCGTGCGCGTCGTTCGGATCGAAGCTGAGCGGCGTCCAGATGTCGATGTTCGCCGCTCGGCGGAAAATCGAATTCGGCCGGCATCACGCCGATGACGGTGTACGGCTGCGCGTCGAGCTGGATCGTCCGGCCGATCGCGCCGGACGATCCGCCGAAGTGCCGCTCCCAGAACGCGCGGCTCAGGACGGCGACGCGATCGGCGCCAGGTGCGCCTTCGTCGGCCGACGAACGTCCGGCCCAGCATCGCGTTGGCGCGCAGCACCGCGAACATGTTCGGCGTCGCGCGCACGCTCGGCACGTCGAGCGGCTCGCCGTTGCCGGCGAACGCATACCGCAGCTGCCGGAACGCGGCCATCGCCTGGCACCGACGTCGACTGCTGCCTTCCAGTCCAGATAGGTGAGCGGCGCGACGAGGTCCAGTGCTGCCGTCCGGGTTCTGCTCGCGAACGACGACCAGCCGCGAAGGCGTCCTGGTAGCGGCAGCTGGTTCAGCAGCACCGCCTTGATCACGCTGAAGATCGCGGTGTTGGTGCCGATGCCGAGCACCAGCGTCAGGATCGCCACGCAGGCGAACGTGGGCTGCCGGGCCAGCGAGCGCACCGCGTAGCGAACGTCGCCGAGCAGGTTTCCCATAGCGGGCAGAGTATACGCAGGCGCGAGATAGTTGAGAAGTTCTGAGAAGAGTCCCAGGCGCTCGATCGAGCGACGAGATACGGTTGCGTGCAGATGTCGCAGCGGCTGCGGCGGCCGCCTTATCGTGCCCTCGAGGAACGCCGCCGAGGGCTCCCAGAACACCGAGCGGCCGATGGCGAAGCCGGACGCGGTGGCGCTGCCGGCGCATGCCGCGAACCAGCGATCGATTGTCGAGAGATCCGCGGCCTTCCCGAGGATGATCTGGCGGCACGACGGGTGCGCGGCGATCGCTGCGTCGATCGTGCGGGCGCCCTGCGGCGACAGCGTGCCTTCGATCTTCCAGAACTCCGGCGTCAGGCCGCGGCGGTAGGCCTCGGCGATGAACGCGGCGAGCATCGCCGGACGGCCCGACGACTTCGAACTCGTCCTCGGGCTCGCTGCTTCCGCGCGACGAGCACTTCGAGCACGAGCGGCTTGCCCTGCGCCGCGGCACCAGGCCTGCAGCGCCTCGAGCTTGGCCCACTGCTCCGGCCAGCATCTCCGCCTCGTCGTCCGGCCGATAGCGGGCGAGCACCTTGACGAACGCGCCGGTGAGCGCGGCGGAGAACGGATCGGTCGCCCACGCAAGCGGAATCGCGCCGGCCTTCTCGGCGGGCGTGCCGACCGTCGAGTCCGGCCTTCGAGCGCATCGGCGATCACGGCCGACGAATACTGCTCGTCGATGCAGCAGCGCGCCGAACTCGCGCGCCGCGGCGGAGCGCTCCGCGCGCGCGAGCAGAAGCCGTCGTAGGCCAGCGCGCTTCGACGTCGCGGATCCGCTCGCGCGGCAGCGACCGCGCGTCGCAGAATTCCTCCCACTGCCAGCGATGATCGGCAGCGAGCATGTAGACGCGATCGGGATTCAACGGCATCTGAGCATGTCAGCGTATGTCAGGATCGTTCTAGGGCGACGACCGGCAGGTCGTCCGCGCACTGGAGCCTGGAGGCCCGGCCCTGCTGGGAATAACCGCGTTCATACGCGTACCTACCGCGGTCGTTCTTTCAGATCCCGAAGCCGCGCAGGTACTCGCGGTTGCGCGATCGGCGCTGGCGGCCGGCGTGCCGAGACCCGGCAGCACGTCCTGCTCGACGACGATCCAGCCGTGCGTAGCCGCGGGCTCGCAGCGCGTCGAGCACGCGGGCGAACGGAACGGCGCCGCGACCGAGCTCGCAGAAGATGCCGCGGCGCACGGACGTCGTGGTAGTCCCAGCCCTCGCTGCGCGACTGCGCCGGCCAGCGTCGGGATCGCAGTCCTTGAAGTGCACGTGCCAGATGCGATCGCCGCAGGCCGCCAGCGCGGCGAGCGGATCGCCGCCGGCAAACGTCAGGTGCCCGGTGTCGAGGCACAGACCGAGCAGCGTCGGGTCGGTCCGCGAACAGCAGCGCGTCGATCTCCCGCGGCGTCTCGACGTAGCCGGCGCAGTGATGGTGAAAGACCGTGCGGAGGCCGGCCGCGTCGCCGCACTTCGCGCCGCCACCGCGTTCGCGCGCTGCGCGAAAGCCGTCCCACTGATCGTCGGTCGAGCCCGTCGTCGTCGCGAATGCGTCCGGCCCGATGCGTCCGGTTCGCGACGCTCGCGTTGTCGTCGGACGAGCACGAGGAACGCGTCAGGCCCGCTCGCTTCCGGAGAGCAGCCGCGCGGTGCGGACGGCTCGAGCGACGCCTTCGTCGAGCGCGTCGGCACGCGCGAGCGCCACCGGGACGAAGGCGGCGACGAGCGCGAGGTCGCGCCGCGCCGACCGTCGGCCGCCAGATCCGCCGGCGCCGTCGGAAGGAATCCCCAGTCGCCGAGCTCGGTGCCGGCGTATCCGGCGGCCGCCATCTCGTCGAGGACTTGCGATGCCGGCGCAGGCAGCTGCGGCGGCGTCGAATTCGAGCGCGCCCCACGAACAGGGCGCGTTGGCCACGCGGATCACAGAAAGTCGCGCTCCCTGCGCCGTGCCTGCTCGTAGCGCCGCGCGCGGCCTTCTGCACCTCGCGGCTCGGCTGGACACTTCCGCCACCGGCACATCCCACCACGACTCGTAGCCGCCGACGCGCGACTCGCGATCGACCGGCACGACGATCGACGCCGACGCCGGATGTTCCGCGGCCGCCTCAGCGCGTCGCGGAGCGCGCGCGATGCGTGTTCGCGCGCCAGACCTTCGCGCCCGAGCGATGCGGCGTTGGCGGCAAGATCGATCGGCAGCAGGTCGCCGTCGAGCTCGCCGGTCGCCGGGTTCCGCTGCGCGGTAGCGCGTGCCGAATCCGCCGCTGCCGACCGACTCGGACAGGCCGCCGATGCTGGCGAAGCCGTGCGTTGTCGAGCAGGACGATGGTGATGCGCGATGCGCTTCCTGCACGGCGGTGACGATCTCCTGCGCCATCATCAGGTACGAGCCGTCGCCGACCAGCACGTAGACGTCGCGATCGGGCGCCGCCATCTTCACGCCGAGGCCGCCGGCGATCTCGTAGCCCATGCACGAGTAGCCGTACTCGAGGTGATAGCCCTTCGGATCGCGCGCGCGCCACAGCTTGTGCAGGTCGCCCGGCAGGCTGCCGGCGGCGCAGACGATGACGTCGGTCGGGCGCCAGCGTCTCCTGCAGCACGCCGATGACGTGCGCCTGCTGATCACGGATTGCGGATTGCGGACTGCGGATCGGACTGCGGATCGAGCTGCGGATCGGCTGCGGATTGCACAGCCGATCGACTTCGGCTCGCCAGTCGCTCTGCGACGCGGCGACTCGCTCGGCGTAGCCCGCGCCGACGCGGTAGCCGGCGACGCAGCGGCAGCAGCTCGTCGAGCACCGCGCGCGCATCGCCGACCAGCGGCAGCGCCGCGTGCTTGCCGGCGTCGATCTCGGCGACGTTGATCGCGATGAACCGCACGCCCTCGTGCTGGAACGCGGTCTTCGACGCCGTCGTGAAATCGCTCAGCCGCGAGCCGACGACGATGCACGAGATCGGCGTCGCGCGCGAGGAGGTTGGCCGGCGCGCGTGCCGGTCGCGCCGACGCCGCCGAGCGACAGCGGATGCGGATCGGGCAGCGACGCCTTTGCCCGCCTGCGTCTCGCCGACCGCGATGCCGGTCGCGTCGACGAAGCGCCGCAGCGCGTCCGGTCGCCTCGCTGTAGAGCACGCCGCCGCCGGCGACGATCGATCGGTCGCGCGCTCGCGCGGATCAGCGCCGCCGCCTCGCCGCAGCCGGTCGCGATCCGGCGCGCGGGCGCGGCGATCGTCCACACGCGCGGCTCGAACAGCGCGGCGGGATAGTCGTAGCGCTTCCGCCTGCACGTCCTGCGGCAGCGCCAGCGTGACCGCGCCGGTCTCGGCGGGCGACGTCAGCACGCGCATCGCTTCGGGCAGCGCGGTGACGATCTGCTCGGGCCGGTTGATCCGATCCCAGTAGCGCGAGACCGGCTTGAAGCAGTCGTTGACCGACACGTCCTGCGACTGGCTCGACTCGAGCTGCTGCAGCACCGGCGCCGGGCCGCCGGCCGGCGAAGATGTCGCCCGGCAGCAGCAGCACCGGCACGCGGTTGATCGTCGCGCCCGCCGCGCCGGTCGATCATGTTGGTCGCGCCGGGGCCGATCGACGACGTGCAGGCGAGCGTCGCGCAGCCGGTTGTGCATCTTCGCGTACGCCGCCGCGGTGTGCACCATCGCCTGCTCGTTGCGCGCGAGGTAGTAGCGGATCGACGCCCGCTGCTGCCTGCAGCGCCTCGCCGATGCCGGCGACGTTGCCGTGCCCGAAGATGCCGAACACGCCGCCGAAGAACGGCTGCTCGCGGCCGTCGCGCGCCGAGCGCTGCTGCGACAGAAACCGCACGACCGCCTGCGCCATCGTCACGCGCACGCGATGTCGCGTCATAGCGCAGGTCCTCCCGGTGCGGCGACGAACGCCGTCGACCTCGTCCAGCGTCGGCATGAAGTTGGCGCAGCCGTGGCGCGTGACGACGATCGCGCCGCACGCGTTGCCCATGCGCGCCGCGCGCTCGAGCGGCCAGCCCTGCAGGTAGCCGTAGAGGAATCCGCTGGCGAAGGCGTCGCCGGCGCCGAGCACGTTCAGCACCTCGATCGGAAACGGCGCGACGTCGGCCGGCGGACGATCCGGGCCGGAACACCGTCGACCCGCGCGCGCCGCGCTTGAGGATCGAGCGCCTCGATGCCGGCGTCGAGCAGCACGCCGCGCCGCTGGCGACGTCGGTCGGCCGCGGACGCGCGCCGCCAGCTCTTCTTCGGTGCCGACCGCGAGCGTCGCCGATCGCAGCAGCGCGCTGCATCTGCGCGCGAAAGCCGCCGCGCCGTCCCATTGATCCGGCGCGGTAGTCGATGTCGACGACGACCGGCACGCCGGCGCGCGCGCGCGGCCGACGCCGCGGCGCAACGTGGCGCGCGCGCGCCGGCTCGTGGCTGAGGCCGGTGCCGGTGACGAACACGACGCGGCTGTCGGCGACCGGCGCGCGCGTCGACATCGTCGATGCGTCAGCGCGCGATCCGCGCAGTTGTCGCGGTAGAACGTGAGCGGGAACTGGTCGGGCGGCTGGATCGTCAGGATCACCGCGCTGGTGCGGCGGCCCGGCTTGCGCGGGATGAAGCGCGGTCTCGACCTGCTCGCGATCGAGAAACGCCGTCACGAAGTCGCCGACCTGATCGTCGCCGACGGCGGTCAGCAGCGCCGAGCGCAGGCCGAGGCCGGCGCGTGCCGACGCTGACGTTGGTCGGGCAGCCGCCGACGTAGCGCGTCGAAGCTGCGCACGTCGGTCGATCGGCGCGGCCGATCTCGTGCGCGTAGAGATCGATGCTGCTGCGCCCGATGGCGAGGACGTCGTAGGTCATCGGGCCAGCGCCGTGCCGCCGCGCAGCCCGCAGCCGCACGATTCCCGCACGCGCATCGCGTTCTTCAGCCTGACGGTCCGCGGGCGGCCGCCCGGCTTGGCGATCCGCTCGACGAGCAGCTGCGCCGCGCGCGGCGCCGAGCTCGCGCTTGGGCAGATCGATCGTGGTCAGCCGCGGCGAGAACGCGAGTCCATCCACGGGTAGTCGTCGCAGGTGACGAGCGCGACGTCCTCGGGACAGCGCAGGCGGTACTGCCGCAGCGCCTCCATGAACCCGACCGTCATCAGGTAGTTCGCGATGAACACCGCGTCGGGGCGTCTGCTTCAGGAGATCGAGCCCGGCGCGGTAGCCCGATTCGACGCGGAAGTCGCCTTCGGCGACGAGCGCCGGATCGAGGCGTGATCTTCCAGTCGCTTGCAGCGCCGCCTTGTAGCCGTCGAGGCGGCGGCGGCTCGTGCTCGCGCCGCGCAGCCCGCCGATGAAGCCGACGCGCCGGTAGCCGAGGCGCAGCAGGTGGCGTGACGCCTTCGTAGGCCGCGCCCTTGTCGTCGAGCTCGACCGCGTCGGTGACGAAGCCGGCGCACGGTGCGGGCGAGCAGCACGATCGGCACGCCGCGCCTTGGCGAGCGCGCGCTGCAGCTCGGGCGGCAGGCGTCCGGGCGCCTTCGTGAGGATGATGCCGTCAACCCGTTTCGCCAGGAAGAGGCGCAGGTAGACCTCTTCCTTCTTCAGGTCGTTGTCGCTGCTGGCGATCAGCAGCGTGTAGCCGCCCGCGTGCGCGCGTGTCTTCGGCGCCGCGCACGACCTCGGGGAAGAACGGGTTGGCGATGTCGGGGACGATCATCCCGAGCGTCTGGGTGCGCTGCTTCGCCATGCTGCGCGCGAGCAGGTTGGGCTGATAGCCGAGGGCGTCGACGGCCGCACGGACGCGGCTCTTCAGGTCGGCGCTGACGAACGCGCTGTCGTTGAGGACCGCCGACACGGTGGCCACCGACACGCGGGCGCGCTTGGCGACGTCGTAGATGTTCGGCATGAAGAGGTCCGCCGAAGCGCATGCGTCGAGGCCGGCCATTCTAATACACGTTGCAGCAAAGCGCTTCGCTGAGCCTGAAAAGCGCTTGACATCGACATTATTGGCGGCCAAGCTGTGTCGCTGCCGGCGAAGCGCTTCGCTGTAACAACGAAGTGACGGCCGCGCGACCACCATGATGACGTCCCAGAAGCTGCTCTATCGATCGGCGCGCGTGCCGCAGGGCAGGACCGCCGCCGCGCTGAACCTGACGCCGCGGGCGCTGGGCTGGGATCGCATTCATTTCGCGGTGCGGCATCTGGCGGCCGGCGCGGTGTGGGTCGGGCCGTCGCGCGACCGAAGAGCGCTGCCTGGTGCTGCTGCGCGGCGAGTTCGAGGTCAGCTGGGCCGGCGCGTCGCACCGCGATCGGCCCGCGCGCGGACGTGTTCAGCGGCTATCCGCACGCCGTGTACCTGCCGGCCGCGCACGCCGTTCCGGATCGTCGCGCGCACGGCCGTGCGAGATCGCGCGATGCGCGCGTCGCGTCGACGAAGCGCTCGCAGCCGCGGGTCATCCGGCCGGAGGACTGCGGCTACGAGATTCGCGGCGGCGGCAACGCCACGCGCCAGATCGTCGACATCATGCCGCCGGCGTTTCCGGCGGATCGCCTGCTGGTGTGCGAGGTGTTCACGCCGGGCGGCAACTGGTCGTGCTATCCGCCGCACAAGCACGACACCGACGACCCGCCGCGCGAGGTCGATCTCGAGGAGGTCTACTACTTCCGCTTCCGGGATCGCGAACGGATACGGCTTCCAGCGCGTCTATAGCCAGCGGCGCGACGACACGCTGCGCGTCACGCACGGCGACGTCGTGGCGGTGCGCGACGGCTATCACCCGTTTGTTACAGCGCATGGCTACGATGCCTACTACCTGAACGTGCTCGCGGGCGAACGCCGGTCGATGGCGGCCAGCGACGATCCGCGCTACGCGCACTTCCGCCGCGACTGGCCGCCGCCCGATCCGCGGTTGCCGCTGGTGCCGAGACCCTGAGCCATCACAAATGACCGTCAATCCTGGAGGAGTTTTCATGAAACGGACGCTGCACGGCATGCTCGCCCTGATCGCCGTGTTCTTACTGCACGTGCCGACTCGCCTCGGCGCAGGTCGATCGCGCCACGCTGAGCGGCGTCGTCCGCGACACCGGCGGCGGCGTCGTGCCCGGCGCGACGGTCACGGTGACCAACCTCGCGACCAACATCGAGTCGCACCAGGTGACGACCGAGACCGGCGTCGTATCAGGTCGTCAACCTGGTGCCCGGCCGGTATCAGGTCGAAGTCGAGCTGAGCGGGTTCAAGAAGAGCTCGCAGGTGATCGCGCTCGAGGTCGGCCAGCGCGCGCGGCTCGACGTCGAGCTGGCGGTCGGGTCGTTCTCGGAAGTGGTCACCGTCGCGGAATCGCCGCAGCTGCTGAACACCAACGACGCGACGCTCGGCGCGGTCATTCCGCAGATCGCAGGTCGCGAACCTGCCGCTGGCGATCCGCAACTGGGACGACCTGCTGGCGCTGGTGCCCGGCGTGCAGGGCGATCGCTACACCGAGCAGGGCGGCGGCACCTCGTTCGGCCGCACCGGCGGCATCAACGTGCACGGCGCGCGCGCGCTGCAGAACAACTTCCTGCTCGACGGCGTGGACAACAACAGCATCTCCGAGAACGTCCAGGAGCTGACGACGCAGGTGTCGCGGCCGTCGGTGGACGCGATTCAGGAATTCAAGGTGGTCACGAGCCCGTACTCGGCCGAGTACGGCCGGTCGCCGGGCGCCGCGGTCAGCGTCTCGACCAAGTCGGGCACCAACGGCTTCCACGGCACGCTCTACGACTACTTCCGCAACGACGCGTTCGACTCGAACGACTTCTTCTCGCAGCAAGGCGAACGCCGCCAAGCCGGCCAACGATCAGAACCAGTACGGCGGCAACGTCGGCGGCCCGATCGTCAAGGACAAGGCGTTCTTCTTCGGCGACTACGAAGGCACGCGGATCACGCGCGGCGTCACCCGGCTGACGCGGGTGCCGACGGCCGACGAGCGCGCCGGCATCTTCACCTCGGCGGTGCGGGATCCGCTGACCGGGCTGCCGTTCGCGAACAACACGATTCCGCAGGGCCGCATCGATCCGTACGCGACGGCGATCATCGACCTGGTGCCGCTGCCGAACCAGCCGGGCGCGAACAACTTCTTCCGCACCGCCGACCTGATCGACAACTCCGACCGCTTGCTGACTCGGCTGCGACTGGAAGCCGACGGCCGAACGACAGCGTCTTCGGCCGCTACATCTACTCGAACCGCGACGCGCCAGATTCCCGGCGCCTTCGGCGGCGTCGTCGACGGCACCGGCACGTCGGCGTTCGGCAACCAGACGATCAAGACCAACGCGATCGTCGGCGGCTGGACGCGCGTGATCTCGTCGGCGATGGTCAACGAGTTCCGCATCTCGTGGTCGCAGTCGACGTCCGACGCGCGTGCAGCAGTCGTTCGGCCTGCACGCCGCCGGCGGCGGCGACGATTCCCGGATCGGTCACCAACCCGATCGTCGCCGGCGGCCTCCCGGGCATCACGATCGACAACTACTTCGGCGGATCGGGCCTCGGCCGCATCGGCTCGCCCGACTTCCTGCCGAAGTTCCAGCACACCAACCAGTTCGAGTTCATCGACACGCGTGTCGTGGCTGCGCGGCAACCACGCGTGAAGGCCGGCGCCGACATCATCATGCCGATGCAGCAACGAGTACATGGACGTGCCCGCGACGCGCGGCGTCGCTGCGCTTCCGCGGATCGTTCACCGGCAACGCGATGGCCGACTACCTGCTCGGCTACGTCGCCGACCTGCAGGCGTCCAACGTCTGCGTCGTCGAGCAGCGCCACCAGGCGCAGATGTACTTCGTCCAGGACGACTGGAAGGTGAACCCGCGCCTGTCGCTGAACCTCGGGCCTGCGCTACGACTGCATCACGCCGGCGCTCGAGGCCAACAACGCGCAGACCAACTTCAACCCGGCCGGCACCGGCAGCCTGATCTTCGCGACGGACGGCTCGCTCGAGGAGCGCGGCCTGGTCAAGCCCGGATCGCAACAACTTCGCGCCGCGCGTCGGCGTCGTCTACAAGCTCGACGACAAGACGATCCTGCGCGGCGGCTGGGGCGTCTTCTACAACCTGTTCGATCGCGTCGGCAGCGAAGATCAGCTCGCGCTGAACCTGCCGGGGCTGGTCAACAAGACGATCACGCAGACCTCCGGCGTCGCCGGTGTTCTTCCTCCAGCAGGGCTTCCCGGCGGGCTTCCTGAACGCTGCCGAACCTCGATCCGGCGGCCGGGCAGCTGCAAGGCCGTCCGTCTCCGCGCGGTCGACCAGAACGATCGCCGAAGACGACGACCCAGCAGGCGAGCGTCGGCATGCAGCGCGAGCTCCCGGCGGCATGGTCGCTGTCGGCCGACTTCGTCTACACCCGCGGCTCGAACCTGGCGACGCTCGTCAACCTGAACCAGCCGCTGCCCAACGCCGCCGGCAACAACGCGCTCGGCGCGCTGCCGTATCCGAACTTCGGCTTCATCGAGTGGCGCGCGCAGAACGGCAAGTCGGACGTACAAGGGCGTGGACCTCGGGCTCGAGAAGCGCTTCGCGCGCGGCTACGCGTTCGGCGTCGTCGTACACGCTCGGCGAGTCGCAGGACAACGCGTCCGAGCAGCTCACGACGCAGGGCTCGAACGCGTTTCCGCAGAACGCGCGCGACTTCGACGTCGTGGTACGGGCCGAGCGACTACGACGTGCGCCACCGCTTCACGCGCGAACTTCGTCTGGAACCTGCCGCTCGGCGACAACGTCGATCGCGCGCGACTGGACGGTCTCCGGGATCTACACCAAGCGCTCCGGGCGTCCGTTCACCGTCAACCAGAGCGGCAACAACGTCGGCACCAACATGACCGGCCTGCCGAACGTGACCGGCGATACCGACGGGTCCGGAGACCGTCGACAAGTGGTTCAACACCGCGGCCTTCACGGCCGTGCCGTCGGGCACGTTCGGCAACGAGCTGCGCAACCGGCTCACCGGTCCGGGCTTCCAGAACGTCGACCTGACGATCCAGCGTCAGCATCAGGCTCGGCGCAGCGCACGTCGCGCCACGCTGCGGTGGGACATCTTCAACGTGTTCAACACGGTGAACTTCGGCCTGCCGAACCGCAACGTCAGCGACGCGGCGACGTTCGGGACGATCTCGAGCCTGTCGAGCGATCCGCGCGATCATGCAGATCGCGGTCGCGGTTCACGTTCTAGACAGCGAGGGTACTGGGGTTCTAGGGTTCGGCTAGGGTTGTCTAGGCGTTCGGCGCGAGCTCTAGCCGAGTCCTGACTCGACCGGACGGACCGATCGAACTGTCGAGCACGCGGTCCGGCGGCAGAGCGATCCACGCCGGATGTGTTCGGGTTCGATACTGGCCGGTCGGCCGGGACGCCGGGCGACGAGGCGCTGGACCGCGATATTCGAGGGTCAGGAGCGTCTCGCTTGCCCATCGGCTCGACGACGAGCACGCGCGCCTCGTCGCGATCGGCTGCCGGCGACGGCTGACGGCGACGTCCTCGGCCCGCACGCCGATCGTCACGGCGGTGCCGTTGCGCGATTCCGTCGATCAGGTTCATCGGCGGGCTGCCGAGAAACGTGCCGACGAACGTGTTGACCGGTTGGCGATACAGATCCAGCGGCGCGCCGATCTGCACGATCGCGCCGCGCTGCATCATCGCGATGCGGCCGCCGAGCGTCATCGCCTCGCTCTGATCGTGGGTCACGTAGATCATCGTCGTGCCCAGCTCGCGGTGGAGGCGCTTCGAGCTCGGTGCGGGTCTGCAGCCGGAGCTGCGCGTCGAGGTTCGAGAGCGGTTCGTCCATCAGATAGACCGTCGGGTTGCGGACGATGGCGCGGGCGAGGGCGACGCGCTGCTGCTGGCCGCCGGACAGCTGCGCGGGCCGCCGCGCGAGCAGCGTCGGCGCAGGCCGACGCGGGCCGCCGCCTCGCGCACGCGGCGGTCGATCTCGCGCGGCCTCGACGTGGCGGCGTGCGCAGCGGAAACGCGATGTTGTCGAAGACGGAGAGATGCGGATACAGCGCGTAGTTCTGAAACACCATCGCGACGTCGCGGTCGCGCGGGCTCGACGCTCGATCCACGCGGCGATCGCCGATCCAGATCTCGCCGGCGTCCGAGCGACTCGAGGCCGGCGAGCAGCCGCGAGCAGCGTCGTCTTGCCGCAGCCGGACGGCCCGAGCAGCACGAGGCACTCGCCGTCGATTCCACGTCGAGCGTGATGCCGTCGCACGCGCGTCGTGCGCGCCGAACCGCTTCGTCACGCGCTCGAAGCGGACTCGCATCAGCAGGCGCAGTATACTCCGCGACTATGACCGCTTCTGACGGGCGCTGGGACGTCGATCGGCATCGGCGCGAACTCCGTGGACTCCGTGAACCTGCTGCCGGGCTATCCGCAGCCGATCGGTCCGTTCGGCGAAGATGCGGATCCGCGAGCGCCACGTGCTCTGCGGCGGCCAGATGGCGACGGCGATGTGCGCGTGCGCGAGCCTCGGCCTGCGCGCCGAAGCACGTCGGCGTCACCGGCACCGACGACAACGGCCGCCGGATCCGCGCGCGAGCTGCGAGCAGCCGCGGCGTCGACATCAGCGGATCGTGATCATCCGCGACGTCGAGAACCAGTTCGCGGTCATCCTGGTCGACGAAAACACCGGCGACCGCATCGTGCTGTGGGATCGCGACGATCGCCTGCGGCTGCGCGAATCGGAGCTTCCGGTCGACGCGCTCGCCACGGCCGCGCGTCGTGCACGTGGACGACGTGGACGACGAGGCGGCGATCCGGGCGGCGCGGCTCGCGCGCGACGCCGGCGCGATGGTGACGAGCGACATCGATCGCCTCACGCCGATCGGACCGAGGAGCTGGTCGGCGACGGTCACGCATGCCGATCTTCGCGCAGCACGTGCCGCCGCACGCTCACCGGCATCAACGATGCCGAGCGCGGCGCTGCGCACGCTGCGCAAGACGCACGACAGCGTGCTGGTGCGTGACGCTCGGCGAGCACGGCGCCATCGGCGCTCGACGGCGACCGGTTCTATCACGAGCCGGCGTTCGCACGTGCAGCGCGCGTCGACACGACCGGCGCCGGCGACGTCTTCCGCGGCGGCTTCATCTACGCGCTCGTGCAACGGCCAGCCGATGGATCAGGCGCTGCGCGACCGCCAACGCCGCCGCCGCCGTCAGCTGCACGCGCCTTGGCGCGCTCAACGGCGTGCCGACGCTGGCGGAAGTCCGCGAGCTGATGAGCGCGAACGTGCTCCGGTGATGTCATGACGCCCGCAATGCTGGCGGCGCTGTTGACGGCGCTGCTCGGTTGGCTGACGCCGGCTGCCGCGCAGGATCACTACAGCCGCGGACTCATGCTCACCGTACGAGGCGAAACGCTTCGTCACCGTGCGTGCCGGCTGCGCCGGATGCGACTGGGGCCAGACGGGACGCGAGTCGGTGGCGCTCACGATCGGGCTCGACGGCGAGTAGCTCGCAGCACCTGCAGCTGGTTCGCGGTGAAGCGATGGCCGACTATCGGATCGCGCTCGGCCACCTGGCCAAAGGTCCGCATCGACTGACGATCGATCGCGATCCCGCGCTGACGGCGCCAGGTGCGGGACCGGCGACGATCGACGTTCCGGACTTCAACGTCTACGTCCCGGGCAGAGCGCGGACTACACGGCGCTGTCGATGGCGCCGATCGTGTGCGCCCGTCCGAACACGGTCGGGAAGTTCACCGACCTGCCGCTGTTGATGTGGTGAGGTTGCGCCGACGCGCGCGGCCGCCAATGCCCGCTACTCCGTGATCTTCTCCAACGAGGACGGCGGCACGCAGACCGATCGGCTGATGGCGACCTGGGGACGACGACCGACATCGAGTTCATCTACGGCGTTGGAGGATCGACGACGAGCGGCCGGATCGTCGCCGAGGAATTCCAGGGCCCGGACACGAAGTGCCGGCGTTCAAGAGGTCGACATGAAGGGCGGCATCCGCTGGTGTGGGTGTCCACCGACAACAACATGGTCAGCGAAGTCGGGACCGACGCAGATTCGCTACAGCGCTCGCTGCCGCGAGAAGTTCGACCTGACGAACCAGTCGCGCGAAGCGGTGATGGACGCGAGCCCGTGGACGTATGCGATTGCATCGGTCGAGATGCGCCGGGAGGGCAAGATGGCAGACGAAGCGCCGCCGGGCATCAACTAAGATTCCCGACCCGCGCCGCTTCGTCTACGTCGAGGCGTGCGGGCACGTGGGAACGCGGCGCTCTCGCTGTCAGTCGGCACGATCAGTCGGCAGTCGCAGTCTCAGTCGCAGTCGCAGTCCCTTCTGACATGGACCGCCTCCGACCGCGGCCTGCCGCAGTACGCATCATCCGCGACGGCTGTTTCACGATCGCGACGCCGCTGCCGACCGGTAACGCGCGCCGTCAGACATCCGCGCCCTGCGCGTGCATGCCTTCGCACGGCCGCGCTGGCCGCAAGGCGCCGACGCCGGCCGCTCCGGATCCGGTGCAGCTGACCCGGATCAACAAGGTGTTCATGCTCGACGAGCACGACCTGCCCGGCGTGTCGATTCTGAAATGGGAAGGGCCGGCGACGATTCGCGCGGGCGGTGACCCGGTGGAGGTCACGATCCGGTGAATCGCGAGCGATCGGGCGCCCGCGCTCGAAATGCGCGGGCATCCGCAAGACGTTTCCCGGCGTCGATCGCGCTCGACGACGTCGACCTCACGCGTCGAAGCCGGCGACGTGCACATGCTGCTCGGCGAGAACGGCGCCGGCAAGTCGACGCTGATGAAGATTCTGAGCGGCGCCTATCGCAAGGACGCCGGCGAGATTCGTCTCAACGGCATGGCCGTGGAGATCGCCAGCCCGCGTGATGCGCTCGCGATCGCGGCATCCGCGTCATCTACCAGGAGCTCAACCTCGTTCCGCACCTGTCGGTCGCCGAGAACATTTTTCTGGGCGAGCTGCCGACGCCGCTGGAGCGGCATCGTCGACTGGCGCGCGCTGCACGAACGCACGTCGGCGTTGCTGCTCGATCTCGGCATGACGCTCGATCCGCGCGCGCCGGTCGGACGCCTGGGCCTCGCGCAGCGGCAGATGGTCGAGATTGCCAAGGCGCTCGCGCCCGCCTTCGCCAGGGCTTCGGCGGGCCAGGCAGGCGACGCGGCGATCCTCGTCATGGACGAGCCGACGTCCGCGCTCACCAGCCGCGAGGTGACGCAGCTCTTCGCGCTCATCGAGCGCCTCGACCGCGCGCGGCGTCTCCGTCATCTACATCACGCATCGTCTCGACGAGGTGTTCCGCATCGGCCGGCATATCACCGTCATGCGTGACGGCCGTCACGTGCACGACAAAGCCGGTCGAGCAGGTGACGCGTGCCCGAGCTCGTTCGGCTGATGGCGAACCGCGATCTGAGCGAGCATTTCCCGAAGGTGCGCGTCGAGCGCGGCGCCGAGCTGCTGCGGGTCGAAGGGCTCACCATTCGCGGCGTCCTGTCGGACATCAGCTTTTCGCTGCACGCGGGAGAGGTGCTCGGCATCTCGGGATTGCTCGGCGCGGGCCGAACCGAGCTCGCGCGCGCGTGTCGCCGGCGCGGATCGCATCGGACGGAGGGCGGTTGTTCGTCGACGGGCCAGGAAGCAAGATTTCACGGTCCGGCCGACGCGATCGCGCGCGGGATCGGACTGCTTCCGGAGGATCGCAAGGCGCAAGGGCTCGTGCCCGGGCTGACCGTGGCGCGCAACATCGCGCTTCCGCACGGACGCCGCCTGGCGCCGTTCGGCGTGTTGTCGCGGCGCTGCGAGGCCGAGATCGCGGAGCCCGATCAGCGACGAGCTGCGGCGTGAAAGCGACGCCCACGCAGGCGGTTCGACAGTTGAGCGGCGGCAACCAGCAGAAGGTCGTGCTCGGGAAGTGGCTGGCGGGCGCGGGCCGCATCTTCATCTTCGACGAGCCCACGCGCGGCGTCGACGTCGGCGCGAAGGTCGAGATCTACAACCTGATGAATCGGCTGACCGCGCGCGGCGCCGGCATCATCATGATCTCGTCGGAGCTGCCGGAGCTGCTGGGCATGAGCGATCGCATCGTGGTGATGCATCGCGGGCGCATTCACGCGGAGCTCGCCGGCGCGGATGCCACCGAAGAGCGCGTGTTGAGCGCGGCGCTGGGGCTGGCTGCTGACGGTCGACGTCAATCCGGTGTCGCCGTAAGCGCGGCATGGCGCCGCAGACACGGACCTATCGCGCATCGCAGGCGAGCTCCGTCCGCACGGCAGTTCGGGACGCTGATCGGCCTCGTGCGTGCTGTGCGCGGCGCTGTGGATCCTGACGCCGCATTTCCTGACGGTCTCGAACCTGGTCAACGTCGTCGAGCAGACGAGCATCAACGCGATCGTCGCCGTCGGCATGACGTTCGTGATTCTGTCGGGCGGGATCGATCTGTCGGTGGGATCGATCGTCGCGCTGGCCGGCGTCGTGCTCGGCACGTCGCTCCAGAGCGGTCAGCGCGATGGGATCGCTCTGTCGCTGGCGCTCGCCGCCGGGCTCGCTGTGCCGGCCTGGGCAAACGGCGCGCTGGTCAGCTGGGGCGGCTTGCCGCCGTTCATCGTGACGCTGGGCACGATGAGCATCGCGCGCGGCGCGGCGCTGCTGTTCACCGAAGGGCGTCCGGTCTCGGGGTTCGACGCGTCGTTCCGGATGCTCGCCACCGGCCGCGTGGGCTTCATGCCGGCGCCGGTGATCGCGATGGCGCTCGTGTACGCCGCGTCGCACTTCGTGCTCACGCGGACGACGTTCGGCCGCTACGTCTACGCGATCGGCGGCAACGAGGAGGCGACGCGCCTGTCAGGCGTGGCCGTCCGCTTTCACAAGACGATGATCTACGGCGTGTCGGGGCTGATGAGCGCCATCGCCGCCGTGCTGCTGACGGCCCGGCTCAACTCGGCGCAACCGATCGCCGGCATCAATTACGAGCTCGACGCCATCGCGGCGACGGTCATCGGCGGCACCAGCCTGATGGGCGGCGAAGGCACGCTCGGCGGCACACTGGTCGGCGCGCTGATCATGGGCGTGCTGCGCAACGGGCTCAACCTGCTCGGGGTTTCGTCGTTCCTCCAGCAGATCGTCATCGGCGGCGTGATCGTCGTCGCGGTTCTGCTCGACACGGTGCTGAAGCGAAAGCATCATGCGTGACGGGCGTTCAGAAGTAGTGCGGACCTTCAGGTCCGCCTTCGACGGCTAGCGCCTGAAGGCCTGCACTACATCTGAGTAACTGCATATGAACAAAGCACTCGCTCGTTCTCCTGACTGCGGCGGCGTCCGCGTCATGCAACCGCGGGCCGGCCACGTCGAACTCGACAGGCCGACCGTGGCGCTGGTGCTGAAGACGCTGAACCACCCGTTCTTCGTCGACATGCGCCGCGGCGCGCAGGAGGCGGCCGACCGCCTCGGCGTCAACCTGCAGGTGCAGGCGGCCGAGCGCGAGATCGACGTCGAGAAGCAGATGCAGATCGTGGAGAACATGATCCAGACCGGCATTCAGGCGCTCGTGATCACGCCGAGCGGATCGCGCGAGATCGTCTCGGCGCTGGTCAAGGCGAAGAACGCGAAAGTGCCGATCATCATCGTCGACACGCGCGTCGACGCCGAAGGCCGCGGCCGACGCCGGCGTGAAGACGGAGACGTTCGTCGGCTCCGACAACTACGCGGGCGGCAAGCTCGCCGGCGAGTATCTGGTCAAGGTCACCGGCGGCAAGGCGCGCGTCGGCATCCTCGAAGGGATTCCGGGGCACGAGACCGGCGACTCGCGGATGCGCGGCTTTCGCGACGCCGTCAAAGATGCGCCCGGCGTCACGATCGTCGCCTCGCAGCCGGCCAACTGGGAGCGCGATCAGGGCTTCAACGTGTTCCAGAACATGCTGCAGGCGCACCCGGACATCGACAGCGTGTTCGCCGTGCAGCGATCTGATGGCGCTCGGCGCCGATCGAAGCGATCAGCGGCCGCCGGCAAGACCGGCACGATCACGCGTCGATCGGCTTCGACGCGCTCGACGATGCGAAGAAGGCGATCGCGGCGGGAACGATGGAAGCGTCGGTGGCGCAGTTCCCGTCGGAGATGGGCAAGGCGGCGGTCGAGAGCGCCGTGAAGGTGATCCGGGGCGAAACGCTCCCGGCTGATATCAACGTGAAGCTCGCACTCGTGACCAAGGACGACGTGAAATGACGATCGACTGGCAAAGGGCAGACTGGCGATTGGATTGATTGGCGCGGGACGCCTGGGCCGCGTGTACGCGCGCGACCTCGCGAGCCGCATCGCGGAAACGCGGCTGGTGGCGATCGCGGATCCGGTGGAAGGACGTGGCGAAGGAGGTCGCGGCGGAGTTCGACGTGCCGAAGCACTACGCGGATCCGCTGGCGCTGATCGACGATCCGGCGGTCGACGCCATCGTGATCGTCAGCCCCGACGCATACGCATCGCGAGATCGTGATCGCCGCGGCGAGCCGGAAGAAGCCGACGTTCTGCGAGAAGCCGCCGGCGCTCTCGCTCGACGAGGTGGCGGAGATGCAGGAGGCGGTCGTCGAGCTCCGGCATGTTCCTGCAGATGGGATTCATGCGCCGCTTCGACGCCGGCTACGCGTCGGCGAAGAAGCAGATCGAAGAAGGCCGCATCGGCATGCCGCTCGTCTTCAAGTCGACCTCGCGCGATCCGTTCAGGCCGAGCCTCGAGTATGCCAACCCGAAGAGCAGCGGCGGCATGCTGCTCGACATGGGCATCCACGATTTCGATCTGGCGCGCTGGTTCATGGGCGACGTGCGGACGGTGTCGACCATCGGCGCGACGATCGCCTATCCCGAACTGGCGACCGTCGGCGACATCGACAACGCGGTGGCGAGCCTCACGTTCGCGAGCGGCAAACTGGGCGTCGTCGATCTGAGCCGCAGCGGCATCTACGGCTACGACATCTCGACGGAGATCCTCGGCCTCGAGGGAACGCTGAAGATCGGCTACCTGCGGGAGACGCCGGTGATGCTGCTGACGAAGAACTCGGTGGCGCACGATACGGTGCCGTATTTCATGGAGCGGTTCCGCGACGCGTACACGACGCAGCTGCAGAACTTCGCGCAGAACGTGCAGCAGGAACGGCCGGCGCCGATCACGATCGAGGACGGGATGGAGGCGCTGCGGATCGGCGTCGCCGCCACCGCGCGCATGAGACCGGCCGTTCGGTCGTGGTGTCGGCGATCAAGGCCTGAGATCACGATCGGAAGAAACCGCCGAGATCGCAAAGTCACGACCGCGAGTAGTAGCCGGACGTCGCGACTGGCAAGACCAGCAGTAGTAGGCACGGCCTTCAGGCCTGCCGTTGAGCGAGTGCCGCATGACGTACCCGGCTATCTGCGACGCGATCCGGTTGAAGCGCGCCATTCGTTTCGAGTACCACGGTGGAGCTCGAGAGGTCGAGCCTTACATCTACGGGCGGAGCAGCGCCGGCGTCGAGCTGCTCCGCGCCTATCAGCTCAGGGGCGCCAGCCGATCTGGTGAAACGGCCGGCTGGAAGATGTTTCAGGTCGCCGACATTTCCAGCGTCTCGGTGACCTTCGAACGGTTCACCACTCGCGGCGGTTACGACCAGGGCGACACGGTGATCGTGTTCGTCAACTGCCGCGTCGAGACGAAATGATCGCGTGACGTCACGACGTCACATCACGTCCGGAAGAAACCGCGGAGAGCGCTGAGTGCGCGGAGGTTGGATGGATTCGGGTCGCGCTTCTCGTCATCGTTTTGACCGCCACGTTGAGGGCGGCCGCGCCCGCCGATGAGAGCGCGCTTCGAGCGGCGCGGACCGCGCAGAACAAGGCGATCGCGTCAGGTGACCTGGATCGCGCCGCGATGTTCTGGACGGAGGACGTCACCGTCCGCCGCGCGCTCGGTCAGTCGCTGAGCGGTCGCGAGGCGGCGCGCAAGGCGCTCGAGCCGCCGTCGCCGCCTGCGGCGCACCTGATCTATCAGCGCCTGACGAAGGACGTCGAGAGTCAGCCCGAAGTGGCCGCTGGCGTTCGAGACTGGCGTGTGGGAAGGGCACCTCGACACGATCACCGGGCCGGTCGTGATCGGCGGCCGCTACTCGGCGCAGTGGGTCAAGCGCGGCGACCGTTGGTTGATTCGATCGGAAGTGTTCGTCGCGCTTGACATGCAGCGGCGTCGGCTGCGAGGCGACGGCGGTGCCGTGAAAGCGGTCTCGCCCGTGCACGACTGGATTTCATGAGTGTCAGACGGCACTCGAAATGGAAGCCGCGGCGGCGAACCCACGGGCGGGATTTCACCTGGAAGCATTAACAGGCGCTGGCTTACGCCTTGCATCGATGCGTGTCATGAGAACGCCGCTTCAGGCATTCGTCCTCTCTGGAGTACTCCTCGTCACTGGCTCGGCCGCCCATGCGCAAGTGACTGTTGACGTTCACATCGGTCCGCCTCCGCCTCCACGCGCGTGCGCGTGCCGCCCCCACCCAGTCCCGAATATGTGTGGGTCGAGGGCTACCAATACCCGCAGGGATCGCACTACCGGTGGCACGACGGCTATTGGACGCGGCCGCCGTATATGGGTGCGTACTGGGTCGCGCCCTATTACAGGGGCGGACGATACTACGCCGGTCGCTGGGAAGGCGATCGCGGCCACGTCGGTCACGACCACCACTGGGACCGGGACAAAGAGCGGGACGAACATCGCGACCACCACAAGGATCGCGATCACGACCGCCGCTGAATCCGTGCCAGTAGTGCAAAGGCGCCGCGATGGCTCAGGGCTCCGATCCCGGGCGCGCAAGCTTCGGTTCTAGATTAGTCGGCGTTTCGCTGAGGTCGCCGACCGCCACAGGACTTGTCGCCCAGGCTCCAAACGCCGTACAGTCACCGCATGAGTCCGCTCCGAGTCCTTGCCGCTGTGGGTGAGCCGCGGCGCAGCTGACCGCCATGGATTCAGCATCTTCGCCTGTCGTTGAAGCGTTTCGCGCGACGCTGGATTTATTCCAGACCGGCATCGATCTGATGCGCCAGAATCTGCGACGGCGCCATCCCGAGGCCGCCGAGGAAGACGTCGAGCGCCTTCTCCACGAGTGGCTGATCCACCGGCCGGGAGCGGAATCACGGCGACTCTCAGGGCGTCCTGCGGATGTAAGCACCCGATTCGCGTGACCGCGCTCGAAACGGTCCTCCCGCCAGATCTGCGTCGATCTCACCGAGACCCGTTCTTCGTTTGCCCTGGTCGGCGGGCTCGCGGTGTCCGCGCATGCGAGCCTCGGTTCACGCGGGATGCAGATATCGCCGTGGCCGTCCGCGACGACTCAGAAGCCGAAGACCTCGTGCGGAGTCTCCATGCGCGGGATTACACCATCGGGCGCTCGTCGAGCAGGATGCGGTAGGCCGCCTCGCGACGGTGAGGCTTACGAGGTCGCTCGAGTCCGCAATTCCCGTCATTGATCTGTTGTTCGCCTCGTCTGGAATCGAGCCCGAAGTTGTCGCTGCCGCCGACGCCATCGAGCTGCTGCCGAAGCTGCCCATTCACGTCGCGGCGACCGGCCACCTCATTGCGCTGAAGGTCCTTGCTCGCGATGACGTCACTCGTCCGCAGGATCTGGGCGATCTCCGGGCGCTTCTTCGCGTGGCGTATCCGAGGACATAGACCGGGCACGAGGGGCGCTAGCGTTGATTACTGAGCGCGGATACCACCGCGGTCGCGATCTCCGGCGGGAAATGGAAAAGCTGCTCACAAGCCACGAACAGGGTTGACGACCACGGCGCACCGATGAGTGATTCGTTAGACCGAAAATACACGAGAGGTGTGCCATCTCGGCAGCGTGCCGCACTAGACCGTTTTCGATTTCGGCGTGTTGGCAGGCCTGAAGGCCTGCACTACATCGGAGTCAAAAACGCTCAGCCTTGAGGAGCGACTGGGAGCCTCAAGAAACCGCCATGTTCCGAGAAACCCCGAACCGTCCAGATCGGTGAGCCATGTCTTCCTCTGCACTCTTTGCGCGCTCCGCGGTTTCTTCTCGACACACAAACAGTCGCCAGCTCCTACTCGATCTCGATCGTCTGAATCTGCTTCGGCCCGAGTGTAAGCGTGAGGCCCGCCTTGTCTGGGGTCAGCGCCTCCTGACGCTCCTCCAGAAAATTGACCGCGAAGGCGCGCGCGATGGGCGCGTCGATGCCAAGGGTGACGCTGGCAGGCTCGTCACCTGGGTTGAACAGGCGGACGATGGTGGATGAGCGATCCTCGGCTTGCTTGAACGCGCTCAGCACCACGTCGCCAGCCTGACGATCGAGGCGGAGGAACGATCGCGTGAGCGGACCTGTGCCGCCGGGACGCCGGGCGGTCGTGACCAGCGGAGGGATGTTCTGTGCGCGCGCGGAGGCCAACAGCTCGCCGGCCAGCGGCGCCGGACCATGAGGCTCGAACGCGAGCTCGAAGCGCTGGAGGCCAGGGCACTGCGCGCCCGGTGTCGCAACCGGCGGCCCTGCGTGTCCGGAGGGTCGCGTCACGAGATCGTTGCGCGAGAGATCCCCGACGGCGCGAATCAGCGTGACGGCGAGCGCCGGTTCGTCGCCGACGATCTCGTACTCCATCAGGCCCTTGCCGATCACGGTCGCGCCGACTTCCGCGTCGCCGGCGTCGGCCATCGAGATCATCGGCATGCTGCTGACCGGGCGACTCGTTGCGAATCGCGGCCGGCACCGGAATGCGCGCCGGACGCGTGATCACGTCGAACGCGGTGTCGGCGCGGGCGCGATCCGACCGACGCAGCGCCGGTCGGGAAGAGCAGACGGAGGCGGTGATCCTGGGCGCGATTGTCGACCGAGATCGAGAACGCCACCCGCGGCGATCCGGCGTCGAGTGTCGCGTCGATCGTCACCGGGCACGGTGACCGTTTCCGGAGAGCGCGCCTTCCGATCGGCGCTGGCCGCACGCGGCAGCGGCAGCTCGAGCTCGACACGCAATCCCGCGCGCAGTGGACTTCCGCCCAGCCGCGAAACGCCGGTCACGCGCGCCGCCGCATTGGTCACCCTGAGGTCCGACGCCGGCGGCGAGTAGTTATGCTCGTCACCGACGTCGCCGACGTCTTCGAGCGCGGCGACGCGGTGATAGGTGACGCCGCGTCGCCTTGTCGCTGACCTCGAACGTGCCGTCGTGATTGACGGTCATCTTGATGCGCTCGTTCTCGGCGAACTTGTCCCCGCCGCTCACGAGGCGGCGGCCGCCCGCGGCCGTTGAATCGGCGCTCCCGATCGAGAGATCGAAGGCCGCATACCCGCACGGCGGCAGCGCCGGAGCCCACCAGAGCAGGCGAATGCGTCGAACGTTCAGCGCCCAGGGCGTTTCGTAGCGGCTCATCACGTGCGTCACGAGCCGCTCCTCGCCGAGAATCTGAAACTCCACCGGCTGGCCATCGGGTCCGATGACGCTGGTCACGGTTGTTTCAAGCGGCCAGAACGTCACCGGGCGGTCGAGGGCCTGCGCGTCGACTTTGCGCCACGGCTCCGCGCTGTCGATCGGAAGATCGATCGAGGCTTCGACGACTCGTGCGCTGCTCGACCGCATCCGTAGTGTTGACGACGACGGCGCGGATCACACCGGGAGTCGAGGGTGCCGGCACCGCGTCGGCGATCGCATCGAGCGCGCTTTCGACGACCGCATCGCCGACCTGCCGGGCGCGCGCGAATCGCGTCATGTTCTCCTCGTGCACCGCATCGATGCTGCAGCCGCAGATGCTGTCGTGCGGATGGTTCTGCAGCAGTGTCTTCCAGGCATGGCGGAGCTGGCCTGCGGGATAGAGGCAGGCCTGAGGCCGCACTACGGTCTCGGGATGGCGCGATTTTCCGAGGATGGCGCGATGCGACGCCATCACCGACAGCGGTTCGGCGTAGGACTCGAGCAGCGTCTGCACGTGCGCGTTCTGCTGTTTCAGGTACACGCGCGCGGAGAGGACGCCGGGGAGCAGGTTGGCGTAGTCGGTGCCGCCGCGAAGCTCGCCGACGATCGTGTCCAGCGGCGGCCGCTCCTGTCTCGACCGCCGTTCCGGACGGCGGCGACGTAGCCGGGCAGCGTCGAGTGGACGGCGCGCTGCGCCGGGACCGCCGACAGCTGCTCGATCAGCGACGGAATCGCCGTGTGCGGCTCGACGTGGTCCACGCCGTTCATCAGCAGCGCCTGGCCGGTGCGTGTGCGCGCCGCGTTCGAAGTCGATCTTCTCCGTCGCACGAGCCATCATCGCGTCGGGATCGAACACGATGCGCGTCGCGTTGCAGTAGCCTTCCGGCGGCAGGTGCATCATCAGCAGCCGCGAGCCGTCAGGCGCGTCCCACCAGTATCCGGCGTTCGGGCCGCCGAAGCCGCGCCAGAGAATCGTGTTGTCGAGGCCGAACTGCCGCCAGATCTGCGGCATCTGGCCGACGTGGCCGAACAGATCCGGCAGGTAGCCGACCGGCATCGGCGTGCCGAACTCGCGCGAGAGGCGATGGCCCGCGCAGCAGGTTGCGGACGAGCGACTTCGCCGCTGACGAGGAACTCGTCGGGCATCACGTACCACGGGCCGATCAGGATGCGGCCGTCCTCGATCGCCTTGCGCAGCCGCGGTTCCTGCTCCGGCCGGATCTCGAGGTAGTCCTCGAGCACGATGGTCTGGCCGTCGAGATGGAAATGCTTGTAGTCGGGATCGGCGTCGAGCAGATCGAGCAGCCGATCGACGAGCGCGACGAGCCTGAACCGGAACTGCTCGTGCGTCAGATACCATTCGCGATCCCAGTGCGTGTGCGAGATGACATGGATGGTCAGCATATTTATCGTTCGTGGTTCGTCGTTCTCAGTTCGTCGTTCGTCGTTTCGTCGTTCGTGAACGCAGAACGCAGAACGCCGAACGTCGAACCAGAACGACGAACGCCGAACCACGAACGTCGAACGACGGGTTTTTATCCCTTGACCGCTCCCGCCGTGAGGCCGGCGACGAAATAGCGCTGCAGCGAGTACGAACACGGCAATGACCGGCACGAGCGCGATGAAGCTGGCGGCGGCGAGCAGATGCCAGTCGGTATCGTAGCCGCTCTGAAAACTGAACAGTCCCAGCGGCATGGTGTAGCGCGCCTGCGAGTCGAGCAGAACCAGCGCGCAGGCAGAACTCCGACCAGTACGCGGCGAGATTGAACACGGCGGTGGCTCCAAGTCCCGGCGTGACGATCGGCAGCACGATCGACCAGAACGTTCGCACGCGCGTGGCGCCGTCGAGGCGCGCGGCCTCGAAAATCGAGGCCGGCACGGCGTCGAAGAAATTCTTCAGCACCCAGACCGTGAACGGCACCTGCATCGCCGCATAGACGAGGATCAGGCCGGCGCGCGTGTCGATGAGGCCCAGCCGCTCGATGATGCCGTAGATCGGCACCAGAAGAATCACCGGCGACACCATCTGCACGACGAGCAGCGCGGCGAGGAGCGGCCGTTCGGCCGCGGAAGCGATCGCGTGAGAGCACGTACGCGGCCGGCACGGCGACGGCAAGCGTCGCCGCCGAGGCAAAGGCCGCGACGACCAGGCTGTTCCACAGGTACCACGGCACCTGCGACTGCGTCAGCACGAACCAGTAGTTCGCGGCCGAACCATTTCTCGGCACCCACGTCGGCGGATACTCGAACATCCCGGCCTTCGATCTTCAGCGAGAGCGAGAACAGCCACAGCTGCGGCAGCAGGAACCCGGCCGCAGTCGCCATCAGGCCGAGCGACGAACAACGCGCGCCGACGCGGAGCCGCAATCACGACGCCGCCGCCTCGCGCGCCACAGGCTCGTCGCGCACGATCAGGCGGCCGGCCACCCACGCGAGCAGCAGGTTGACGACCAGCATCACCACCGCCACGGCGGCGGCGCGGCCTGCCTGGAGATCGAAGAACCCGAGACGATACATGAACAGCGAGATCACCTCGGTGCGCCGGGCCGGTCCGCCGCCGGTGAGCGGGATGATCAGGTCGAACGTGTTGAACGACGCGATCGTGATCAGCACCAGGTTCAGCGCGATCACGGGCGCCAGCTGTGGAATCAGCAGCCATGCGGAGCCGCTGCCACGCCGAGAGGCCCTCGAGGTCGGCCGCTTCGTGCAGCTCGCGCGGGACACGCTGCAGGCCGGCGTAGAGCAGGATCATGCTGAACGCGCAGCCGCGCCAGACGTTGGCGACGATCACGGACACCGAGGGCCAGAATCGGCGACGAAATCAGCGGGCAGCGGCCCGACGCCGATCCGTCCGAGGTAGTAGTTCACGATCCCCGATCGGTTTTCGATCAGGAGGATCTTCCACAGCACGCCCGCGAGCACACCCGGGATCACCCACGCGCTCACGACGGCCACCCGGGCGACGATCGTGCCTGGCGCACGCCGCGCGGCGGGCGGCGTCGATCAAGCCAGGCGATCGCGAAGCCGATGACCAGCTGCAGCGTTACCGATCCGGTGACGAAGATCACCGTGACCACGACCATGCCGTAGAACGACACGTCGGTGAACAGCGCGCGATAGCTCGCGAGCGTGTAGGCGTAGCCGCGTGCCGGCGACCGTGGCGTCCGTCAGCGACAGCCGCAGCAGATCGAGCATCGGGTAGAACAGGATCACCGTCACCAGCGCGGTGGCCGGGAGCGCCCAGCGCGCCGCGCCGCCGCTGTCGCGTCGTCCCCGCCAGAAGATCGCGACCGGAAACACGCGCGGCGGCGACCATCGGGATCCAGGCGATCGGGTCGACGGTGGTCGGACGGGCGCTCCGCGACGATGTTTGCCGCGCGTACTCGGCGTTGACCGCGTTCCACGCCTCGTCGAGCGCCTGCTCCGGGCGACTTGTCACCGGACACGACCGCGCCAATCGCCAGCTGCAGCCGCTGCGATATCTCCGGGTAGATCAACGCCGTCGGCCTGGCATGGCCGTCGACGAGCATGTCGCCGAAGCGGCGGTACCACGAATCCTGGCTGAAGATCGGAAAGTCGCGATAGACGCTCCGCCTCACCGGCAGATGGCCGGTCGCCTGGCTGATGCGCGCGGCGTGCGCGGGCGCCTCGACGTCGCGAATGAACTCCACCGCGGCTTTCCGGCGCTCGGGATCCTTCGCGAAGACCACCCACACCCAGCCGCCGGTGCCGGTCGAGCGCGTGCTCGCGTCGGCCTGAGGAATCGGCGCGATGTCCCACTTGGCGAACTCCTCCGGCGAGAGCCCGGTCTGCAGATCCTTCTGCTGCCAGTTGCCGCCGAGAAACATCGCCGCGTCGCCGGCGACGGCGGCACCGGTCAGCTGCTGGTAGTCGGTGATCCCGAGCACCGAGCGCGGCGACGCGCCGCGCTGAATCGTGTCGCGCAGGAAACCGAGGACGCGCAACATCGCGCGGCGGTTCGGTTCCTCGCCGAAGATCGGCCGGCCCGTCGAGCGTCGACGAGCTCGCCTCCCTGCGCCCAGAACATCGCCAGGTGATCGAAGACGGTCGCCTCCCACCGGCCGGCGTTGTACAGATAGCCGGACATCTTCCGCTCGCGTGCGACGCGGCTGGCCGTGTCGAGCAGCTCGCTCCACGTGCGCGGCGGCACCGGGACCAGATCCTTGCGGTAGAAGAGCGCGCGGCAGTCGGTCTCGTGCCACAGGCCGAGCACGTGTCCCGCGCGATCGGACAGCGTTTGAATCGTGAACGGCAGAAAGTCGGCGCGATCCTCGGCCGGCCAGTATGGTTCGAGCGGCTGCACGACATCGGCGAACAGCGGCAGCCAGTAGCTGTCGATCGACGCGACGTCCGGCAGCCGTCCGGCCGCCGCCGCGAGCTGCAGCTTGGTCTTGTGCAGCTCGAGCCCCGGCATCACCGAGACGTGGAGCTGCACGCACGGATGCGATCGTGCCCAGTCGTCGAGGACGATCCTGAACGTGTTGGCGATCGCCGGCCGCGCCGCGAGATGAAAGTAGTCCGGTTGCGCCCACACGGTCAGCGATCATCGGCGCATCGGCGCGTCCCACCCGCACCGGCGTCACCAGGTCGTCGTCCTGGGCGTTCGCAGCGGCACCGAGCGCGAGACGAGCGCCAGCGCGCATGCCCACCGCCTGGCGGCGGGTACCGGGCCGGCGGTCGCGGCCACCGGATCAGCGCATCGAGACATAGATCGGGTTCGTGATCGCGACCGTGCTGCCGTCGGCGGCGTAGACGCGCACGCGGAGGTAACCGGCGGCGGCCGGCATGCTGAAGGTGGTGCCGCGGCCAATCGCCCTGGTCGTCATCCGGGCTGCGTTCCAGCTGAACTCGGCGTTGCCGTCGGCGTGTTCCGGCATCGAAACGTGGACTTCGAGCTCGTCATTGGCGGCGCACGTCAACGACTCGCCCACTTCGGCGTCGGCGGACCCGCAGCGCGCCGCGCACCGACGGCGGCAGCGTCCGGACGTTGCGCATGACGATCACGCTGACCACGGCGAATGCCGTCGAGAATCGCCGGCTGCGTCAGGCCGATCGCCCGCACGCGAACGGCGGCGACGTCGATCGGCGCCGGCTGGCGATGCCAATCGCTGACGCCGACCGCTGTGACGTGGCGGCCTTCTCGCAGCAGGCGATCCCAGATCGCGATCTCCGCTTCGCGCGGCGCTTTCTCGTTCTGCCAGATCTCGATCGCGTCGATCCCTCCGGGATGATGTGCGTCCACGAACAGCCGTCCGCAATTGTCGATCGGATGGCTGATCGCGAACAACGCCCCGGCGCGATGCGCCGCGTCGACGAAGCCCTATGACGGCGTCGGCGGCGCCGGGATCACGCGGCGCCACCCGGAAGTCGATCCACGCGCCTTCCGGCAGCCCCACACGGTCGCGTGTCCTCCCGGCGTCGTCACTTCTTCGCCGATGATGTGCAGCGGTGAGGAGGGGATCGGCTCGCGGGTGTGCGTCGTGTTGTTGTGATCCGTGATGGCGATGAAATCGTAGCCGGCGCTGCGTGCGGCGTCGGCGAGCGCGGCCGGCGTGAGGGTGCCGTCGCTGTGTCTGGTGTGCAGGTGCAGAGCGCCGCTGTGCCACTTCGGCCGGTCCGGCTGATCGCGTCCTGCGGGTGCGGCGATGTGTGCGTGCCTGCCTCCTGGGAGTCGAGGCCGGCGATACCTCACGCGTTACCGCGATCGTGATCTCGACGTCGACGCCGGCAGGCGTGACCTTGCTCATGCCGAGCAACACTTGCCACGTTGCCGGCGGGCAGCGGTCCCGTCCGGTAACCGGGCGACGCAGTGCGCCAGGCCCACGGTGATCGTGCGCTGCGTTTCCGCCGCTGTAGCCGCGGAATGCCGGCGTGCCCATCGCCAGCGGTCCCGGTTCGAACAGCCCGAGGTCGATCACCGACGTGCCATCGTCGCCGGTGTAGCTGTAGGTGATCGTGATCGACGCGGCATCGGCCGAGACGTCGAACGGGACGTAATCGATAGCGTGGGCCGCCTGGAGCGAAGTGCTTGCGCAGGACGACCGCCGGCGGGTTCTGTGCCAGCTGGTTCGAGCCTATCGTCAGGAGTGCGATGAGCGCTGCCGCAATGCGCACGATGCCAAATTATATCGGTCACGCTCAACGTTGGCGGCACGCCTGGCTCCGGGCCGGGGCCTGCGTGCGGAACCCGTTGAGCGTGAAGACCGAAAGATGGAACCGCTGAGACCGCCAGGACCGCGTGAAAGCGTTTCCGCGTGCTACACGCTCTGCGGTTTCGACGAGCTTACGCGCCGCCGATCACGTGGAGCAGCAACGCCGGCGCCGCGCCGGCGTTCTTGACGACATCGCGAGTGGCCGCGGAGACGATGGCCGCCTTGACGTCGGCCGGTGCGGCCTGCGGATGCCGCTGGAGATAGAGCGCCGCGACGCCCGGCGACGAACGGCGCGGCGTACGAATCTCCATCGCCCGAGAACTCCGCCGTGTCGCTCGCGCTGCCAGCGCCTTGAATCGCGATGCCTGGCGCGAACAGCGTCAGGCGCGGGCCGTACCCGCCTTGCTTCGCGACATCCGACGCGTCCGTGGATCCGACGGTGATGGCTTCGGGGACACGCTGCGGCAGTAGTTGTCGAGGTTCGCGGTGCCTCCTGCCGACAACACATAGACGAAGCCAGCCTGGATCGAGCGGCGCGATCGCCTCGTCGAGCGATCGATCGGCGGTCTCGAATCGCGCCGGGCTGATGTTGACGACCGCCGGCTTCGAGCCGTGCGCCGTGATCCAGTTCGACGGCCCGGACGGCGGCCGTGAAATCGGTGCGTGTCGTCCCGGTGCACGGAGGATGCGAAGCGCATGAACACGCACCTCGCGCGCGACGCCGAACGTTCGTCCGGCCAAGATGCTGGCGACGTGCGTGCCGTGGCCGCGATCCGCCGACGGCGGCGGATCGCAGTCGTCGGCGTCGTCCACTGCCGGCCGATCGCCCGTTCCGGTCGTGAAGTCGCCAATCCAGTCCGCGCGTCCGTCGAATTCACGGTGCGTGCGGCGCACGCCGGTGTCGATGACGTGCGCGTGGACGCCGGCGCCGTCGGCGCCAGGGACGAAGCGCCCGTCGAGCGCTGCCGGGCGCGCTGATCGATGCGATCGAGTCCCCACGGGATTTCGGCGGCGTGGAGGACAGAGAGGATGCGGAGAAAACAGAGGGGCTGAGAGAAGGGCAGGAAGCGGCGGGACGGGCTGGATGGGCAGGATCGTTCCTTACCCGCCTTTCCTGCCCATCCCGCCATCCGTCCGTGTTACCCGCGACGTCCTCCACACCCTCGTCAGGTAGTCGCTCATCGTCAGCGCCAGCAGGATGCCGAGCCAGAAGACGCTGCCGATGACGACCGCCCAGGTCAGCCGGGTGCTGTATTTCACGTGCATGAAGAACAGGACGACCATGCGTCGCCTTGAACGACGGCGATCGCCAGCGCGGCGACCGTGTTCAGTCGCGCCGAGATCGAGAAGGCGATCTGCACCGTCAGGTAGGTGCAGAACAGCAGGATGCGCGAAGATCGTGTAGTAGACGCGCTTGGGCAGAATGTGTGTCAGTCATCAGTGTGCGTGCCGCCCGATCAGATACAGCAGCGGAAACAGGAAGATCCAGACGATGTCGACGAAGTGCCAGTAGAGCCCGCTGATCTCGATCGGGCTCGAGTAGTCCTGCGGTGATCGTGCCGTTCCACGACCACCACGAGCATCACCAGCATGATGCCGATGCCGATGATCATGTGGAGCGCGTGCAGACCGGTCATGACGAAGTAGAGCGAGAAGAACAATCTGCGCGTGCCGGAAGTACTCCTTCTCGAACTGAAATCCGGGCCCGGGCACGTGGTGCTCTGCGAACTTGTGGTAGTACTCGACGCTCTTGATCCCGAGGAACGCCGCGCCGAGCATCATCGTCAGCGATCAGGAACCATCAGCAGCAGCTTCCGCTGGCCCAGCTGCGCCGCGTGCACGGCCAGCGCCATCGTCAAACTGCTGGTGATGAGGACGACGGTGTTGATCGTGCCGAGCGTGACGTCGAGCTCGTGGCTCGCGGCGGCGAACGCGTCCGGGATACCAGGCTGCGGTAGATCAGTGTAGGTGGCGAACAGGCCGCCGAAGAACAGCACCTCGGTGACGAGGAACACCCACATGCCGAGCGTGGTCGCCTCGCTCTGCTGCGCCGAGGCTGTCGAAATGGTGCGCGAGCGCCGGATGATGCGCGCTGGTGCGCGCGCTGCAGCGTCATGCGACATGGTGCTCCACCGGCGCGCTGTAGTCGTAGGCCTCCCATGTGACGATCGGCGTCTCCGCGAAGTTCTCCGTCGGCGGCGGCGAGGTCGTCGTCCACTCGAGGCCGACCGCGCCCCACGGGTTCGAGCCGGCGATCCGGCCGTAGCGCAGCGACCACATCAGGTAGATCATCGGGAGCAGGTAGCCGACGCCGAGGATCGACGCGCCCGCCGACGACAGCACGTTCAGCACCTGGAACTCCGGCGGGTAGGCGTGATACCGCCGCGGCATGCCGAGGTAGCCGAGGATGAACTGCGGGAAGAACGTCAGGTTGAAGCCGACGAAGATGATCGCCGGCGCTGATCTTGCGCGAGCGATTTCGTTGTAGAGGCGGCCGCTGATCTTCGGCCACCAGTAGTGCAGGCCGCCGAGGTATCCCATGATCGTGCCGCCGACCATGATGTAGTGGAAGTGCGCGACGATGAAGTACGTGTCGGTCACGTGGACGTCGAGGCCGACCGCGGCGAGGAACAGCCCGGTCAGGCCGCCGATCGTGAACAGCCCGATGAAGCCGATGGCGTAGAGCATCGGCGTCTGCCCACGAAATCGATCCCTGTACATCGTCGCCGTCCAGTTGAAGACCTTGACCGCCGACGGCATCGCGACGAGGAAGCTCAGGATCGAGAAGATCAGCGCGGCGTAGACCGACATGCCGGCCACGAACATGTGGTGGCCCCAGACCAGGAAGCCCGAGCACGGCGATCGCCGACGCTCGCGAACGCGACGAAGCTGTAGCCGAACACCGGCTTGCGGCAGAACGCCGCGACGAGCTCGCTGATCGACGCCCATCGCCGGCAGGATCATGATGTAGACCGCCGGGTGCGAGTAGAACCAGAACAGGTGCTGGAACAGCACCGGGTCGCCGCCGACGCGTCGGATCGAAGAAGCCGAAGTGGAAGAGCGCGCTCGGCCGCGACCAGCAGGATGGTGATGGCGACCACCGGCGTGCCGAGCACCATGATCAGGCTGGTCGCGTAGATCGACCACAGGAACAGCGGCATCCGGAACCAGGTCATGCCCGGCGCGCGCATCCGGTGGATCGTGACGATGAAGTTGAGGCCGGTGAGGATCGACGAGAAGCCGGTGATGAAGATGCCGAGCGCCGCCGGGATCACGTTCGCTGGTCGACGACGACGGTGCTGAACGGCGTGTAGAAGCGTCCAGCCGGTGTCGAGCGCCGCCGGTGACCAGCGCGTAGAGTGGTGAAGAGCCGCGCCGATCATGTAGATGTACCAGCTCGCGAGGTTCAGTTTCGGGAACGCGAGATCCTTGGCGCCGATCATGATCGGCACGAGGAAGTTGCCCGAGCACCGACGGGATCGACGGGATGAGGAAGAAGAACACCATCATCACGCCGTGCATCGTGAACAGCTTGTTGTAGGTCTCGTCGGTGACCAGATCGCCGACCGGCGTCGCCAGCTCGAGCCGGATCAGCACGGCCATCGCGCCGCCGATGAAGAAGAAGAACGTGATCGACGGCGAGATACAGCAGCGCGATGCGCTTGTGGTCGCGCGTCAGCAGCCACGACTTGATGCCGTAGCCGTCGTTCAGATAGTGCCGCGGCGGCATGAGACCGTCGGACTGGCCATGGCTACCTTGGCTGCACCTGCGGCAGCGCCTGCAGCGACTTCGACGTACTCGATCAGCTCGAGCAGCTGCTCTTCGGTGACCAGGCCCTGGAACGTCGGCATGATCGGCTGGAAGCCGGCGGCGACTTTCGCCGCCGGGTTCGAGAATCGACTCACGCGACGTACGCCTCGTCGACCGTCATGCGTCTCGCCGTTCTGGAGCTGGCACGGTCTTGCCGAACAGACCTTCGAGCACCGGTCCGCGGCCCTGCGCGTCGGGACGATGGCAGGTGTTGCACGCGAGATCCTGGAACAGCTTCGCGCCGGCCGACGCGAGCGAGCCTTCCGGCGCGCCGCCGCTCAGCCACGTCTGGAACTCGCTCGGCTCCATGACGATCACCTCGCCGGTCATGCCCGAGTGCCGCGTGCCGCAGTACTCGGCGCAGAACAGGTGATAGCGTCCCGGCTTGGTCGGCTGAAACCAGAGGTTGCGTGTAGCGTCCGGGAATGACGTCGGCCTTGACGCGGAACGCCGGGACGAAGACGTCGTGAATCACGTCCTCCGGACGTCATGATCAGCTTCACCGGCCGGCCGACCGGCACGTGCAGCTCGTTGATCTCGCGCTGGCCGTCGAGGTGCTGGAACTTCCACATCCACTGCTTGCCGACGACGTAGATGTTCAGCGTCTCGTCCGGCGGCCGCGACATCGCGAAGAACACGCTCGCGCCCCAGACGAAGATGACCATCGTGATGACGAACGGGATCGACCGTCCACGTGATCTCGAGCACCATACCGCCGTGGATCACTGCGCCGACGCTGTCGGCGGTCGCGCCGCCGGTAGCTCGATCGGCGTAGAAGACGATCAGGCCGGCGATCAGCAGCGAGAAGAAGATCGAGATGGCGAGCAGAAAGAAGTACAGCGTAGTCGACGCGACTCGCCATCGTCGACGCCGGACTCGGGGAACAGCGGCGTTCCAGACCACATAGCAGAAGGTTCTAAGGTTCTGAGGTTCTAGGGTTCGAGGTTCTAGGGTTCGACGCTCTTCGCTCGCGGCGCACCATGACGACGATGAATCGCGCCGAGCGCGAGGACCGTGGCCGCGCCCGCGATGCGCGATCGCGCGCATGATCGCGACGCCGTAGCGGCCGGTCATCGGGTCGTAGTGATAGCAATACAGCAGCAGCGCGTCGACCGGCGATCCCGACTTTGCCGGCGGAGGCCTCGACGATGGCCAGCCGGAGATCGCGCGGCCCGTACTCGATCCCGAACAGGTAGCGCGCCATCCGGCCGTCGGGCGTCAGGACGATGACGCCGGTCGGGTGCGCGAACTGCTTCGTTTCCGCGATCCCAGGCATAACGGAAGCCGGCGGCCTTGGTCAGCCGATCGATCTGACGGCTGATCGCCGGTGAGGAAGTGCCAGCCGGCGTCGGCGCCGGCGCGTTTGTAGCGCTCGAGGTATACCGGCTTTCTTGGCGGCCGCGGCCGCGGGCGTGTCGCGCGGATCGATGCTGACCGTGACGATCTCGAAATCCGCGCCCGGGTTCGAGCGACATCACGCCTCAGCGCGCTCGACAGGCCGTTGATCACCAGCGTGCAGAGCATCGGGCAGTCGTAGTAGGCGAACACCAGAACGACCGGCCTGCCTGCCGAAGTAGTCGCCGAGCCGCACGCGTCGCGCCCTGCTCGTCGCGGAACGGTGTGTCGAGCGGCAGGTGCTCGTCGAGGTGCTGGTCGAATCCAATCTCGCGCAGCGCCTGCGGCAGCTGCGATCGATGGACGTGCCGGCCTCGCTGCTTGAAGCCAGCGCGCGGCCGGTGCCGCCGCCATCTGTGCCGACAATGTCGCCGCCGGCACAAAGGACACAGAGGTGACAAAGGACACAAAGAAATCTAGCAGCGCGCTCTCGACGCGTTCCGCGTGTCCTCTGTCTTGTACTTGTCATGGCTTCGCCTCGTTCTCGCGGGCAACCCGCGTTCCAGCGTCAGCTGCATCGCCTCGTCGATCGGAATGCGCACGACGCCCGCGTTCCGGTCCACCCATCCGTAGACTGGAGAGCAGCTCGTCTTCGCTCGCGCGGAGCTCGCGCAGGTCCTCGCGTGGCGTCGGTCTGCAACCGCGGCTCCGGCGGCTCGCGCTCGCCCTGAGAAACGGCGAGCGGGTATTCCGGCGGCGCGCTGCGCGCCTTCGCGCGAGGCGAAGTACCGGAACAGAGCCAGACCATGAGCTGGCGCCGACGCGCGACGACGATGAGCGCCGACGCCGAAGCCGAGGATGGCCCGGATGTTGACGTCGCTCGTCTCGTGGTGGACCTCGGGGTTCTCGTCCGCGCGAGGTGTCGCCGCCGTGGATGCGGAAGGTGCAGCTCGCCATGGCTAGTGGGCCGTCCCTGGCGGCGCGCCGCGCTCGATGATCCGGCCGAGCGCTTCGTCGAACTCCGGATCGTGCACCGGAAGAATCGCGCGGCCGCGCAGCTGCCAGACGAAGCAGCCGAGCCAGATCGACGCCGAGCGTCAACGGCAGCACGACGTCGAGCCAGCTCGACGGCGATGCCGTGCCGGTGGAACTCCGGCGCGATCAGCCAGAACAGATCGATGCAGCCGCGCGATCAGCACCGACGATCGCGACCTTCACCAGCAGTCTGCGGCTGCCGCTTGACGTGCCGCGACAGCAGCACGCACGAACGGCACCGCGAAATGCACGACAGGATGAGCGACGATGCCGACCGCATCGCCAGCCGGTCTGCAGGCGGTGCATGTACCACGCGATCTCCGCCGGCAGGTTGCCCGACCAGATGATCAGGCATCGCGAGAACGAGAAGTAGGCGCCACAGCATCACGAACGCGAGCATCAGGTTGCCGAGGTCGTGGAAATGCGCCGCGACGACGATCCGATCGAGCGGCGCGCGCCGGCTGAGCCAGACCAGCGCCGACGATCAGGAAGGCGAGCGCCGAGAGGCCCTGGCCGCCCAGGATCAGCACGCCGTAGATCGTCGAGAACCAGTGCGGCTCGAGCGACATCAGCCAGTCGAACGACGCGAACGTGATCGTCAGGCCGTAGGCGAGCAGGCCGCCGGCGCTCAGCATGCTGCATCCGCCGGGCGATGCGTGGCGTCGGCGGTTGCGATCCTGCTCGCAGCGACCAGCGCGTTCAGGAAGTACGACAGCGCGTTCCAGACGAGCGAAGTACAACGCCGCGCGCGCCAGGAAGAACGGCGTGTTCAGGTACAGCTGCTTGTGGCTGCAAGCACCTCGTCGTGCGCGACCAGGTCGGCGTTGGTCCACGGACGTAGAGCCGCGACATGCCGAGCGCGATCGGCAGGAACAGCAGCGTCATCACCGGCAGCACGCGCGCCGCCGCGCCGATCGGCCGGCGGATGACGACGCCCCAGGCGCCGCCGGACAGCTGGTGCACCATGCCGAGCGCGAGAGCAGCCGAGCGTCACGCCGAGGCACAGCATACGCCATCAGGTACGACTGCATGAACTGCGTGAAGTTCAGGAACGCGCCGCCGAGCGACACCACCGCGCCAACGGCGCCGGCCAGCAGCAGACGTCCGCTGATGACCGCGCCAGCTCGGGAATCGCGGCGTCGGCGGTCTGCGTGAGCAGCCGTCAGCTGGATCCGGTCCCGCTCGCCGGCCGGAACGTCGGCGAGCGTCGCGTGCTCGCTGAGCTGGAGCGCGCGGATGTAGGCGACGATCGCCCACCGATCGGCGGCCGCTGATCTGCGACGCGTAGTCGGGCATGGCGCCGAAGCCGTTGGTGATGACGTCGAAGAAGTGGCCGACCGGCGCGCTGCGCAGGCGGTCCTGGTGATCGACGGCGGACGCCGGTAGCCGCGGCGCACGACCATGCCGTCGCCCTGACCGGTGCGCGCCGTGGCACGGCGAGCAGAAGATGTCGAAGCGCTGCTGGCCGCGCGCCATCACGCGCGCGTCGATCGGGCAACGGAAAGAGCGGTCGCGTCCTGCCTTGCCGGCTCTTCCCGGTATACATCAGCGCGTCGTCGCGCAGGTGTCCGCGCGCGACGGTTCCCTCGACGAGCGGCCGCGCCGACCGCGAGTCGCCGAAGAACGTCGATTCGCGCAGCGGGACGTACTTCGGCTGGTCGTGCATGTCCTGGCGGCAGCCGCAGAAGCCAGAGCTGCCGACACAGCGGATCACAAAGGATACAACGACACGAAGGATCGCAGAGACGCGCAGAGATCGCTCTGTGCTGCGGTTTCCTTGCGACCTTCGTCAGCTTTGCGTCCGTCGTTCTTAGTCGGCAACGGTCGAGACCTCCCGCGGGTCCGAGCGTCGTCGAGGAACTCGCGCGTCCCTTCGAGGTCGAACTTCGGGTCCGGCGGCCTCGATGCAGAGGAAGAACCGGTTGCGGCTGGCCAGCGCGAAACGCGGCACGTTGAACACCGGGTGATACGGCATGCGGCAGGCCGTTCAGCGCCAGCATGCCGAGCACGCGCGGAGAGCGCCGCGACGAGAATCGTGCACTCGAAGGTCACCGGGATGAACGCCGGCCAGCTGTGCAGCGGCTTGCCGCCGATGTTCAGCGGATAGGCGATCACCGACGACCAGCACTGCAGGCCGTAGCCGCCGATGCAGCCGACCGAGTCCGCCGATCGAGCACGATCAGCGGCAGCCTGCGTGTGGCTGCGCGCCGAGCGCATGGTGCAGCTCTTCGATCGGAAACGGCGAGTAGGCGTCCATGCGGCGGTAGCCCTCGCCGTGCGCGCGCTCGGTCGCCGTCACCAGCGACGTCGGATCGTCGAACTCGGCCATCAGGCCGTGGATGACCGCCGGCCTTCATTCGTCATCCACCTTCGCTTCAGGCAGAATCGTCCGCATCTCGAAGATCGAGATCATCGGCAGGAAGCGCAGGAACAGGAACAGCAGCGACGAGGAACAGGCCGATCGTGCCGAGGAACGTCGACCAGTCCCAGAACGTCGGCTGAGTACAGGCCCCACGACGACGGCAGGAAGTCGCGGTGCAGGCTGCGTCACGATGATGACGAAGCGCTCGAGCCACATGCCGACGTTCACGATCAGCGAGATGACGAACAGCGCGCGGCACGCTGGTGCGGATCCGCTTGAACCACAGCAGCCTGCGGCATCGACGACGTTGCAGAGGATCAGCAGCCCAGTAGGCGACCGCGTACGGGCCGGTCATGCGGTTGAGCGGCACGAAGCCTTCGTACTTGTCGCCGCTGTACTCAGGCGATGAACGCCTCGGTCAGGTAGCCGTAGGCCGACGATCAGCCCGGTCACGAGCATCACCTTCGCCATGTTCTGCAGGTGGCGCATGGTGATGAAGTCTTCGAGCTTGTAGACCGCGCGAATCGGAATCGCGAGCGTCAGCACCATCGCGAAGCCGGAGTAGATCGCGCCGGCGACGAAGTACGGCGGGAAGATCGTCGTGTGCCAGCCGGGCACGATCGACGACCGCGAAGTCGAAGCTGACGACCGTGTGCACCGAGACGACCAGCGGCGTCGCGAGGCCGGCCAGCAGCAGATACGCCGTCTCGTAGCGGTGCCAGTGGCGCGCCGAGCCGCGCCAGCCCATCGCCAGCATGCCGTAGATGACGCGGCCGACCGGCGACTGCGACCGATCGCGCAGCGTCGCGAGGTCGGGAATCAGGCCGACGAACCAGAACAGCAGCGACACGGTCGCGTAGGTCGAGACCGCGAACACGTCCCAGATCAGCGGGCTGCGGAACTGCGGCCAGACGTTCATCGTGTTCGGATACGGAAGCAGCCAGTACGCGAGCCACGGACGGCCCGGTGTGGAACAGCGGGAAGATGCCGCGCGCACGCGACCGCGAACAGCGTCATCGCCTCGGCGAAGCGGTTGATCGACGTCCGCCACGTCTGCTTGAGCAGCAGCAGGATGGCCGAGATCAGCGTGCCCGCGTGGCCGATGCCGATCCACCAGACGAAGTTCGTGATGTCGAACGCCCAGCCGACCGGGATGTTGTTGCCCCAGATGCCGATGCCCTTGACCACCAGGTAGCTCAGCGAGACGAGCAGCAGCGCCGCGTGAACAGCAAGGCGACGCCGAAGCCGGCGCACCAGCCGAGCGGCGTCTTTCGCGCGAGGACGATCGCGCTGATCTTGTCGGTGACCGAGCCGAACGTGTAGCCCGGGCGCGATGACCGGCGGCGTGCCGGTGCCGACGACGGCGTGCAGCGGATCGTCGATGTCCGAGTCATCGCCCTTACGCCCCCAGCTCCGGGTTCACGTTGCGCACCGCCGCCAGATACGTCGTCCGCGGCCGCGTGTTCAGCTCGCCGAGCAGCGAGTAGTTCCGCACTTCGGCCTGCAGCCTGCGCGACGCGGCTCTGCGGGATCGTTCAGGTTGCCGAAGACGATCGCGTCGGCCGGGCACACCTGCTGGCACGCCGGTCTTGATCTCGCCGTCGCGAACCGCGCGGTCCTCTTTCTCCGAGTCGATCTTCGCCGCGTTGATCCGCTGCACGCAGTACGTGCACTTCTCCATCACGCCGCGGCTGCGCACGGTGACGTCGGGGTTGCGCGCCGAGCTTGAGGCTCGGCGTGTTCCAGTCCTGATAGAGCAGGAAGTTGAAGCGGCGGACCTTGTAGCGGGCAGTTGTTCGAGCAGTAGCGCGTGCCGACGCAGCGGTTGTAGACCATGTCGTTCAGCCCTTCGTGGCTGTGCGCGGTCGCGCCGACCGGGCAGACCGACCTCGCACGGCGCGTTCTCGCACTGCATGCACGGCACCGGCTGGAAGTACGTCTCCGGGTTGCTCCGCTCGGCCCGCGATAGTAGCGTGTCGACGCGCAGCCAGTGCATCTCGCGGCCGCGCAGCACCTGGTCCTTGCCGACGACCGGGATGTTGTTCTCCGCCTGGCAGCCGACGACGCAGGCGTTGCAGCCGATGCAGGCGTTGACGTCGATCGCCATGCCCCACTTGTAGCCGTCGTATTTGTAGTCGGTGATAGAGCGTGAGCGTCTTCGGCGGCGTCTTCGTCGCCCTTCGTGGACCGACTTGCGGATCGTGCACGAACTCGTCGCGCGTGACCGCGCGGACCATGCCGCGCCCTTCCATCAGGTGGTGATACTGCGTGCACGCGAGCGGATAGGCGTTCGCCGGTGCAGCGCGATCTCGACGGCCGCCGCCGTGACCAGCAGCGCGTCGGACGTGCGAATCGCGTTGGCGTTGAAGCCGGCGCCGGTCCCGACGCGGCCGCGCGCGCGCGGCCGTAGCCCAGGTGCACGGTGACGCAGTCGTCGGGATGGCCCGGCGACGGTGAACAGCGCGCCGCGCACCGACGCGGCCGTCGATACTTGCAGCTCGACGACGTCGCTGATGATCTGGCCGTGCTCGCCGCCCTGGCGCGCCGGGCGCTCGCCGCACCTTCAGCCGCTGCGGCCGTCGCCGGACTCACGAGCACGGCGTTGTCCCACGTCAGCCTCGTGATCGGCTTGGGCAGCTCCTGGCAGCCAGCCGTTGTTGGCGAAACCGCCCGTCGAGGCACGCACGGATCGTTCCTGAACGCGATCTCCAGACCGGCCCCCGCGGGGTCGCGGCTTGCGCGTCGCTCGCCCGCGGCTGGCGAAGTTCGCCGAGCGCCGCTCGCAGAGGCGGCCGCTCGCACGACGACGCCATCGAGGCAGCCAGCGCGCGCCACGCGCAGGTCGGAGCCGTCCCTTCACGGCGCCATGCGTTCCAGTGATCGCGCGACGATGTCGTAGCCCGATCGCTCCGGCCGGTCGCTCAGCGCGGCCAGGAGTTCATGCGCGGAACGTGCCGCCGTAGAGCGGCGCGATCGAGCGGCTGGACGATCGAAGACCGTCCCATCGTCACCGCGGGCGTCGCTCCAGGCTTCGAGGAAGTGCGTTTCGGGAATCTGCCACTGACACAGCGCTGACGTCTCGTCGTCGTAGAGACTGAGGTGCGCGCGCAGCTGGACCTTCGCCATCGCTGTCGGCGAAAACGCGGATGTCGACCGGCTGCCCGGTGTATGACCCGGATTGCCGCTGACGATCAGCAGCAGGTCGACCTTGTGCCGGCGTCCATGTCGGCGACGAGGTCGCCTGCGGAGTCGAGCTGATTCACCGGCTCGGCTTCGATCGGCGCCAGTGTAGACGACGGTCTTGCCGACGTTGCCAAGCGCCTGATTCATCGCGTGCGCGGGCGTGGACGGCCGGCGGTCTGCCATCCCCGGCGATGACGAGGCTGCGCCCGCGGTGGGCGAGCTTTCAGGTCTGCCCAGCAGCAGCGTCGATCCACTTCGTGACGGCCGGCCTGCAACGTCGCTGGGCGGTCTCTGATGCGGCGGCCCCCAGCCGCGCGCCCGGGCCGGCCCGCCTGACCCATTCGGCCCCAATCGCGCGGAGCGATCCTGACGCGCGAAGCCCTCGATCGCGCTCGGTTTCGGGCGGCGAGGCGATGGTCGGCGCGAGACCCCGGTGGAGGTCGGCATGCACTCCGCGACGTACATGCCGGTTCATGCGATCGGCCGGCACCGGACGCCGCCGCGCCACTGAATGCCCGCGCATAACGCAGCGCGCCCGGTCCACGGGCGAGGAAGTCCGCATCAGAGAGACAGGATGACGTCGGCCTGCTCGAGGCGGTACTGCGTGTCGACGTTCCTGCCCGAACGCCAGCTTCGCGCCGGCGTGTGCGTGCTCGCGGCCGGCGGGATCCCATTGATGCCACTTGGCGGACGGGAAACGCGCGAGCACATCGCGGATCTGCGCCGCCAGCGTCAGGAGCAATACGTAACTGG
>ERZ1370068.3305-contig-2421_pt1 | contig 49236 bp, 42 predicted proteins | sample MGYA00561227_ERZ1370068 | MGnify/ENA primary metagenome ERZ1370068 (study PRJEB38410, sample SAMEA6850437) | metagenome | study: Metagenomic assessment of the ecological functions of the soil: analysis of the soil microbiota associated with the... | reverse complement strand
TTACGTATTGCTCGCATCGGTGCAACTGATCCGCCTGATCTTGGGCCCGACTGGCAGATCACACTCGTTCAGCCGGATCTCGCGACCTTCCGATCGGGCCAATTCGACGCGGTGGTGCTGTCGCGAACCCGACATCGCTCGGCTTCTCGATCGAGTTCGTGTGGTTCGGGGCGGCGCGCTCCGGGAGCCAGACTTTTTCATCATGAGCCTGCCGGGCCTGATCAGCACGTACTCGGGGATGGGCCAGACCACGCCGATCCCGGAGCCGGCGACGGCCGGGATGCTCTCGCGCTCGGATTGCCGGGCCTCGCTCTGCGCCGCCGCTGAACGCCGATACCCTCCTGTCGCGGATGGGCGTACAGCGTCGGCGACGTCGTGGAGCTGCGCGATCGACGCGCTCGCCGCGGGCGGCGACGGCGTGGGGCGCACCGCTGAGCGGCCGCGTCGTGTGTCGTGCCGCTCACGGCGCCAGGCGATCGTGCGCGCGCGGCTCGCCGCGCTGCACCCGCGTTATGGCGCGCGGAGCTCCGACGAGATCTGCCCTGCCGTCGCCGCCGCATCGTCGCGCCGCCGTGCCCCGTGTTCGGCGACTGCGGCGGCTGCAGCTGGCAGCACGTCGACTATGCGGCGCAGCAGTGAGGCGAAGCGGCGGATCGCCGAGGACGCGCTGCGTCCGCGCGTCGGCAGGCTCGCGCTGCCCGGCCCCGTGACGATGCGGCCGTCGCCGCAGCCCTACGGCTATCGCGCGCGCGCGCGTCGCGGTGGAGGCGGGACGCGTCGGCTACCGGCGCCGCAACAGCAACGCGCTGTGCGCCAGTCGAACGCCCCGTGCTCGACCCGCCAGCGCCGACGCCGGCGCTGCGCGCGCTCGCCCGGGGGCGGCCGAAGCGCGACGGCGAGTGGGAGATCTGCGGCCGGTGCGGACGCGGCGCGCGCGCACGCGCGGTGGGCGCCGACGCGCCCGCCTCGAGCTCGTGGTCGGCGGCGACCGGCTGCGCGTGTCGGCGGGCGTGTTCTTCCAGGCCAATCCCGCGCTGCACGGCGCGCTGGTCGAGGCGGTCGTGCGCGCGGCCGGTCGCGGGCGCGCTCGCGCTCGAGCTCCACGCGGGCTGCGGCTTCTTCACACTCGCGCCTCGCGCGCGTTCGAGCGCGTGGTCGCGGTCGAGGCGCGACGCGGCCGCGACGGCCGATCTGCACCACAACCTCGCGCGCCGGGCTCGCCAGCGTCGAGGTCGCGACCGAGCGGCGTCGAGTCGGCGCTCGCGCGGTCGCGCTCGCCGCGCAGCGGCCCGACGCGTCGTGCTCGCGACCCGCCGCGCATCGGGCTCCCGCGCGGCGCGGTCGGCGGATCCGAGCGTGCTCGCGCCTCGCGCGGATCGCCTATCTCTCGTGCGACCCCGCGACGCTCGCGCGCGACCTCGCGGCGCTCGGTGGCGGGCGGCTACGCGCTGGAGGGCGTCCGAGGCGTTCGATCTCTTCCCGCAGACGCCCCACGTCGAGGTGCTGGCACCGCCTCGCACGCGACCTGCTAGACGCCGCGTCGCGGCGCGTCATGATGGAGGCGCGCTCCCCTGCGGCCCCTGCCGACTGCCCGTCCGGACCCGGAGCCCTTCGTGCCGACATCCGATCGCGCCCCGTCTCGGCGGACCAACGGCCCGGACGCGCAGGCTCGTCTCATCCTCTACGTGGAGGGCCCGCGCGACCGCAGCATCCTGCGCGCGTGGGCGCAGGCGCCTGCCGCCCGACCGCGCGCCCGATCTGCTCGCCGACGCGGTGATCCTCGGCGGCCGGCGCCGCGCGCGCGCGCTCGAGCACTTCCGCTCGCGCCGCGCGGGCTCGCTCGGGCTGTGCGTGCTCGATCGCGACGAGAGACGCCGGCTGCGTGACGCCGGAACCGCAGCGACGGGCTCGAGTTCTTCACGTGGAGCCGCCGGCACATCGAGAGCTATCTGCTGGTGCCCGCCGCGCTCCGGCGCGCGCTGTCGCTGCCGTCGAGCGATCACCGGCTCGAGGCCGATGCTCGAGCGCGAGCTGCCCGCGGCCGAGGACGACACCGCGGCTGGCGCGCATTCGACGCGAAGCGCCTGCTCGCGGAAACCGGTCCGCTCGCGCGCCTGCTCGGCCGCCCGCTGCCGCTCGCGCGCAATCGCGCGCGACGCGCGAGGACGAGTTGCACGCGGACGTGCACGAGATGTTCGCTGCCGGCTGCGTCGCACGGGCTGCGCGCGTCTGCGCGCGCCGTGCTTTGGCGATCGCGCGCGGGCGCACTTACATCTGAATCAGACTACCGGGGCGCGATGGATCTCGGATTCCGCATGCACGCCGAGCGCACGCCGAATCCCAACAGCATCAAGTGGGTGCTGGGTCGTCCGGTGGTCGAGGGCGCGGCGAGCGCGCACTTCGAGTCGGCGCCGAGCCCGGAGGTCTCGCCGCTCGCGGCGCGCCTGTTCGAGGTGGACGGCGTCGTCGGCGCATTCCTCGCGTCGAATTTCGTCACCGTCACCAAGCGCCCCGAGGTCGAGTGGACCGACATCGCCCAGTCGATCGTCGACGCGATCAAGGGCTGCCTCGCCGAAGGCGGTGCTCCGCGCTCGGGCCCGGCTATCAGGAGCCGGCGCGGGCGGAACAGGGTGAAGTCGTGGCCCGGATCGTCCGAATCCTGGAGGAGGAGATCCGGCCCGCCGTCGCCATGGACGGCGGCGACATCGTGTTCGCGGGCTTCCGCGACGGGGTCGTGGAGCTCTACATGCACGGCTCGTGCAGTGGCTGTCCCAGCTCCACCGCGACGCTGAAGCACGGAATCGAGACTCGACTCCGCGAGGAGATCCCGGAGATCCAGGGAGTCGTGGCTCTCGTAGCCACGCGCGCCGCCTCCCCCGAAGCGGCGCGCACAACGAACATGAGGACGAAGCGAGCCGCATGATCGGGGAATCACCCGGCGCTCGCCCCAGGCCGGCGCCGACCATGAGCACCGACGCGGCTTCCGCCGGCACCGACTGGGTGCGCGAGCGAGCCGCGCTGGCAGCGCGAGCAGCGCGCGCGCCGGCGTCGCCTGACCCAGCGCGGGCGCGCGACGCTCGCGAGCGCGACGTTCGCGTCGGTGGTCGCGCTCGGCTGGGTCGTCGATCCGTTCTCGCCGGTGCGCGCCGCGGCGCGCGCCGAGCTGCCCCGGTCTCCGCGGGCGCGCCGCGCGGTCGAGCGCGGTCGCCGAGCGCGCGCGCCGACCGCCGCGGCGGACGCGGGCGTGGCGACGCCGTGCCGCCGTTCGTGCTCGAGCGCGCTGCCGATGACGCGCGCTGCGCTCGCGCTGCCGATCACCGGCGCCGCCGCCGAATGCGCCGCCGCCGAGCGCGCCGGGACACCTGTTCGAGCGCGTGTCCCGCGCCGCGCGAGGCCCGGTCGCCGTTCACGGTCGAGTACACGCTCGACGCGCAGCTCACGCAGCAGGTGTTCGACGTGCTCGCGGACGGCGCGCGTCGGCCTCGGCAACGTGATCGTGATGGAGCCGCACCAGCGGCCGCGTGCTCGCGTACGCGTCGACCGATCCCGAGCGCTTCCCGCCGACGCGCATCGTACCCGGCGCGCCTCGCTCGTGAAGGTGATCACCGCGGCCACCGCGCTCGACCGCGCACCCGCGGCCGCGCCGCCTGCCGTGCCGCTTCAACGGCAGCCCGTATCGGCTCACCGCGTCGCGGATCGATCCGCCGCGGCGCGGCCGCGAGGTCACGCTCGAGCGCGCGCTCGCCACCTCGAACAACCAGTGCTTCGCGCAGCTCGCGGTGCATACGGTCGGGCGTGGCGGCCGCTGATCGAGGCGCTCGGGCGCTTCGGCTGGCTCTCGGTTCCGGCGCCCGCGCACGCCACAGGCGCAGGCGGATCCGGGCGAGGGCCGCTACGGCCTCGGCCGGCTCGGCTGCGGTCTCGCGGGCTGCCGGATCACGCCGCTGCACGCGGCGCAGCTCGCGGCCGTCGCTCGTGACACGGCGAGCTCGTGTCGCCGCGCTGGATCGAGCGCGTGTGGGACGCGGACGGCCGCGAGCTGGCGCTGCCGCAGCCGGCGCCGGGCGCCGCGTGCTCTCGCCCGGCGCTCACCGACGGAGCTGCGCGCGATGCTGGTCGAGACGACGCGCAGCGGAACTGGCGCGCAGGGCCTTCCGCAAGCGGAATGGCCGGCCGCTGCTCGGCGACGTGACTCGGTGGCGGGCAAGACGGGCAGCCTTTCGGGCAAGGACCCGGACGGCCGCTACGAGTGGTTCATCGGGGTCGCGCCCGCCGAGAATCCGCGCATCGCGATCGCCGCCGTGGTGGTGCAGACGCCGCGCTTCTGGCGCACCGCGTCCCAGGTCGCCGCGGGCGTGCTCGAGAGCGTGTTCTGTGAGCGCGGGCGCTGCGATGCGTCGCGCGCCGATCGCTTCGCCGAGCCCGCGCCGAGCGCCGAGACGGTGGCCCGGGGTGATTCCGCTGCCCTGACGGTGGCTTCCGCGGCGGCGAAAAACGTTCGCGCTTTGCGTGACACGTCGCGCAGCCGTCGCCGCCACTTCCTAGGCAGACAGCATAAATATCCCCTTCCCAGGGAGGCCCGAGGCCGGAAGCGGTTTCGGGCCTTTCCGTTTTCGGGGCCCGATCGGCCTGGCCGCCTAGGACTCGGTCTTGGCCTGCTTCTTCCGGTCGGATCGGCGCCGACGGCGCAGCTCGGAACTGGTGGCGCTTGCGCTTCTGCTTGCTCTTGCTGCGAGCCATGGGTCTCCTCGAGACGGAAGCTAGCGCGTAAGTTTCGCGCAGCGAGCCGCAGGCGTGCAAAGCCCATCAGGCTCGCTAATCGCGGTGGGGCTCGGTGAGCAGGATCTCGCCGAGCACGGTGCCCATCGCCTCGGCCTCGCTGTCGTGCAGCGACTCGACCGACGGGAGGCTCGCGACCAGCCGCTCCAGGCGCGCCTGGGTCGGCTCGGATCGAGCGGATCGAAGCGGACCAGCAGGCCGTGCTCGCCGATCGCTGCGCTCGACGCGTCCCCAGATCAGCATCGGGTCGTCGCCGGCCTCGCCGTAGATCGCGAGCTGCAGGTGATCGCCGAGCCAGAGCTCGGGTGGCTGCTGCGACGCGCATGCCCGCCGACCGAGAGAGTCGCGGCCGACCAGCACGCGCAGCGCCGCGCTCGCCGAACGCGGGAATCGTCTGCGAGTACGCGCCGCGCGACTGGCGGCGGCCGATCGTCGCAGCGACTCGGCGCGATTCGGACTCGCGGCTGCCGCCCTCGCGGCCGGAGCGTCGCTTCGCGCGCGGCCGGACGCGCACGCTGCGACGCGGCTTCGGCGTCACTCGCGCGCAGCGTCACGGGACCGCTGCGCGTGGTCTTCGATGATCGAGCGCGAGTCGCCTGCTGGCGAGTCCTCGTCGAGCTTCTCGAACGCGATCCCGAGCCAGAACACCTCGGCCGCCGTCCGCTCTCGGCGTCTTCGACGTGGATCACGCGCGCGGGCAGCCGGAGCAGCTCGGCAGCATCGTCGGCGTCGAACGCCTCCGGGAATCTGCACCCTGATCCGCTTGCCGCGCTCGACGCGGTGGCGCGACAGCAGCCGGCAGCCGCGGCTCGACAGGTCGACGAGCGTGGCCGCGCGCGTCACCAGGCCCGCGCGGAACGAGACCTCGGTGCCCGACCGCGACGCGCGGCTCGCGCCGCCGCTCCTCGCCCTGTAGCAGCAGTGCAGGAGCATCAGGCGCAGCGCTTCCGCGTGCACCGGGCGCCGCACGCAGATAGTCGAAGCCGCTGCGGCGCAGCTGCGCTGCGCAGCGCGTTCGAGTCTTCGTTCACGATCATCACGCGGATCGGCGGATCGATCGCGTCGCCGACCGCCTCTTCGCACGGCGTCGATCCGGCGCGGCGTGGCGATCAGCAGGTCGCGCGGCGGCGGCGTGCCCGTGCACGATCGCTCCGCCGCGGATCCGCGCGTAGGGGATCGCCATGTCCTGCAGCATCCGCTGGACATCGTCGAGCTCGCCGTCGTCGAGCACGAGCACGGCCGGGATCACGCCCATTCAAACCTCTCCACCTGATGGCTCTTCGCTCGGCTTCGCGCTCGCTGCGCGCGCCGCTTCGGGCGCTTGCAGTCCCTACGCGTCGGCCGGGCTGCGGTCGGGCTGAAGCGCGGGCGGGGCGAGAAGCGGATCCCCAGGGGGCCGCGCATGCCACGGCCCAGACGATCCCGAACTGGGGCGAGCGAGAGTCCGAGTGAAGAGCCCGGAATCGGCCGCGTCGCCAGCGACGGAGACGCCGCTCGATCCGAGCAGCGCGACGAAGTTGTTCAGGAAGTGGCCCGCGATCGCCGGGCGCGTGCTGTTGCCCCAGTAGGCGGCGAAGCCGAGGTGAGCCCAGCACGCGCGCGAGCGCGCCGTGCGCGAGCTCGCATGTGCAGCCAGCCGAACGCAGAGCGAGGCGAGCAGCGATCGCGGCGACCGGCGGCATCGAGGCGCGAGCCCGCGCTGCAAGCAGGCCGCGGCACAGGAGCTCCTCGCCGATCGCAGGCGCGACGGCACTGCCGAGGAACGCGATCACGAGCTCGTTCTCGTGCTGCGCCGCGCCCTGCAACCCCGCGCGAGATGCCGACGACCACGCTGCCCTCGAGCGTGCGTGTGAACGGAGAGCGCCGCGTCGATCGCATCGCGAGAGCCCGACCGTGCCGATCGCGAGCGCGATCACGCGCGCTCGTCGGCAGGCGGCTCGCTCCGAGCCCGAGCCGGTGCGTGACCGGGCCCGGCAGCGCGACCGCGACCGCGATCGCGAGCGCGGCGAGCCCCACCTCGATGCCCATCATCTCGAAGCCGAGCCGCGCGGGATTCGTGTTCACGAAGGCGACGAGATGGCGCACGTGCGCCGACAGCCAATATCACGCCGATTCCGATGCACGGCGGCGAGTGCGAATGCGCGTTCAGTGCATTCATGCGCCCCGACGGTAACGCCGGCCACGCGGATTCACCTGCTACCATCGAGAACGTGGTGGCGAGCGCGTCGATCGCACCTTCGCTCCTCGTGGCGATGCCGCAGCTCCTCGACCCCAACTTCCACCGCACCGTCGTGCTGCTCGTGCACCACGACGCGACCGGTAGCTTCGGCGTCGTGTTGAATCGCACCACCGAGATCCGCGCCGAGCGGCTGTGCGGAGAGCATCGACATCCCGTGGCGCGGCGATCCCGACGCGGAGATCTGCTGGGGTAGTCCCGTGCAGCCGCAGACCGGCTGGGTGCTGTTCGGCGCACGCGCCCCGCGCTGTCCGCGCTCGACGACGTGCGCCAGGTCGCGCCCGGGTCTGCACTTCGCGGGCTCGCTCGAGGTGCTCCGGCGCGTCGCCGGAGGCAGCCGCCCGGCGAGATTCGCCTGCCTGCTCGGTTATGCGGGTTGGGGCCCGGGCCAGCTCGAGCACGAGCTCGCCGAGGGAGCCTGGCTGCTCGCGCCGGCCGAGGGCGGCGCGGTGTTCGAGGTGCCGAACGACGAGATGTGGGCCCACGTGGTGCGCAGTCTCGGCGTCGAGCCGGCCACGCTCGGTGGCGAGCCGCGGGGTCCACTGATCGCTCGAGGTTCTCGCGCCGGCACCAGCTCAACCCAACTCCGCGCCGCGCCGATGTACGGGCATGGATGAGCGCTCGCAGCACCGCTCCCGGTCCGCGCACGTCGCGCGCCGGCGCAGCCCTCGGCGAGGACGTCAGCGGATCGCGGAGGGCTTCGAGGAGGACGGCGCGCTCGGCGTGCTGGTGGTCGACGCGTCGGGGCTCGCGCCGATCGAGCCGCAGTACGGCGGCGACGCGCTGCACCACGCGCTCGGCAACCTCGGCGACATGATCCAGGCGATCGTCGCCGACCGGCTCACCGTGAACGACGCGGTGCTGATCGGCGAGATCGGCCACGAGGAGATCGCGGTGTTCCCTGCTGCGCGGGCTCGACGAGGTGGACTTCTTCAAGCGCGACCTCGACAAGATCCGCCGCGACGTCACTGCGGGCCTCGCGCGCAGCGGCAGCCGCGCGGGCTATCCGTACACGCGCCACCTGCCGCCGTTCCACGTCGGCGCCGGCATCGTGCTGCGCAACCCGACGATCCGCCCGGAGCTGCAGATCCGCCAGGCGCTCGAAGAGGCGCGCGAGCACATCGACCTCGTCGCGCGGCTCGAGTCGCGCCAGCCAGCCGCAAGCAGATCATCGAGCTCGTGCTCGAGCGGCAGATCTACTCGGTGTACGAGCCGATCGTCGAGGTCAGCTCGCGCACCGTGTTCGGCTACGAAGCGCTCGCGCGGGGCCCCGACGGCACCGAGCTGCACTCGCCCGCGAAGCTGTTCGCGATCGCGGCACCGAGCAGGACCTCGTGTTCCAGCTCGACTGCCTGTGCCGGCAGAGCGGGCTCCGACGGCGCGCGCGACTCTGCCCGGGCGGCGCGAAGCTGTTCCTGAACGTGCGCCCGTCGACGATCCACGACCGAACTTCCGCGCCGAGGCGCTCGAGCGCACGCTGCAGCGTCTGCGAGCTCGCCCGAGCGACGTGGTGTTCGAGATCTCCGAGCAGGAGTCGATCGCGAACTTCGACATCTTCCGCGAGGTGCGCGACTACTACGGCAAGCTCGGCTTCCAGATCGCGCTCGACGACGTCGGCGCCGGCTACGCGAGCCTCGAGGCGGTGATGGAGATCCGCCCCGAGTTCATCATAGGTCGATCGCGCGTTCTGCGCGAAGATCGACGAGGATCCGGGCCGGCAGCACCTGCTGCGCGCGCTGCAGACGCTCGCCGACCGGATCGGTGCGAGGATCATCGGCGAGGGCCTCGACACGATCGAAGAGCTCGAGACGCTCGGGCGGATCGGCATCCACTACGGCCAGGGCTGGCTGTTCGGCAAGCCGCACCCACTGCGCGGAAGGCGACGGACTAGCGCGCAAGCGGCGCGAAAGCGCCGCGCGGCAGCGAGCCGAAGGCGAGCGAGTCGAACCGTGGCCCCTGCCTCTCGAGAACACGGCGATCGAATTCTGGATTGGCTCTAGCGCCATGATGCGGTCCTGCGCGCCCGCGCGGGATTGGTTTGAAGTTCGCCCACGATCAAGACGATCCGCCGCGGTCGCGCTGGTGCTCGTGCTGGGGATCGCGCTCGCGCTGATCTGGGGCTATCGCCGCGCCACCGAGCTCGCGGTGGAGAAGGTCACCGAGGACGTACACGTGATCACCGGGCTCGGCGGCAACGTCGGCGTGCTCACGACCGACCGCGGCGCGGTGGTGGTCGACATCGATGACGTTCCGCACTCAGGGCGCGCACATCCTCGAGCTCGCAGAAGAGCTCGGTCACGGCCCGGTGCAGATGATCGTGAACACGCACTATCACCGCGATCACACGCACTGGGAACCCGCGCGTTCCCGGAACGGCACGCCCGTGATCGCCACCGACCGCACGCTCGCCTACCTGAAGCAGGTCGACGCCGACTACTGGCGGGGGCGACGCCGCGGGCGCGCTACCGAACCAGACGTTCCACAACGAGCAGGGAGCAGAGGATCGCGCCGACAAGACGGTGCGGCTGATCCATCGGGGCGCAGGGCACACCGACGGCGACCTCGTCGCGCTGTTCGTGGAAGACAAGGTCCTGCACACCGGCGACCTGTTCTTCAACGGCCGCTATCCGAACATCGACCTCGAGGCCGGCGGCTCCGTGCGCGAGTGGGCTGCGACGCGATCGACCGCCTGCTCGAGCTCGACTTCGACACGCGTGATCCCGGGCCACGGCCCGGTCACCGACCGCGAGGGCCTGCGCGCGTTCCAGAAGTTCATGCGCCAGCTCGCGGCCGTCGGCGAGCAGGCGTCGCGTCAGGGCTGGTCGCTCGACCAGACCGAGCGCGAGGCGGTGCTCGACGCCGACGCGCGGCTACGAGGAGATGTCGATCCCGTTCGTCACTGAGAGATCGACCGCGCGTTCGTGGTGCGCCGCGCGTGGGAAGAGGCGACGGACAAGGTCCAGCGCATCCAGCTGCCGGAGGCGCCGCAGTGAAGGATCTGTTCTCGGTCGAGGGCAAGGTGGCGCTGGTCACCGGCGGCAGCGCGCGGCATCGGCCTGATGATCGCGCGCGGCTACGTCGAGAACGGCGCACGCGTCGTACATCTCGTCGCGCAACGCGCGACGCGTGCGCGACGGCGGCCGCGGAGCTGTCGAAGGTCGGCACCTGCCACGTCGCTGCCGCGCCGATCTCGGCTCGAGGCCGAGGTGCAAGCCGCCTCGCGGCGGAGCTCGCCGAGCGCGAGCCCAGGCTGCACATCCTCGTGAACAACGCCGGCGCTGACCTGGGGCGCGCCGATCGAGGAGTACCCCGACGCGGCGTGGGACAAGGTGCTCGCGCTGAACGTGAAGTCGCGTCTTTCACCTCACGCGTCGCGCTGCTCCGCAGCTCGCGCGCGGCGGCGACGCCGCGAGGATCCGGCGCGCGTGATCAACATCGGCTCGATCGACGGCCTGCAGGTGCCGCTGCTCGAGACCTACGCCTACTCGCACGAGCAAGGCCGCCGTGCACCACCTGACGCGCGTCCTCGCGCGCGAGCTCGGCGCCGCGAGCACATCACGGTGAACGCCGATCGCCGCCGGCCCGTTCGAGAGCAAGATGATGGCGGACGACGCTCGAGCAGCTTCCGCGACGCCATCGAGGCGACGTGCCCGCTCGGCCGGATCGGCGCGCCCGAGGACATGGCCGGCGTGGCGATCTACCTCGCGTCGCGCGCGGGCGCGTACGTGACCGGCGCCGTGATCCCGGTCGATGGGCGGGATGTCGACTACGGAAGCAGTCGGAAAGAACATCCGCTCGAGCGCGGCGACGTGCCTCGGCGACGAGCGCCTCCTGGTTCGCAGCCTTTCCGGTGAGCAGCTCGAACTCGGCCGACAGCGCGTAGGCCGAGGATGCCGCGCCGATCAGCACGTAGTGCAGGTGCTCGGGTCGGCCGATCGGTGCGAGGCCCTCGCGCTGCGCCGCCTCGATCATCGCGCGCACCGCGCGTCGTACATCGGGCGCACGTGCGTCTCGACCGAGCCACGCGAGGCGCGGGCTCTGCCGCATGCCCTCCTGGATCATGAAGCGGTGCAGCTCCGGATGCGCGGCGGCGAAGCGCACGAAGTCGCGCAGGATCAGCGCGCAGGCGCGTGGTGAGGTCGACGCCCTCGAGACCGGTGAAGCGCGCGCGGAACGTCTCGCCGAGCAGCGCGAGATCCGGTCGGCCGCAGCGCGCCAGAGCGCCTCCTTCGTGGTGAAGTGATAGGGCAGCGCCGCGAGCGCGACCCCGCGCGCCGCGCGATCTCGCGCGTGGTCGCGCCGTCGAAGCCGTGCGTCGCGAACTCCAGGAGCGCGGCGTCACGACCAGGCGGTCGCGCGTCTCGAGACTGCGCTGTTGGGGCGCGCGCTCGGTGCGCGCCCGCTTCCAGGGCGGTCGGGGGCTTCATGTCTTCGCGGCTTGACGCACGTGAGCCAGTATTGGTACAAACGTACTATATTGTCACCACAACTCGTACGATCGTACCGAGGGAGAAGGGCAGAGAGCCGAGCGATGGATCGAGCCGAGCGCCGCGAGTTCGTCCGCAAGCACCGCACTGCCGTGTTCCGGCTACAGCCGCGAGAGCGACGGGCCGGCGCAGTCGATCGTCTACTACGTGACCGACGGCGACGAGCTCCTCGTCTCGACGATGAGCGCGCGCGCCAAGGCGAAGGCGGTCGAACGACTCGGCGAGGTGTCGCTGTGCGTGCTCGACGAGCAGTGGCCGCCTACGTACCTCGTCGTCTACTGCCGACGCCGAGGCTCGAGACCGAGCCGCGCGCGCGTCGTCGATCTGATGATGCGCATCGCCGGCGTGATGGCGGGCAAGCCCATGCCCGAGACGGTGCGCCCGCTGGTCGAGGAAGGCGCGCGGCGCGAGGGACGAGTCGTCGCTGCGCCTCGCGCCCTATCGCCACCTTCCACTCGCCGCCCCGGCACGTGCACGACGGCGAGCCGACGTCGGCGAGAAGCTGCTCCACGGCCTCGGCGACGCGCTGCCCTGGTAGCGGCAAAGGAGAACGGCGCGATGAAGCTCTGCACCTTCGATCACGCGGACGCGACGCCGCGTCGGCGTCGTCACCGACGACGAGCGTCGTCGACCTCTCGCAGCGCCGCGCCCGACGCTGCCGCGCGAGATGTGCCGCGTTGCTCGCCGCCGGTCCGGATCCGCGCTGCGCCGCGCCGGCGCGGTCGCGCGAACGCGACGAGCCGGCTCGCGCTCGACGCCGTGCGGCTCGCCTGCGCCGATCCTGCGGCCGCCGAAGTTCCTGGCGATCGGGCTCAACTACGCCGACCACGTCGCCGAGGCGGGCAGCGAGCGCGCCGAAGCTCCCGACCGTCTTCAACAAGCAGTCGACCTGCGTCGTCGGGCCCGCGCGATCCGATCCACCTGCCGCGCGTCGTCGACGGCGCTCGACTACGAGGGCGAGCTCGGCTTCGTGATCGGCAAGCGCTGCCGCCACGTGCCCGCGCGACCGCGCGCACGAGGTGATCGCCGGCTACCTCGTCGTCAACGACGTCACCGTGCGCGACTGGCAGCTCCGCGTCCCGACCTGGACGATGGGCAAGTCGTTCGACACGCACGGGCCGCTCGGGCCCGTGGCTCACCACCGCCGACGAGGTCGGCGACCCGCACGGCCTGCGCGCTCCGCACCTGGGTGAACGGCGAGCTGCGCCAGGACTCGAACACCAAGCAGCTGATCTTCGACTGCTTCGCGCTGGTCGAGCACCTGTCGACCGCGTTCACGCTCGAGCCGGGCGACGTGGTCGCGACCGGCACGCCGGGCGGCGTCGGCGTCGCGATGAAGCCGCCGCAGCTTGCTGCAGTCGGGCGACGTCGTGCGCGATCGAGATCGACGGGCCTCGGCGCGCTCGAGAACCCGGTCGTCGACCGAGCCGGCGCTTCCTAGCAGGCGGCAGATGACGCTGCATCGCCTCGCGTCGATCACGATCGGCGTCCCGCAGCGTCGACGCCGTGCGCGCGTTTCTACCGCGACTTCGGCCTCGCGCGAGATCGCGGCCGGACGCTTCGCGACGCGCCGACGGCGGCGAGCAGCTGCGCGTCGAGCCGGCGCCGCGCCGCGGCGCTGCTCGCGCTCGCGCGTCGGCGTCGACGACGCCGACGACCTCAGCGCGTCGCGCGCGCGCGCTCGCGCGCTCGGCGTGTCGAGCGCGCGCCGCGACGCGTCCTCGCTGACCGCGGCCGTCGACCGCGAGCACGCGTGCGGCGTCGAGCTCGTCGCCGCGCGTCGCGCAGAAGCCGCTGGCCGCGCGCGTCGCGACCAACGCGCCGGGCGAGTCGACTTCGCGTCGACGCGCGCTCGCCGGCGGTGCGCGCGCGCCGCGCGAAGCCCGCGCAGGCTCCGCACGTGGTGATCGACCTCGACCGATCGCGCCGCGTCGCGCGCGCTTCTTCGTCGGACGGCATCGGCTTCCGCGTGAGCGACGAGATCCCGGCGATCGGCGCGGCCTTCATGCGCTGCTCGACCGATCACCACAACGTGCTCGTGCAGCCCGGGCCGGTTGTCGTTCCTGCACCACACCGCGTGGGAGATGGACGACGTCGACGCGATCGGCCGCGCCGCGGCGGCGATGGTCGCGACGAACCGCGTCGCGCCACGTCTGGGGCCTCGGCCGACACGCGATCGGATCGAACTACTTCTGGTACCTGCGCGACCCGGCCGGCAACTTCGCCGAGTACTTCGAGCGACCTCGACGTGATCGCCGACGACGAGCGCGTGGAAGGTGGCCGCGTCGACGCCGCGTGCACGCGCTCGCCGCGTGGGGCCGCCGGTGCCGCCGACGTTCCTCGCGCCCGGAGGACATCGCCGCGCTGGCGCGCGGGGACGCGCATGAGCGACGCGGTCGACGTCGTCGATCGTCGGCTACGGGCCCGGTCGGCCAGCTCGCTCGCGATCCTGCTCGGGCAGCGCGGCTGGCGCGTCGCGCGTGATCGAGCGCTGGCCGAGCGCGTATCCGCTGCCGCGCGCGGTGCACTTCGACCACGAGGTCGCGCGCATCCTCCAGAGCGCCAGGCGTCGCAGCGACGCGCTCCAGGGCCGACCGAGCCGGCGCCGACGTCTACGAGTGGCGCAACGCCGCGCGGCGAGACCCTGCTCCGCTTCGGTCGCGACGCCGAGCGCAGCCTCTCGGGCTGGCCGGAGTCGAACATGTTCTGCCAGCCCGAGCTCGAGGCGATCCTCGACGCGCGCGCGCGCGCGCTGCCGTGCGTCTCGGTCGAGCGCGGCTGCGGAAGTCGACGGCGACTGCATCTCGACGGCGACGGCGTGACGCTCGGCGCGCGCCGCGCCGACGGGCGAACGCGGCGACGGTGCGCGCGCTTCGTCGGTGGGCTGCGACGGTGCGAACAGCTTCGTGCGCGGCAGCTGATCGGCTCGGCTGGCACGACCTCGGCTTCCACTTCGACTGGCTCGTCGTGGACGTGCGTGCCGCACGATCCGGCGCTGGACGGCCCGATCAACTGGCAGCTCTGCGATCCCGCGCGCCCGACCACGCTGGTCTCGGGCGGGCCGGGCCGGCGCCGCTGGGAGTTCATGCGCCTGCCGCACGAGACGCTCGACGAGCTGAACAGCGAGGCGGCGGCGTGGCGCCTGCTCGCGCCGTGGGGCGTGCGGCCGAGCAACGCGAAGCTCGAGCGCCACGCCGTGTACACCTTCCGCGCGCGCTGGGCCGACCGCTGGCGGAACGGGCGCGTGCTGCTCGCCGGCGACGCCGCGCACCAGATGCCGCCCTTCGCGGGCCAGGGCATGTGCGCGGGCCTGCGCGACGCGGCGAACCTCGCCTGGAAGCTCGACCTCGTGCTGGCGCGGGCGCGCGCGACGCGAGGCGCTGCTCGACAGCTACGCGAGCGAGCGCGCGCCGCACGTCGCGACGATGATCGAGCTCTCGGTCGCGCTCGGCCGCATCATCTGCGTGGCCGATCCGCTGGAGGCGGCGCGCGCGCGACCGCGCGCATGATCGCGCGAGGCGCGCGCGCGGAGCGCGCCGGTCGACGCGGCGCTGCCGCCGCTCGGCCCGGGCTGTCTCGCCGCCGGGCGCGCCCGCGCGCGGGCGCGCTGTTCGTGCAGGACCGCGTGCGGCATCGGCGGTGCGGCGGGCTGGTTCGACGACGTCGTCGGCCGCGGCTTCGCGCTCGTCAGCGCCGGCGCGGCGATCCGGCGCGCGCGCTCGACGCCGAGAGCGCGCGCTAGCTTCGCCTCGCTGGGCGGGATCACCGCGCGCGCGCGCAGGCACCGATCGCCGACCTGCGCGGCGGCTATGCGCGCTGGTTCGCCGAGCACGGCGCCGCGCTCGCGCTCGTGCGCCCTGGCTCGCCGTGTTCGCCACTGCGCGGTCGCTCGACGAGGCGCGCCTTCCTCGTCGCCGCGCTGCGCGAGCGGTTATGATCGCGCTCCTCCGAGGAGGCGCGCGATGAAGATCAAGGCGGCGGTGGCGTTCGAGGCGGCGAAGCCGCTCGTGATCGAAGAGCTCGAGCTCGGCACGCCGAAGGCGGGCGAGGTGCTGGTGCGGCTCGCCGCGACCGGCGTCTGCCACACCGACGCGTACACGCATGAGCGGGCGCGATCCCGACGGGCCTGTTCCCGGCGGTGCTCGGACACGAGGGCGCGGGCGTCGTCGAGGAGGTCGGCGCCGGGCGTCACGTCGCTCGCGCCGGGCGATCACGTGATCCCGCTCTACATGCCCGAGTGTCGCAGCTGTAAGTTCTGCCTTCGCGGCAAGACGAACCTCTGCAGCGCGATCCTGCGCGACGCAGGGCAAGGGCCTGATGCCCGACGGCACGAGCCGGCTCTCGCACAAGGGCAAGACGCTCCACCACTACATGGGGCACGTCGACGTTCGCCGAGCTACACGGTCGTGCCCGAGATCGCGCTCGCGAAGATCCGCGCCGACGCGCCGCTCGACAAGGTCTGTCTGCTCGGCTGCGGCAGTCACGACGGGCATCGGCGCGGTGCTGAACACCGCGAAGGTCGAGCCCGGCGCGACGCGTCGCCGTGTTCGGCCTCGGCGGCATCGGCCTCTCCGTCGATCCAGGGCGCGGTGCTGGCGGGCGCGGAGCGCATCATCGGCGATCGACACGAACCCGAGCGAAGTTCACGCTCGCGACGCGCCAGTTCGGCGCGACCGACACGCTCGACCCGGCGCGGTCGCCGCGAACGTCGTCGAGGCGCTCGTCGAGATGACCGAGCGGCGGCGTCGACTACTCCTTCGAGTGCATCGGCAACGTCGAGGTGATGGGCCAGGCGCTCGCATGTGCGCACCAGGGCTGGGGCCAGTCGATCATCATCGGCGTCGCCGGCGCGGGCGAGGAGATCCACGCGCGCCCGTTCCTGCTCGTCACCGGCCGCTCGTGGCGCGGCTCCGCGTTCGGCGGCGTGAAGGGGCCGCACCCAGGTGCCGAAGTTCGTCGACCAGTACATATGTCCCGGCGGGATCATGCTCGACGAGTACGTCACCGAGACCGGCCTGCTCGAGGAGATCAACGTCGCCGTTCGAGAAGATGCACGCGGGCGAGGTGATCCGAGCGTGATCGTCACTGGTCCAAGCGGGGTCGCGATGACTCCAGCTCGCGTTCGATCAGCGCATCGTCGAGCAGCTCGAGGTGATGTACCGCACGCGGACGTGCTGCGCCGCCGGCAGCCGTGCGCGACGCGCTCCGTGTGCTCCGGGACATCGCGTGATCGACGTCGGCTGCGGTCCGGGCTTCTACGCGGCCGAGCGTTGCTCGATCAGGTCGGGGCCGAGCGGATGCGTGGTGGGGATCGACGCGAGCCCGGCGATGCTCGCCGTCGCGGCGCGGCGCTGCGAGCCGCGGGCAGCGCACGAGCTTCCACCGAGCGCAGGCGACGTCGCTCCCGGTCAGAGCGAGCTTCGACCGCGCGCTCAGCGTCCAGGTGCTCGAATACGTCGCCGACGTCCCCGCCGGCCCTCGCCGAGATCCACGCTGCGTGCTGCGCCCGGGCGGCGCGCGGTAGTGTGGGACGTCGACTGGTCGACGCCTCGTGCACACTCGCGCGATCCCGACCGGATGGCGCGCGTGCTGCGCGCATGGGACCGCCACCTCGTCCACCCGGCTGCTGCCACGCTCGCCGCGGCGACGCTGCGCACGGCCGGCTTCGGCGACGTGGCACGCCGAGCCGCACGGGTTCGCGCACGCTAGCGCTCGACACGGAGACGTCACGGGGCATGATGCTCGCGATGGTGGAGAGCTACGTCGCCGGCCTCGACGACAGCTCGGCCGTGATGGCGAAGGAATGGGCCGCCGAGCAGCGCGAGCTCGCCGCGCGCGGCGGAAGTGCTTCTGTGCCGTCTGCCCAGTTCTCTGCTTCCCTCGGCGGAGCGCACGTGAGGTAGAGGTAGGCATCCGGGGGAGCCGGCCCCGCGCGTATATCCGGGCGGGAAGGCGTCGGTGCCGGAATTGCGAACCGCAGGCGACGAGGCCCGTGTCGAGCAGCGGGCGCCACCTCCGAGCGCCGCAGTGGACATCCGACGGCGATCTCGCGGCCCGGACTCACGCCGCGCGCGTCCGATGCGCTCGCAGCTGCAACTACGCGACCGCTATGCCGGGCCTCGCGCTCGCGGTGGCGCTGCGGATCCTCGGCGATCGCGAGAGGCCGAGGAGGCGGTTCAAGATGCTGCGATCTGGCAGGTCTGGTCGGGCCACGCGTGCGCTACATTCCAGCGCGCGGCCGCTTCCGCACCTGGCTGTTCTGATCGCGCAGCCGCGCGGCTCGATCCGCGTGCGCCGGCGCGCCACCGCAGGCGCACGCGCGCAGCGCAATCTTGCTGCGCCACCAGCGCGGCGACTCGACTCGCGCGACGTGCGCACGAGCCTCGCCGACGCTGTCAGGCCGAGCAGCGCGAACGATCGAGCTCGCGTTCTACGACAGGCTCACGCACGACAGATCGCGGCGCGGCTCCAGGCGATCGGCACGGTGAAGGCCGGATCCGGCGCGGTGCTCCTGGAATTGCGCTCGGTGCTCTCGGCGCCAGGAGGAGGTCGTGAACAGACACGACACCGCGAGCCACCTCGACCGCGCGCTCTACAGCGCAGGTGCGCTGCCCGAGCTCGAGCGCGCGCGCTACGGGCGCACCTCGCGGACGGCTGCCCGACCTGCCAGGCGGAGCTCGCCGCGCTGCGCCCGCGATCGATGCGCTCGCAACGGACGCGGTCGATGCCGGTCTGCTCCGAGCGCGGCGCTCCCGCGAGCGCGCGTGCTCGCACGCGCGGCGGCGAGAACCGAGGCTCCGCGCGCACCCGCGGCTCGCCCCGCGCCTGCGCCGCTGGCAGCTGCACTCTTCGCCGCCGCGGCGGCGGGCATCGCCCTCGCCGCGGTGTTCGGCACACGCAGGTGTTCGCGCTGCGCAGCGAGCTGGCGCGCGCGCGCAGATCACGGACGTAAGCCGCGCGCTCCCGAGGCCGGCAGCAGACGCTCCAGCAGGTGCGCGTCGAGCTCGACGAGGCGCGCGCGCAGAGCGCGCAGCTCCGCAGGTCGCGTCGCTCGAGGCCACGACGCGCGTGTGCTCACCACGCCGTCGACGCGCGCGGTCGCGCTCGCGGGGCAGGGCCCGGTGCCAAAGGCGCGCGCGCGCCTTCCTCTCGCCCGACACGCGCACGCTGGTGATCCTCTCTGCGTACGATCTGCCCGCGCGCGCCCGACCAGACCTGAGGCCTGGGTGACCGGGAAAAAGACGCCGATCGCGGCCGGCGTGTTCGACTGGGCGAGGGCGGCGTCGCGCGCCACAGGTCGCGAACGTCAGCGACCTGACCGCTCACCAGTCGCGGTGACGATCGAGCCGCGCGGCGGGCTGCCAGCGCCGTCAGGCTGATCGACTCGCGGGTCGCTGACGCCGCTCCAACGCGCGGCTCACACGACCCAAACGGGCGCGGTGCGGCCTGCGCGCGTTGCCGCGCGATCGACATCTCCGAGCGGCGTGCGACCAGACCCCGGCTGCCGTCGAGCGCACTCGGCGCTCGCGCGCTGCCCCGAGGCGCGCGCGCAGGCTATTAGCTACCGCCATTGGCGTGGCGATGTCGGGGGCGGCATGGCAGGCGGCGCGGAGCCGGTGTGGCTGGCGGTGCGGCGATGGGCGCCGTGCTGCGCAGGGGCGGGCTGGGTGGCGGCGTTGTCGTCGACCGTGCTCCTGCTCGCCCGAGACCGGCGTCGGCAGAGGTGCTCGTCGCCCGCGCGCTGCACTGCGCGGGTGTCCCCGCGCCGGCAAGCTCCCGTTCGTGCACGCCGACTGCGCTTCGCTCGCGCCGTCCGTGCTCGAGCGAGCTGTTCGGCCACGAGCGCGGCGCGTTCACGGGCGCGGTGGCGCGCGCGGATCGGGCGGCCGAGCGCGCGGCGACGCTCTTCCTCGACGAGATCGGCGGAGGCTCGACGCAGCGCTCCAGGGGGCGCCACTTGCGCGTGCTCGGGGCCGCGGTACGAGCGCGTCGGCAGCTGCGGCCCGCGCCGGTTCGCCGCGCGCGGATCGTCGCGGCGACCCAGCGCGACATCGCGGCCGACGTGCGCGCCGGCCGCTTCCGTGCCGATCTCTTCTACCGCCTCGACGTGATCCGGATCGCGATCCCGCCGCTGCGCGCGCGCCGCGAGGACGATCGCACCGCTCTGCGCGGTGCTGCTCGCGCGGATCGCCGCGCGCCACGCCGTCATGTGCCCGCCGCGGCTCTCGGGTGCCGCGCTCGCCGCGGCGCTCGGCAGCACGCGTGGCCTGGCAACGTCCGCGAGCTCGAGAACGTGCTCGAGCGCCTCTCCGCGCGCCTGGCCGGATGCGGAGATCAGCGCCGACGAGGTGTGCGCGAGCGATCGGCTCCGCCCGGGCCCCGCCGCGACGACCGTCTGCGCGAGCGGCGACGCGCGCGCCGACCTCGCGCGCGCGGCGACGCGCGGCGAACGGCAACGTCGCCGCCGCCGCGCGCTCGCTCGGCGTGCCGCGCACCACGCTGCGGCGGAGGCTCGCGCCGCGCGGAAGCGCCGCGATCCGTCAGATCGGCGCGCGGTGCACGCGCGACTGGATCTGTTCGCGGCGCTGCTCTGGTACGTCGTGCTGCTGTTCTCGCTGTGCTGCCACGAGGCGGCGCACGGCTGGGCGGCGCGGCGCGGCGGCGATCCCACCGCCTATCTCGGCGGGCAGGTGACGCTCGACCCGCGCCCGCACATCCGGCGCGAGCCGTTCGGCACGGTCGTGGTGCCGCTGCTCGCCTATGCGACCGCGGGCTGGATGATCGGCTGGGCGAGCGCCCTTCGACCCGCACTGGGCGGTTGCGCCATCCGCGCCGCGCGGCGTGGATGTCGCTCGCGGGCCCGCGGCCGCCAATGCGGCGCTCGTGCTGGTGGCGGCCTCGCGATCCGGCTCTGGGCTCGCGGGCGGCGTGTTCGATGCGCCCGAGTCGATCGCGTTCGACCGCGTGGCGCAGGGCGCGGTGACGGAGTGGTGGACGACCGTCGCTTCGCTCGTCTCGATCCTGTTCACGCTGAACCTGGTGCTCCTCGTGTTCAACCTGATCCCGATTGCCGCCGCTCGGCGGTGCGGGCGCGATCGGCCTCTTGCTGCCCGACGGCTCGCCCTGCGGCTGCGGATCACGTTCGCTCAGCCCGGGTGGGGCTTCTTCGGGCTCTCGTGCGTGGCTGCTGATCGGCGAGCTCTTCCGCCCGGTCCACCACGCGGCGATCCGGCTGCTCTATCCGAGTTCGGCTACGGCTGGGAGCGCCGCCGCGGTACGTGAATGCGCGCGGCGGGCTCGGCCGCCGCGTCGCGCGCGCGCAGGATCACGTCGTGGGCGGGCGCGGAGCGAACACGCCGGGTCGGTGGCGGCGGCGTCGCCGGTGAGCGCGAAGGCCTGGCAGCGGCAGCCGCCGAAGTCCACCGCGCGCTCGGGGCAGTCGCGGCACGGCGCGGGCATCCACGCCTCTGCCGCGGAACGCGTTCCATGCCCGGCGCGTCGATCCAGCACTCCGCGAGCGAGCGCGCTCGGCACGCGCCAGAACACGAGCCCGGGCAGCTCGGCGGCCGCCGTGGCACGGCAGCACGCGCGCCGTCGGGCGCGATCACGATGGCTCTGCCGTCCCCAGCCGCCCATGCACGGCTTTCGGGCGGTCGCGGTGATAGTCGGGCAGCACGAACAGGATCTCGATCCCGCGCATCTCGCGCCGCAGTCAGCGCCACCTCGCGCGCGGCCGCGTCGAGCTGCGCGCGCGTGGGCAGCAGCGCCGCGCGGTTGCGCAGCGCCCAGCCCTGGTACTGCGGCGTTCGCCAGCTCGAGCCGCGTCGCGCCGAGCCGGCTGCGCGAGCGCGACGATCTCCGGCGCGCGCGCGAGGTTGTGCCGGTGCAGCACGACGTTCAGCGTGAGCGGCTGGCCGAGCGCGCGCACCGCGGCGGCGAACGCGAGCTTCGCGTCGAAGCACGCGGTGCCCGCGATCGCGTCCGGACGCGGCGGCCTCCGCATCCTGGATCGAGAGCTGCACGCTGCGCAGGCCCGCGCGCGCGAGCGCGGCGAGCCCGTCGCGGTCGAGCGTCGTGCCCGGCCGTGACGAGGTGCGAGTAGAGCGACGCCGCCGCGTCGCGCCCGCGACGATCGGCTCGAGATCGGGATGCAGCGTCGGCTCGCCGCCCGTCAGCCCGACGTGCACGCGCGCCGAGCGCCGCCGCCTCGCGCGAACACGCGCGCCCACGCCGCGCCGTCGAGCGCGTCAGCGCACCGCGCGGTAGCCGACCGGGTTCGAGCGAGTACACGCAGCGCAGCGGGCAGCGGTAGGTGAGCTCGGCGATCAGGTTGTACAGGACGCGGTGCGGTCACTGGCGCGCGTCCGCGCTCGAGCACGCCGAGCCGCACCATCTCGGTCGAGGAAGTCGTGCACGTCGTCGGCGATGCCGCTCGACCTCCGGATGGCGCTCGCGCAGCGCGCGTGGCGATCTCGATCGCCGTGCGCTTCCCGTCGACGAGCGCGAGGATCTCGCGCGCGCTGCCCGAGAGCTTCACCGCGCGCTCGGGCAGCACGACGAGCGGCTCCGGATCGTCGAGCCGCGCCTGCGCGGCGCGCGCAAAGACGCGGCGCCGCGTGCGCGCGCTCGATCGCGTCGAGCAGGCCCCAGAGGATCTCGCACTTGCGCTCGAGCGCACGCGGCGCAGCGGTCCTGATCCTCTTGCGCGGCGCGCGCTCGAGCACGAACGCGAGCCCGTAGCGCGCGTCGGTGAGCGCCTGCACGGTGCGGCTGCAGGCGATAGCAGGCCGTCCGCGTCGACCCACGGATAGTGCTGCTCGAACGCGGCGATCCGCTGGCTCCATGATGTCGCCCGCGAACAGCTCGGTGAGCGACGCGGCGACGCGGTCTCGAGCAGATCGTGGCTCTCGACGAACGCGACGTACGCGTCGCCACGCGCGCGCGCACGCCCGGCAGCACGTCGGCGAGCGACGCGACGCTGCTCGGCGTCGAGGCCGACCGCGCGCGCGAGCGCGAGCCAGAGCGCGAGCCCGCCCTCGCGCTCGGCGTGCCGTCGTGGTCATGGATCCGCCCGATCCAGCCGCGGCGGAACGCGGGATCGCCGGACTTCGCGAGGATCAGGCTCGTCCTTCAGCGGGATGCGCGTCTGGTAGTAGTAGCGGTTGGCGACCCAGCTGGCAGCTCCGTCGCGCGTGAGCGTGCCCGCGTGCATGCGCAGGTTGAACGGATGGCGGTGGTGGTAGCGCTCGGCGCCGATCGCGCGCAGCCGCGCCTCGAAGTCACTCGGCAGCCGGCGGACGTCACAGCTCCAGCTCGAGCCGTCGTGCGCGATCTCGACGCCCGCGCGCCGCACGCGCGCGCTCGGGCGAGCGACGCGTCGAGCACGGGATTCGTGCAGTTCGTGCCTGGACGTACCAGGTGCGGCCGGGCAGGTCCGGCGAGCGCGGCGAGGCTGCCGTCGGGGCCCGCGATCGGCGCGTGGCCCATCGCCGCCGCGTCCGGCGCCCGAAGCTTCATCGCACGCAGCTCGTCCGCGGTGAAGAACGTGCCCGTCCACGAGAGCGCGCGTCGGCCAGCCGCGAGCTCGGCCGCGGTGGCGGAGTCGAGCGGCCGCGAGCCCCGGCACGAACGCGAGCCGCGCGCCTCTTGCGTTGTCGGTGATCCGCAGCGCCGGTAGTGGTCTCTGCGTGCGCTTCGCGAGCGTCGCGCAGATAGCCGGGCACCTTCGGCGCCACCGGGAAGAAGCGCGCCTCGAGCGCGCGTCGCGGTCGAGCGAACGACGGGTGCAGCAGGAGCGGGGCTGAACGATCGGCTGGAGCAGGCGCCACGCCGCGTTGTAGCTCGAGCATCGCGTCGCGCACCCAGTGCGTCGAGACGATCCGGAACGAGAGCGCCTCGCTGCAGTCGAGCAGACCGAGCACGTGATCGAGCTCCGGCCGAGGTGAAAGCGCGACGTGTGTCGAGCGGACGTCGCGCGTGCCGGGCTTCGGGTGCAGGCGCGCGGAACGCGGCGAGCTGGCCCGCGCAGGTCGGGCTCGCGTTCAGGATCGACCAGCGCAGGCCGTCTCGCCGGACACGGCCAGGCCCGGCTGGGTGCGCGCCGGCACATCCGGGTCGCCCGCGCCGCGCGCGCACCGAGTTCGTCGCCGCCGCAGTTCCACTGCGGCAGCCCGACCGCCGCGCACAGATACCGAGCACCGCTGGACCTTCATATCGCGGGGATAAAGTCTAGGAGCGGTCCGCGGACCGCCGCCGCGCAGAACGCGGAGGAGGTCGCCTGGATCCCCTATCTCTCCCGGTCGTCGAGCTCTATCTCCAGCACATGATTCCTTGGGACGAGTACTTCGCGCTGCGCAAGGGGCTCGGACGTGGACGCGCGCAGCGAGCGCGAGACGCTCGAGATGCGGCCTGCGAGACCGCCGCGCAGATCTGCACCGAGCTCGAAAGCCCTCGCTGCGCGCCTGGCACGCCGAGGCGAAGCTGGTCGGCGGCGAGGTGCAGTATCCGCCGCATCCGCGCCGCCTACGACACGCTCGCGAAGGCCGGGCTCGTGAGCTTCGGCGTCGCGCGAGGCGTACGGCGGCTATGGCCTGCCGAGCTGGGTCGGCGAACGTGATCCTGCAGATGATCGCGCGCGCCGACGCCGGGCCTGATGACGATCATCGGGCTCCAGGCCGGCGTCGCCGAGCGACATCCAGATACTACGCGCCGACGAGGATCTCAAGCAGCGCTACCTGCCGCGGCTTCGCCGCGGGCGAGCTGATGGGCGCGATGGATCTCGACCGAGCCGCAGGCCGGCTCCGACCTCGGCGCGATCCGCACGCGCGCCACCGGAGCGACGGCGAGATCGCTGCCTCGACGGCGAGAAGATCTTCATCACGAACGGCGGCGCGCAGGTGCACCTCGTGCTCGCGCGCGACGCCGACACCTACGACGCGAGCCTCGGCACGACGAACGGCCTCTCGCTCTACCTGTGCCGCGCGCACGCTGCCCGACGGCACGCCGAACGGCGCTCAAGGTCGACGCGGCTCGAGCAGAAGCTCGGCATCCACGGCTCGCCGACCGCGGCGATCGCGTTCGAGCACGCGCGTCGGCGTGGCGGATCGGCGAGAAGGGCCACGGCTTCCGGGCGATGCTCGTCGCTGATGAACAACGCGCGGCTCGGCGTCGCCGCGCAGGGCGATCGGGATCGCGCGAGGCCGCGCTCCGACGCCGCGGTCCGCTATGCGCGCGAGCGCAAGCAGTTCGGCGATGCCGATCGCCGACGCAGCCGCTGATGAAGAACCAGCTCGCGCGCATGGTCGACCAGCGCTGGAGGCGAGCCGCGCGCTGCTCTACCGCGCGTGCGCGCTCGATCGACCGCAACCGCTCGATCCTGCGCGCCGCGCTCGACCGCGAGCAGGAGCTCCGTCAGGCCGAGCGCGCCGAGCTGCGAGGCGATCTTCGAGCGCAACGACGTGCGCGATCCGGCTGCTCACGCCGCTCGCGAAGTACCTCGCGACCGAGGGCTGCCGACGAGATCACGCGCGCCGCGATCCAGGTGCACGGCGGGCTCGGCTTCATGGCCGAGTCGGTGCCGCGGCAAGCTCCACGCCGACGCGATCATCACCACGATCTACGAGGGCACGTCGCAGATCCAGGTCTCGTTCGCGCTGAAGGAGGTCGGCAAGGGCGCGCTCGACGTCGTGTTCGACGAGGTGCGCGCGACCTCGCCAGCCTCACCCGGCCCGAGCTCGCGCCCTACGCCGACCGCGTGCGCAAGGGCATCGACCTCGTGCTCGCGGCGGGCGGCGCGCTCGCCGCCGACCTCGGTTATGCGCTGCTCTCCGCGCAGTCGCTCGCCGAGAACCTCGCGAGCATCCTCGTCGCGGGCGAGCTGCTCCGCAGGCGAACCACGACCCGGTCGCGGTTCGACATCGCCGCGTCGTGGGTCGAGCGCCGCATGGTCGACCTCGAGGGCGCACCGAGCGGATCCGGCGCGGCTCGTCGGACCTGATCGCGCGCTGCACGCGCATGATCGAGGCGGCGGTTCCCGCCTGAAGCTCTGCGTAAGCTTATGGCCCCGGGCCGCCGCTGCGGCGACGGAGCCGAGCGAGTGCGGGCCTGCAAAGTGGCGGCGTCTTCAGGCGCGTCGCACCCGGTCGTCGACTTTCCGCGGGCCGAGGCGCGCGTGCGCGCCGTTCTGGCGCGAGCGCGACGTGTTCGCGAAGTCGCTCGCGCTGCGCCGCGTCGGGCCCGCGCTTCGTGTTCTACGAAGGTCCGCCCACCGCGAACGGGCTGCCGCACGACGGCCACGCGCTCACGCGCGTGATGAAGGACGTGATCCCGCGCTACAAGGCGATGCGCGGCTTCGACGTGCCGCGGCAGCGCCGGCTGGGACACGCACGGCCTGCCGGTCGAGGTCGAGGTCGAGAAGGAGCTGCGCATCCACGGCAAGGCCGCGATCGAGGCGTACGGCGTCGAGCCGTTCGTGCGGCGCTGCATCGATCAGCGTGTTCCGCTACACCGAGCGAGTGGGAGAGGCTCACCGAGCAGCATCGGCTTCTGGCTCGACCTGGCGCGACGCCTACGTCACCTACCACCAGCTCGTACGTCGAGAGCGTGTGGTGGGCGCTCGTCCGAGCTCTTCGAGCAAGGCCTGCTCTACCGCGGCCACAAGGTCGTGTGGTGGTGGGCGCAGGGCGGCACCGCGCTCTCGGCGCGCCGAGGTCGGCGCAGGGCTACCGGACGGTCGACGACCCCTCGATCTACGTGCGCGTTCCCGCTCGACGGCCGAGCCGCGACGCGTCGCTGCTCGTCGTGGACGACCACGCCCGTGGACGCTTGCCGTCGAACACTGTTCGCCGCGGTGAACCCGGAGCTCGACGTACGCCGTCGTGCGCGACGGCGACGCAGCGCCTGATCGTGGCGCGCGGCCGCTGCGCGCGCGCTCGCCGAGAAGGCTCGGGGCGCGAGCTGCCGGTCGAGCGCACGCTACGCGGAGCGGAGCTGGTCGGCCGGCGCTACTGTGCCGCCGTTCGACTGGTTCCGCGAGCCCGCAGCGCGAGCGACGGCGCTCTGGCGCGTCGCTCGCCGCCGACTTCGTCGACGCTCGACGCGGGCACCGGCATCGTCCACGTCGCGCCCGCGTTCGGCGAGGACGACTTCGAGCTGCTCGCCGCGAGCACGCAGGCGACGCCTGCGCTGCCGCTGCTCTGCGCGGTGCGGCCCGACGGCACGTTCGACCCCGGCGATCGCCGAGCTCGCCAGCCGGGCGCTGGGTCAAGGAGGCCGACCGCGATCATCGCGCGACGCTGCGCGAGCGCGGCGTCGCTCGTGCACGCGGAGCAGATACCGCCACGAGTATCCGTTCTGCGTGGCGCGCCGACAACGATCCGCTGATCCAGTACGCGCGGCCCGCCTGGTACATCCGCACCACCGCGCACGTGAAGGACGCGCGATCGCAGAACAACGCGCGCGATCCACTGGCTGCCCGAGCACATCCAGCGACGGCCGCTTCGGCGACTTCCTCGCGCAACAACGTCGACTGGGCGCTCTCGCGCGAGCGCTACTGGGGCACGCCGCTCAACATCTGGGTGAACGACGCGACCGGCCAGCATGGAGGCGCCCGCGTCGCGTCGCGGAGATCCTGCGAGCGCAACCCCGACGCGTTCGACGCGTTCGACGCGCGCGACGCGGACGGATCCGAGCCTCAGCGCGCACCTGCATCGTCCACAAGCCGTGGATCGACGGCGTCACCTGGCAGCGCGCCGCGGCGAGCCCGGCGTGTACCGCCGCGTGCCCGAGGTGATCGACTGCGTGGTTCGACTCCGGCTGCGATGCCGTTCGCGCAGTGGGGCTATCCGCAGCAAGAGGCCGCGAGCGAGTTCGAGGCGCGCTTCCCGGCCGACTTCATCAGCGAGGCGATCGACCAGACGCGCGGCTGGTTCTACTCGCTGCTCTGTGATCTCGACGCTGCTCTTCGACCGAGCAGACCGCGCCGCAGCCGCCATCCCGCTACAAGACGTGCATCGTGCTCGGGCCACGTCGCGCGACCAGGACGGCAAGAAGGAGTCGAAGAGCAAAGGGCAACTACACGCCGCCCGAGGTGATCCTCGACCGCGTGCGGCTGGAGTTCGCGGCGGTCGGCGCCCGAGGCAGGCGAGCTCGCAAGGAGGGCACGGCGCGTCGCGATCGCGCGCGAGGACTACGAGGGGCTCGACCTCGCGGGCGAGTCCGCGCAGCGTGCGTGATCTACCGCGGCGACCGGCCCGAGAGCGCGCATCGAGGTCGGCGCTGCGCCCGGCGAGCGCTGCCGCGGCGCGTGATCCACCTCGCGCGCGAGGACGCGGCCGACGCTCGGCGTGATCGCGGCGCCGCACGTGCGGTGATCCTGCCGCGCGAGGTGCCGCGGCTCGCGCCACGAGGCGCAAGGTCTGGGTCGACGATCCGAGCTCGCCCGCGCCGGGCGCCGACGCGTTCCGCTGGTTCTTCTACTCGTCGAACCCGCCGTGGACCAACACGCGCCACTCGCTCGCGGGCGTGCGCGCGCGCAGACAGCGAGCTGCCGCTCAAGCTGCGCAACGTCTACGCGTTCTTCACGATCTACGCCGAGATCGACGGCTTCGATCCGTCGAGCGCAGCGTGCCGCGAGGGCGCCGAGCCGCGCGCGAGCGCGCGCTGATCGACCGCTGGATCCTCTCCGAGCTCGCGCTCACCACGCGCGCGGTGCGCGCGCACATGGACGCCTATCGTCGTCTACGAGGCGACCGGCGCGCTCACCGACTTCGTCGACGCGCTCTCGAACTGGTACGTGCGCCGCTCGCGCGATCGCTTCTGGGCGCCCGGGCTCGAGCCCGGACAAGCTCGACGCGCACTGGACGCTCTACGAGTGCGCTCACCGACTCGCGCAGCTGCGTCGCGCCGTTCCTGCCGTTCCGCGACCGAGGACCTGTGGCAGAACCTGGTCGCGCGGCCGTTCGGCGCCGAGCCAGCCCGAGAGCGTGCACCTCGCCGGACTATCCCGAGCCCGATCTCGCGGCGATCGACGAGCCGCTCTCGCGCGAGATGCGCGCGGTGCGCGAGATCGTCTCGCTCGGCTCGCAGGTGCGCACCGGCCAACAAGCTGCGCGTGCGCCAGCCGCTCGCCGCGGCCGAGGTGGTGCTCTCCGATCCCGAGCTCGCGCCGCGCGCTGCTCGCGCACGAGGCCCTCGTGCGCGACGAGCTCAACGTGCACGAGCTCGCACCTCGCGCCGACGCGCGGTGCCTACGTCACCTATCAGGTCAAGCCGAACTTCCGCGCGCTCGGTCCGCGCGTGGGCAAGCGCGATGCCCGCGCTCAAGGCCGCGCTCGCGGCGCGCCGACGGCGCGCGCGCTCCTCGCGCGAGCTCGAGGCGAACGGCCGCGTGACGCTCGCGATCGACGGCGAGGCCGCTCGGAGCTCGGGCCCGGACGAGATCGCGGTCTCGCTCGAGGCGCGCGAGGGCTTCGCGGCCGCGGCCGGTGCGGCGAGGCGTCGTCGTGCTGCACACCGCGCTCAGCGACGCGCTGATCGAGGAGGGCCTGTTCCGCGAGGTGCTGAACCGCGTGCAGACGTTCCGCAAGGAGCTCGACCTCGAGTACACCGGGCGGATCCGGCTCACGCTCGACGGCGCCGACCGCCTGCTCTCCGCGGTGCGCCCGCGCGCGGCCGACGCTCGGCCGCGAGACGCTCGCGGTCGACGTGCAGGTCGGCGCGCGCCGCCTGCGAGGCGCGCACGTGCACGAGGCGGCGATCGAGGGCGAGCCGCTGCGGCTCGGGTCTGTTGCGCGCCCTAGTGCGGGTCGCGGCGTGCCGCGCGGTGTGTCGCTGCTCGCCGTCGGTTGTGTCACGCCGCCGCCGACCGAGGTCTCCTCGTTCACGCCGCTGCCGGGCTTCGAGGCCGAACGAGAGAGTTCGTCGCTCACCTCTGAATCGCAAGCTCGCGATCATGGCGGAGGGCGTCGGGCGTGCTGACCGACCGGCGAACAGCTTCTACTACATCGCCTACGTGACGCGCGAAGAGGTCGTCGACATCCAGCCCGGCTCCGGAGATCGAGGTGGACCCGCTCTGGAGCGAGATGCAGATGTTCTGGAAGAAGCGGCGCGCCGCGCTCGATCCCGCGCGATACGACTTCGTGATCCTCGACGCGCGCGTGTTCCCGGGCACGCCCGGGTCGAGGACGCGCCGCGCTGACCTACGTCTCCGAGCGACGGTCACTGGAAGCGGGACCTGGCTTCGGCGATCGTGTTCGAAGACCCGGACGGCGGTTGACGCCTCGCTGTTTCAGATCGAAGAGCAGGAGCTCCGGAGCTCCGGTGCGGCTCTCGATCGAGATTTCATCGGCGTCCTCGATCGCCGCGCCGTCGCCCGGCGGCGAGCATCTCGCCGCCCACGAAGACGTTGCCTTCGATCGCGTGGATCACACACGCGCGTCCGCGCGCGGGCCGGTGCGCGACGCGCTGGCCCGCGTCGAGCCTGCCGACGTAGACGTCCGCGTCCGCGCGGATCCCGATCGCGCCGTCGCGCGGTCGCCCGCGAAGAGCAGCGTGAGCGCGTTCGGCTTCGCGTCGGCGCCGAGCGCGCGGTCCGCATAGCGCGGCGCGCCGCCGCTCGCGTCGGGCAGGATCCAGATCTGCAGGAAGTGCGCGCGGCGCTGTCGCGCGACGGGTTGAACTCGCTGTGCGTCGACGCCGTTGCCCGCGCGCTCATGTACTGCAGATCGCCGGCGCTCGATCACGCGGCCGTTGCCCATCGAGTCGCGGTGCTGGAGCGCCCTTCGAGCACGTAGGAGAGGATCTCGGCGTCGCGGTGCGCCGTGCTGCCCGAAGCCCTGCCCGGGCTGCGACGACGTCGTCGTTGATCACGCGCAGCGCGCGGAAGCCCATGTGCGCGGGGTCGTGGTAGTCGCCGAACGAGAAACGTGTGGTGGCTGTCGAGCCAGCCGATCCGAGTGCGGCCGCGCGTCGTCCGCTGCGCGCTTCGTGATCTTCATCGTCACCTCCGGATATGGGATTCCGCGCCGCTCCCGCGGTACGCCGTGAACACGAGCGGTGGTTCTCCGCGAAGCGGAACGCGCGGTCAGCGACGCGCGCAGAGAGACCTCGACCGTACCGGCGAGGCTCGCGCCGCGGCGCCTGCGTCGTTCGTCCACGCGTCGATGCAGTCGACGCGCGCGCCCCAGGCGACCAGCGCGCGCACGACCGCGATGAAGCGCAGTGTCGCCTCCACGTCTTCCGAGGCTGCTCGGGGAACCAGGCCTCCGGCTCCGCGAAGCCGAGCCCCACGCTGCTCGTGTGGAGGTGCCGGAACCCGCAGCTGCAGCGACTCCGCGAACCCACGAACCACCGCTGCGGGTGCGCGGGCAGCCGCCTCCTCCGGCAGGCCCGGCAGCTCGCGCGAGAACGCGATCAGCGCGTCGTCATGGACCGCCGAGATCTTCGGTCGAATCGGTGCTGATGAGCAGCATGTAACACATGGCGGCTTGAGTCTGCCTTTTGAAGGGGCTCCGATACAATGGCGCGGATGCGATCCACCGACACCGCCCCTGCTGCGGGAGCTCGCCGAACGAGCACGGCACGCCCTACTACCTGTACGACGCCGACACGATCCGCGCGCAGCTCGCGAAGCTGCGCGCGTTCGACGTGGTGCGCTATGCGCAGAAGGCGCTGCTCGAACGTGCACGTGCTGCGGCTGTTGCGCGGGGCCGGGGCGCTCGTCGACGCGGTGTCGCTCGGCGAGATCGAGCGCGCGCTGCGCGCGGGCTACGACGGGCGCGGCGAGCCGGCGGGCCTGGTCTACACCGCCGACGTGATCGACGAGGCGACGCTCGAGCGCGTCGGTCGAGCTCGACGTCCCGGTGAACGCGGGCTCCGGCCGACGTGCTCGAGCAGCTCGGACGCAGCGCCACCCGGCCACCGCGTCTGGCTGCGCGTGAACCCGGGCTTCGGCCACGGCCACAGCCGCAAGACCAACACCGGCGGCGAGTGGAGCAAGCACGGCATCTGGCACGCCTATCTCGACGAGGCGCTGCGCCACGTCGAGAAGTACCGGCTCGACCTGATCGGGCTGCACATGCACATCGGCTCGGGCGCCGACTTCGAGCACCTGCGCGCGCGTCTGCGACGCGATGGTCGATCAGGTGCGCGCGCTCGGCGTCGACGTGCGCGCGATCTCGGGCGGCGGCGGGCTGCCGATCCCGTACCGCCCGGCGACGCGCCCGCTTCGACACCGCGCGCGCTGCACGCGCTCTGGGACGCGCGCGCCGGCGCGTCGAAGAGCTGGTCGGCCACCGGTGAGCCTCGAGATCGAGCCGGGCCGCTTCCTCGTCGCCGCAGGCGGGCGTGCTGGTGGCGCGCGTGCGCGCGACCAAGCGCATGGACGGCGAACCGCTTCCTGCTCGTCGACGCCGGCTTCAACGACCTCGCGCGCCCGGTCGATGTACGGCAGCCTATCACGCGATCTCGGTCGATCGCGCAGGCGCGGCGGAGCTGCGCGCAGGGCGCGACCGAGCCGACCGTGGTCGCGGGACCGCTCTGCGAGTCGGGCGACGTGTTCACGCAGCAGGACGGCGGCGTCGTGGTGCCGCGCGAACTGCCCGGCGCCGCGGTGCGGCGACCTGGTGGTGATCCGCGACGCAGGCGCCTACGCCTCGTCGATGGCGAGCAACTACAACACGCGGCCGCTCGCGCCCGAGCTCCTGCGCGAGCGGCGGCGCGGTGCGCGCCAGATCCGGCGGCGGCAGACGCATCGCGGAGCTGCTCGCGCTCGAGGATTAGGCCCGGCGGGCCGATCGCGAGGCCGAGGCCGGGCGCGGGGCGAGGTCGGCGAGCCGCTCGAGCCGGACGCAGAACCCGCCGCGGCGAGCTCGGCGCGACGCGGCGCAGCGCCGAGGCGGCGTGGAGCCGTCGCCGAACGCGAGGTGATCCGCAACAGTCGCGCGGCGCGGTCCGAGGCGGTCTGTCGGCGAACACGCTCGGGTCGCGATTCGCGGCGCCGATCTCCAGCACCACGCGTGCCCGCCGCGATCGCGATGCCACCGAGGCTCGCAAGCGCGTCGCGCGCCGCTTCCACGCGCACTGCGCGGGCGATGCGAGGCGAAGCACCTCCTCGACGAAGCCCGGCAGGAGAAACGGGTCGCGGCGCAGCGTCTCGAGCAGGTCCGCGTCGCGCGAGCCAGGACCGCACGCCCTCGGCGAATCGCGGCGGCCACCCTTGTCGACGCCCGGCGACGAGCAGCCTCGCGGACGATCGAGAGGCACTCGGCGAGGCCGAGCGCGCGCCGCCTCGACGTACGCGCGGCCGAGGTCGGAGAGCGAGATCGCCGGCGCGGCGGGCGTGGCGCGCCTCGTCGATCCGCACCGCGAAGTAAGTGCTGGAACTCGAGGAATCCGCCGCATCGCCTCGGAGCGGAGATCCTCGCGCGCGCGACGCCTCAGGTCCAGCGGCGCAGGAGCGGGCGGAGGTCGGCGCGCGGGCACGCCGAGCAGCGCCGCGACCGCGCGAGCGGAAGCGCCTCGGCGTACTCGGCGCGCAGCTCGCAGCGCCCGAGCGCGGCGAAGTCGTCGACGAGCGCGTGGCAGGCTTCGGCAGCTCCGCGACCAGCGCGTTCAGGCGGCGTGGCGCGAACGCCTCGCTCGCGAACCCGCGCAGGCGCTCGTGCTCGGGCGGGTCGCTCGCGAGCAGCGCGTCGACGAATGGGATCGTCTGCTTCGCGAGCTCGGCGAGCTGCGGATCGGCGCCGGCGTCACCCGGCGCGTCGACGAGGCCGGCTCGAGCAGGTCTCGGCGTCGGCGAGCAACTGCGAAACGTGTGCGTGGCTCGAGATCCTCGTCACGCGGCCTAGCCCAGGCTGCGCCGAGCGGCACCGCGACGTGCGCGAGCACGCGCAGCGGCCCCTCGCGGCGCAGCACGTCGAGCTCGCCGACGGCCCGGTACGATCAGCGCGCCCGCGAAGCCGAGCCCGTTCACCGCCGACGCCGCGCCATTGCGCGCGCGCGCGCGGCACGATCATCATCCAGTCGCGACACACGAGCAGGTTGTAGGGCTGGCCGTGGCGATGGCAGCCGAACGCGCGCGCGAGCTGGCGGTAGAGCGCCGAGCAGCACCGCCGGCCGCCTCCGCGGGCGCCTGGCCCGCGATCGCGCGCAGCCGGCCGATGCCGTGCAGGAACGGCAGCGACGCGATCCGCCCGATCCGCGTCGTCGAAGTGCGCATCGGCCTGCACCGGCGTCGAGCGGCGTCGCGAGCGGCGGCGGCCCGATCGGCGTCGGCACGAGCTGGAGGTGGCGGTGCCGCTCGCTCGCGCCGGCCACGGCGCCCGCGTTGTAGAACGCGAGCCCGCCTGCGTCGCGCAGACAGGTCCAGACCGCCTCGAAATCGGGCGCGCTCGAGCGGCGCCTCCTGGTCCTGGTAGTCGCGCGTGACGATCAGCGCGTGGTGCTCGATCACGGGATACTTGTTCAGCACGCACAGGTGCGACTCGCCGATCGCACCCGACCACGCAGCTCGGGGTCGGCGGGCAGGAACGGGTTGCGCGGCTCGCTGCGCGCGGCGAGGCCGGCGGCGTGCGCGCAGCGAGCGCGCTCGCGATCCGCACCACGAACGGAATGCCGCCGTCGCGCGCCGGGAACGTCTCGGTCGCGATCGGCTCGAGCGCGCCGCTCACTGCGAGCGCGTGCGTACGAGCGCCGCGCGATCGCATGGCGCCAGATCGCCGCGGGCGCCGGCGTCAGCCATCGAGCAGATACCCGCGCGCGAGCGCGCGGAACGCGCCGACCTGCTCGGCCCACCCACGCCGCGTCGCGCCCGAGCTCGGTCGCGAGCAGGCTCGCGCGCGCGGCGCGATCTCGCTCGCGGCGCGCGCGTCGAGCAGCAGCGCGCGCGTGCGCCGCGCGAGCAGCGTCCTCGACGCTGCGCGCCATCTCGTGGCGCGCGCCGAACTACGATCTGCGCGCCGGTGTAGGGCAGGCGCGGGTGCAGCGGCAGCGCGAGGCTCAGGTTCTCGCTGCGCGATCTGCGTCGACCGCGACGAGGTCGGTGCCGTACACGCGCGGCGCGCGTAGTCGGCCGGGAACGCGGGTCGTCGCGCTCGCATGCTGCCGTGCAGCTGCAGCGATCTCGGTGACGCACGGCCGCGCGCGGCAGCCCGCCGACCGCGATCGCGTCGACGAGCGCGTCCTCCGCCATCTTGCGGTAGGTGGTCCACTTGCCGCCGACGATCGTCGACCAGGCCCGAGTTGCTCACCACGCACCGCGTGCTCGCGCGAGATCGTTCTTGCGTGTCGAGTAGCCCGTCGCCGCGCACGAGCGGGCGCTGGCCGCGCGAAGCACCGAGAGCACGTCGCCGCGCCCGGGTCCTTGCGCGAGGAAGCGGCCCGCGTTGCGCAGCACGAACTCGATCTCCTCGGGCAGCGCGCGCGGCTCGATCTCGGCCGACGGCATCGGCGTGTCGGTGGTGCCGACCAGCACGCGCCCGTGCCACGGGATCAGGAACAGCACGCGGCCGTCGTCGGTGTGCGGCACCATGATCGCGTTCGGCCCGGGCTGGAACGAGGCGTCGAGCACGAGGTGGATGCCCTGGCTCGGCGAGGTCATCGCGGTGGCGTCGGGCTGGTCGAGCCAGCGCAGCGTCGTCCGAGAAGATGCCGGTCGCGTTGACCACCACGCGCGCGAGGATCCGCGCAGCGCGCCGGTCTCGGCGTCGCGCGCGCACCACGCCGCAGGTGTGGCCGTCGCCGCCGCCCGCCTTCAGGATCTCCGACCACCTCCATGTAGTTGATCAGCGCCGCGCCGTGGTCGGCGGCGGTGCGCGCGAGCGTGGATCGCCATGCGCGCGTCGTCGAACTGCGCGTCGTGGTACATCGTGCCGCCGACCAGGTCCTCCTGCTCGACGTTCGGGATCGCGCGCGATCGTCGGCGTCGCGGTCGAGGCACGCGGCTCGGCGCGAGGTTCAGGTCGCCGGCGAGCGCGTCGTAGAGCTTGAGGCCGATGCCGTAGAACGGGCCCTGCCACCAGCGGTAGCGCGGCACGACGAAGCCGAGGTTCGCGCACCAGGTGCGGCGCGTTGCGGTAGAGCAGCCCGCGCTCGCGCAGCGCCTCGGTGACGAGCGAGAAGTTGCAGCTGCTCAAATAGCGCACGCCGCCGTGCACGAGCTTGGTGCTGCGGCTCGACGTGCCCTTCGCGAAGTCGTGCGCCTCGAGCAGCAGCGTCCGGTAGCCGCGGCTCGCGGCGTCGACGGCGACGCCGAGCCCGACGCGCCGCCGCCGATCACGATGATGTCGAAGGTCTCGCGGTCGAGCCGGGCGATCATCTCGTCGCGCTTCATCGTGGGGAGGATGCTACACGAGGTGTACTCTGCTGCCATGTCGCCGCAGCGCGCAGCGAGCTAGACCGCGCCGGCTGGTCGTCTCCCGTGCGCGGACGACCGGCTCGCGCGTGGCGCGCGCATGGCTGCGCGACGCGCGCCAGCGAGAGAGGTGCTCGTGGTCGGCGCGACGCGCCGACGCCGCGGCCGACCTCGTGCGCAGCGCCGCACGCGACGCGGAGCGGCGCGTTCGGCTGGCATCGCGCGACGCACCGCGCGGCTCGCCGCGGCGCTCGCCGCGCGCGCGCTCGCCGGCGCGCGGCGCGTGCCGGTCGGGCGGCTCGTGTCGGAGGCCGTCGTCGCGCGCGTGCTCTCACGAGCTCGCCGACGCAGCGGCGCGCTCGGCCGCTTCGCGCGCACCGGGCGCGGACCGGGCCTCGCGCGCGCGCTCGCGTCGGTGCTCGAGGAGCTGCGCGGCGAGGCGGTCGACTCCGAGCGCGCATCGCCGCCGCGGCGCCCGAGCTCGCGCGCGTGCTCGACGCCTACGACGCGCGCGCTCGCCGCGCGCGCGGGCTCGCCGACCGCGCGGCGATCGAGCGGCTCGCCGTCGAGCAGCGCGCGCGCCGACGAGCCGCGCGCCGTGGCTCGATCTGCCGCTCGTGCTGCTCGACCTGCCCGCGCCGAACGCGCTCCAGCGCGCGCTGCTCGCGGCGGTGGTCGCGCGCGCGCCCGAATGTCTCGCGACGCTGCCAGAAGGCGACGCGCGCGCGGTGGACGCGTTCGAGGCGCTGCTCGGCGTGCGCGCGCGAGCGCCTCGCTGGCGACGCGGCGCCGCCGACCGCGCTGCGCGCGCTGCAGCAGCATCTGTTCCGCGACAGCGCGCCCGCGCCGCGCGAGCCCGACGACGAGCGGTGGCGATGCTCTCGGCGCCCGGCGAGAGCCGCGAGTGCGTCGAGATCGCGCGCCGGATCCACGCCGCGCGCGCGCGCGGGCGTGCCGTTCGACCGCATCGCGGTGCTGCTGCGCGCGCCCGACGCCTACGGCCCGTTCCTCGTCGAGGCGCTGCGCCGCGCCGGCATTCCCGCGCACTTCGCGCGCGGCGCGCGCCGGCCCGATCCGAGCGGGCGCGCGCTGCTCGCGCTGCTCGCGTGCGCCGCGCGAGGGTTATTCGGCGCGGCGCTTCGCGGAGTACCTGTCGCTCGGCGAGGTGCCGCGCGCGCGCCGCGGCGGCGATCCGCCGCCGCGCGCCGCGCGCCGCGGCGAGCGCTGGGTGCCGCCCGACGAGGCGATGCCCGGCGGCGCGCGAGTGCGGCCACGCCGAGGCGCAGAGCGAGGCCGACGCGCGAGCGATCCCGCGCGCGGCAGCGGCGGCAGCCTGCCCGCGCCGCGCGCGCTGGGAGCGGCTGCTCGTCGAGGCCGCGGTGATCGGCGGGCGCGAGCGCTGGCAGCGGCGGATCGACGGCCATGCGCGCGAGCTCGAGCAGAAGCATCGCCGCGCTCGACGATCCGACGGCGCGACCGCGCGAGCGGCTGCGCCGCGATCGCGAGGACCTCGCGCGCTCTGCGCGCGTTCGCGCTGCCGCTGGTCGACGAGCTCGCGAAGCTGCCCGCGCGCGGCGCGCTGGGGCGAGTGGATCGATGCGCTCGGCGCGCTCGCGTCGCGCGCGCTGCGCAGTCCCGAGCGCGTGCAGTCGGTGCTCGCCGAGCTCGCGCCGATGGCGCAGGTCGGCCCGGTCGGGCTGCGCGAGGTGCAGCTCGTGCTCGCGCCGCGCCTGCTGCAGGTGGCGAGCCCGCCGCCGGCGCGCGCTACGGCAAGGTGTTCGTCGCGCCGCCGACGACGCGGCGCGCGGGCTCGCGTTCGACGTCGTGTTCGTGCCCGGCCTCGCCGAGAAGCTGTTCCCGCGCAAGATCGGCGAGGAGCCGATCCTGCTCGACGCGGTGCGCGCGCGAGCTCGGCGCCGGCCTCGCCACCAACGAGCAGCGGCTCGACGCGGAGCGGCTCGCGCTGCGCCTCGCGGTCGGCGCGGCGCGCGAGCGCGCCGTGCTCTCGTATCCCGCGCCTCGACGTCGACGGATCGCGCCCGCGCGTGCCGTCGTTCTACGCGCTCGAGGCGCTGCGCGCGGCCGAGGGCGTGCTGCCCGGGCTTCGACGAGCTCTCGCGGCGCGCCGAGACGTTCGGCGAGGCGCGCCTCGGCTGGCCCGCGCCCGCGCGATCCGCCGACGACGCGATCGACGCCGGCCGAGTTCGACCTCGCGCGGCTCGCGCGCGCTCGAGGGCGACGACGAGGCGGAGCCGCGGCGCGGCGCGCTACCTGCTCGGCGCGAATCCCCACCTCGGCGCGCGCGCTGCGCTTCCCGCGGCGCGGCGCTGGAAGGTCGCGGGCTGGACGCCCGCGGACGAGGCCTCGTGAAGCCGATCGACGCGGGCCGCGCGCGCTCGCCGCGCACGCGCTCGCCGCGCGCAGCTACTCGCCGACCGCGCTCCAGCACTACGCGCTGCTGCCCGTACAAGTTCTTCCTGCACGCGGTGTGGAAGCTCGCGCCGCGCGAGAGCCCGAGGCGATCGAGGAGCTCGATCCGCTCCAGCGCGGCTCGCTCGTGCACGCGGTGCAGTTCGAGCTGTTCGGCGCGCTGCGCGACGCGGGCCTGCTGCCCGTGACGCCCGCGCGGCTCGCCGCCGCGCGCGACCACCTCGACGCCGCGCTCGACAAGGTCGCCGCGCGATTCGACGGACGAGCTCGCGCCCGCGATCGAGCGCGTCTGGCGCGACGGCGTCGAGTCGGTGCGCGCGGACCTGCGCGAGTGGCTGCGGCCGCGCGAGCCTGGACGACTCCGGCTTCGTGCCGTGGCGCTTCGAGCTCTCGTTCGGCCTGCCGAGCCGATCGCGACGCCGATCCCGCATCGCAGCGCGGAGCCGGTGGCGCTCGACGCGGGCCTGTGTGCTGCGCGGCTCGATCGACCTCGGTCGAGCGCGCGCGACGACGGGCGGCTGCGCGTCACCGATCACAAGACCGGCAAGGAGCGCTTCGCGGCCGGCGCCGTGATCGACGGCGGGCGCACGCTGCAGCCGGTGCTCTACGCGCTCGCGGTCGAGAAGCTCTTCCCGGACGCGGCGGTCGATTCGGGGCGGCTCTACTACTGCACGTCGGCGGGCGGCTTCGCCGAGCGCAGCGTCGCCGCTCGACGACGCCGCGCGCGCGCGCGCGCCGACGCGGTCGCGACAGACGATCGGCGCACGCGCTCGACGAGCCGTTCCTGCCCGCCGCGCCCGATCGCGACGCGTGTCGCTGGTGCGACTACCTGCCGGTGTGCGGCCCGTACGAGGAGCTGCGCGCGAGCCGCAAGCCACCAGCCCGCCTCGCCGCGCTGCAGGCGCTGCGGGAGCTGCGCGTGAGCGAGCGCGCGACAGCCGATCGCAGACGCCGACGCGCGCGCGCGCGAGATCGCCGAGCACCTCGACGCGACGCTGTTCGTCGAGGCCGCCGCCGGGCACCGGCAAGACGACCGCGCTGGTCGGCCGGATCGTCGCGCTGCTGCGCAGCGGCCGCGCGACGCTCGACCGCATCGTCGCGCTCACGTTCGCCGACAAGGCGGCGGGCGAGATGCGGCTGCGGCTGCGCGCCGAGCTCGAGGTCGCGCGCGCTGCGACGCCGCGGGCGAGCGACGAGCGCGCCGGCTCGACGCCGCGCTCGAGCAGCTCGAGCTCGCGCGGATCGCGACGATCCACGCGTTCTGCGGCGACCTGCTCCAGGAGCGGCCGGTCGAGGCGGGCGTCGATCCGCTGTTCGCGATCGCGGCGCCCGACGAGGCGCGCGCGCCTGCTCGAGGCGCGCGTTCGACGACTGGTTCCAGGCGCGCGCTCGCGCGATCCGCCCGAGGGCGTGCGCCGGCTGCCTGCGCCGCCGCGCCGCGCGGGCCCGGACGCGCAGCGCGCGCGCGCGACGCTGCTTCGACGCCGCGCGCTCGCTCGTCGAGCACCGCGACTACACGCGCGCTGGCGGCGCGACCCGTTCGAGCGCGAGCGCGCGATCGACGACGGTGCTGCACGAGCTCGAGGCGCTCGCGCGCTCGCGCGCGCGCGCCGCCGACCCCGACGACTGGCTCGCCGAAGAACCTCGCGAACGTCGCGCGCTTCGTCGAGCGAGCAACCGGCTGCGCGAGGCGGTGCGCGGGCGCGACCACGACGCGCTCGAGGCGGAGCTGCGCGAGCTCGCGAAGACGCGCAAGATCGGCTGGCACTACAAGGGCGCGAACCGGCGCGAGTTACGGCGCCGGGCGTGACTGCGCGCCGAGGTGCTCGCGCAGCGCGACGCGCGCGAAGCAGCGCCTCGATCAGCTGCTCGCCGACTGCGACGCCGATCTCGCGGCGTGCCTGCAGCCGGAGCTCTTGCCCGGTGGTGCGAACGCTACGAGGAGCACAAGCGCGCGCGCGGGCGTGCTCGACTTCGTCGACCTGCTCGTGTCGCGCGCGCGACCTGCTCGTGCGCGACGCCGTCGGTGCGCGCCGACCTCGCGCGCCGCTTCACCCACTACTTCGTCGACGAGTTCCAGGACACCGATCCGCTCCAGGCCGAGATCCTGATGCTGCTCGTGTCCGCGCGATCCCGCGCAGCGCGACTGGCGCAGCGCGGTGCCGGCGCCGGGGCGTCTGTTCGTGGTCGGCGATCCGAAGCAGTCGATCTACCGGTTTCCGGCGCGCCGACGTGGCGATCTACGAGCAGATCAAGGAGCGGCTCGTCGCGCACGGCGCCGAGCTCGTGCTGCTCTGCGCGCGAGCTTCCGCTCGGTGCCCGCGATCCAGGCCGCGGTGAACGCGGCGTTCGAGCCCGAGATGCAGGCGGCCGCCGACCTGCAGCCAGGCGCGCTATGTCGCGCTCGAGCCGGTGCGCGCCGACGACGCCGGCCAGCCCGCGATCGTGGTCGTGCCCGCGCCGCCGCGCCTGTGCGGCGACTACGGCACGGTCGTGCGCGTGGAAGGTCGAGGACTCGCTGCCCGACGCGGTCGGCGCGTTCGTCGACTGGCTGATCCGCGAGAGCGGCTGGACGCGTCGAGGAGCGCGGCGCGCGCGTGCCGGTCGACTCGCGCCACGTGTGCCTGCTGTTCCGCCGCTTCAAGCACTTCCGCGACGACGCGACGCGGCCCTATCAGCGCGCGCTCGAGGCGCGCCGCGATGCCGCACGTGCTGGTCGGCGGGCGCTCGTTCCACGACCGCGAGGAGGTGATCGCGCTGCGCAACGCGCTCTGCCGCGATCGAGTGGCCCGGCGACGAGCTCTCGGTGTACGCGACGCTGCGCGGACCGCTCGTTCGCGCTCACCGACGACGTGCTGCTCGCGTGGCGCGCCGCGGTCGGCACGATCCACCCGCTCGCGCCGCGCGCGCGATCGCCGAGCGACCGAGCTGCGCGAGGTCGCGGAGACGCGCTGGACGTGCTCGCGCGCCTGCACCGCGGCGCGCAACCGGCGCCCGATCGCCGACACGGTCGGGCCAGCTGCTCGAGGCGGTGCGCGCGCACGCGGCGCTCGCGATCTGGCCGACCGGCGAGCAGGCGCTCGCGAACTGCCTGCGCGTGATGGACCTCGCGCGCCGCTTCGAGCGCGCCGGGCGCGCCGTCGTTCCGCGCGTTCGTCGACCGGCTCGAGGAGGACGCCGAGGGCGGCGACACCGAGGACGCGCCGGTCGTGGAGGAGGGCACCGAGGGCGTGCGGATCATGACCGCGCACCGCGCGAAGGGGCTCGAGTTCCCGGTGGTGGTGCTGTGCGATCCGACCGCGAACGCGACGCGCGAGCAGCCGAGCCGCCACGTCGACCCCGAGCGCTCGCTCTGGGCCGAGCCGCTCGCGGGCTGCGCGCCGCGCGAGCTGCTCGAGGCGAGCGCGGTCGAGCTCGCGCGCGACCGCGCCGAGGCGGTGCGGCTCGCCTACGTCGCCGCGACGCGCGCGCGCGATCTGCTCGTGGTGACGGCGGTCGCCGACGCGGGAGCTCGAGGACGACAGCTGGCTCGCGGCGCTGCATCCCGCGATCTACCCGACGCAGCGCTCGCGCGGCGAGGGCGAGCCCGCGCCGGGCTGCCCGCGTTCCGCGGCGCCGCGTCGCTCGAGCGCCCGAGCAACGCGCGGCCGGGCAAGCGCGCGCCCGTGCAACGCGGGGCGCCTCACGCCGCGCGCGGGCCGACACTCCGTGGTGTGGTGGGACCCGAAGGCGCTCGCGCTCGACGCGCAGGAGCGCGTCGGCCTGCGCCAGCAGCGCATCCTCGAGGCCGACGAGGGCGGCGCCGCGCGCAGAGCGCGAGCGCGTGCACGCGCAGTGGCAGGCGCAGCGCGAGGCGCTGCTCGCCGCGGGCGCGCGCGCGAGCTGCGCGGTGGTGCCGGTGACCGCGCTCGCGGAGGAGCGCGTCGCGGCCGCGCCGGCGCCGGAGGTGCGCGATCGAGACGGTCGCCGCGCGCGCCGCGCGGCGCGGGCGGCGCCGCTTCGGCACGCTCGTGCACGCCGTGCTCGCGGAGGTGGATCTGCGCGCGAGCGCCGCGCAGGTCGCGCGCACCGCCGAGCTCAGGGCCGGATCGTCGGCGCGAGCGGCGGAGGAGGTCGCGGCCGCGGGCGCCGCCGCGGTCGCCGCGCTCGCGCATCCCGTGATCGCGCGCGCGGCCGCGAGCCCGGCGCTGCGCCGCGAGGTGCCCGTGTCGCTCCTGCGCGGGCGACGGCCGCCTCGCCGAGGGCGTCGTCGACCTCGCGTTCCGCGACGCCGGCGCGGGCGTGGACCGTCGTCGACTGGAAGACCGACGCCGAGCTCGGCCGCGCGCGCGCCACCTACGCGCGCGCAGGTCCAGCTCTACGCCGACGCGATCGCGCGCGCGACCGGCGAGCCGGCCGCGCCGCGCTGCTGCTCGTGGTATGAATCCTCCGTGTCGCCCCTATCGCGTGATCCAGTGGGCGACCGGCTCGGTCGGGCGCGAGTCGCTGCGCGCGGTGCTCGCGCATCCGCAGCTCGAGCTCGCGGGCGTGCGCGTGTACTCGGCCGACAAGGACGGGCGCGACGCGGGCGAGCTGTGCGGCGCCGACGCCGACCGGCGTGCGCGCGACGCAGGACAGCCGCGGCGCTGCTCGCGCGCCAGGCCGACTGCGTGCTCTACATGCCGCGCCACGCCGACCTCGACGAGGTGTGCGCGCTGCTCGCGTCGGGCAGAACGTGGTCGCGACGCCGTTCCTGTTCTACGGCGACGCCTATCCCGAGGCCGAGCGCGCGCAGCATCGAGCGCGCCGTGCGCCGAGGGCAAGAGCTCGGTGCACGGCACCGGGCATCCATCCCGGCTTCGTCGGCATGGTGCCGCCGCTCGCGCTCTCGGGCATCTCGCGGCGGATCGAGCAGCTCACGATCCAGGAGCGCGCGAACTGGACCTACTACGACAGCCCGCGCATCACGTTCGACAACATGCGCTTCGGCGCGCCGCCCGACGCAGGCGACGCTCGCGGCGAACCCGTTCGCGCGCTGGAACAGCGGCAGCTGTTCGCGCAGCAGATCCGGCTGCTCGCGGAGGGCTTCGCGCGCGCGGCTCGACGCGCGTGACCGAGCGAGCAGGAGCTCGTCACCGCGCGACGAGGCGTTCGAGATCCGCGGCGGCCGGATCGAAGCCGGGCACCGTGTCGCGGCCAGCGCTACCGCTGGTGCGGCGTCGCCGGCGGCGCGACGCTGATCGAGATCGAGGCGCTCTGGACGCGTCGGGCCCGACTATCCCGAAGCGTGGCCGCGGCCGCGCGACGGCTGGACGATCCGGATCGAGGGCGAGCCGTCGGCGCAGCTCCACTTCACGTCTCGCTCGCGAGCTTCGCGCGCCGCGACGTTCCGATCGACGAGCACGTCCACGCGGCCGACATCGCGACCGCGATGCACGCGGTGAACGCGGTGCCGGCCGTGTGCGAGGCGCCGCCGGGCATCCGCAGCGCGCTCGACCTGCCGCTCACGCGCGCGGGGATCGGCTTCGATGCCCGTTAGTCGCCTGCTCGAGATCATGGCGAAGCTGCGCGACCCGCGACGGCGGCTGTCCGTGGGACCTCGAGCAGGACTTCGCGCACGATCGCGCCGTACACGATCGAGGAGGCCTACGAGGTCGACGACGCGATCCGGCGCGCGGACTGGGACGGTCTGCGCGACGAGCTCGGCGACCTGCTGCTGCAGGTGGTGTTCCACGCGCAGATGGCGCGCGAGGCGGGCAAGTTCGACGTTCGACGACGTGGTCGCCGCGATCTGCGACAAGCTCGAGCGCGCGCCACCCGCACGTGTTCGGCGACGCGGTAGATCGAGACCGCCGACGGCGCAGACCGACGCCTGGGAGCAGCAGAAGGCCGACGAGCGCGCCGCCCGCGGCGCCACGACAGCGCGATGGACGGCGTTCCGCTCGCGCTGCCGGCGCTCCTCGCGCGCGCAATCTGATCTCGCGCGCGCGCGCGGAGCTCGGACGAAGCCGCATCGCGGCCGGCCGATCACGGCGCAGAAGATCCGGAGGCTGCTATTCGCGGCGGTCGGCGCGCGGCCGAGAGCGCCGGGATCGATCCCGAGCAGGCGCTGCGCGACGCGAGCGCGCGTTCGAGCGCGGCGACGATCCGCGAGCGATAACGAGGAGATCTAGCGTGGGGGTTCGCAGCGGTCAAAGTGGCCGGCGGATTTCTTCACCGGCAGCAGGCATCGATCCGCTGTTCAGGCGCCCGATCAGGCGCGCGCGGCCGGCGCCAGCGTCACGTTCGAGCCAAGCGCGCGCACCGCCTGGCACGCATCCGCTAGGTCAGACGCTGATCGTGACGACCGCTGCGGCTGACGCGAGCTGGGGCGGCCGTCCGCGAGATCCGGCCGGCGACGTGATGTGATGCCGCGGGCGAGAAGCACTGGCACGGCGCACGCGCCGACGACCGCGATGACGCACATCGCGATCCAGGAACTGCGGTGAACGGCAAGATGGTCGACTGGATGGAAGGGTCAGCGATCGAGCAGTACCGGGCGCGCTGGGCCATGCCGGACTCGCCAGAATGGGACAGCTTCTACGTCGTCCTCGGCTCCGCGACCGGCGAGCTGATCGGCCTGCAATCGTCGTATGACTGCGATCGCGCAGCGGCTGCCGGCGCGCGCGCCGGCGGCGCGAGCTCCGCATGCACCGACTGATCGTTCATTTCGGGACTGTGTTGTTCTTGTCGGTGCTGCTGCGCGCGCCGTGGCGCTCGATCCGGGCCCGTCGCGGCGCTCGTGGGGTCTCCTCGGCGTATTCGGCGCCCTGTACGCAGGGATCGATCACCGGCGCGAGCGCGCAGGACGCCTACCGGCGAGCTCGAGGACTGCGCTGTTCCGAGCGGGCACTGCCGCACGGCTGCGTACGCAAGCTCGTGCTCTCGCGCTGGCGCGCTTCGTCTCGCGCGCGCGAGTCGCTGTTCGGCGTCAGGCGCCGCGCTGCTGCTGCTCTTCGTCGGCATCCACAACGCGGCGACAACGTCGCCTATGACGTGCGCCGACCACCGGCATACGGACGACGAGACCGTAGGGCGGATCAGCCCTGCATCTTCTGCAGCCGCTCCACCGAGTCGACGTACTCCTCGACCAGCGTGTAGATCACGTCGCGCACGGCGAGCTTCTCGTTCATCGCGCCGACGATCTGGCCGACCGGGTTGAACGCGACCTTCTGCGCGGCCTTCGGGTAGCGGTGCACGCGCGACATCGCCTCGGAGACGAGCATGCCCTGGAGCGGCATGCCGAGCGTGCCAGGCGACTCCTCCGACTCCCACGCGACGGTCCAGTCGTTCTTGAGCATGCGGGCCGGCTTGCCGGTCCACGAGCGCGAGCGCACGGTGTCGCGGCTGGTCGCGCTTCAGATAGCTCTCCATCTGCTCGGGCGACGCCTCGGCCTCCTCGACGGTGCAGCCAGATCGAGCCGGTCCACACGCCCTGCGCGCCCATGCCGAGCGCGGCGGCGATCTGCCGGCCGCGGCCGATGCCGCCCGCCGCGAGCACGGGCGTCGGCGCCACCGCGTCGATCACCTCGGGCCACAGCACCATCGAGCCGATCTCGCCGGTGTGGCCGCCGCCCTCGGTGCCCTGCGCGATGATGATGTCGACGCCCGCCGCCTTGTGCTTCAGCGCCTGATCGGCGCGCCCGCATAGCGCGGACACCAGCCGGCCCGACGCGTGGATGCGGTCGATCACGTCCTGCGGCGGCGTGCCGAGCGCGTTCGCGATCAGCTTCACCTTCGGGTGGCGCAGCGCGACCTCGACCTGCGGCGTCGCGGTGGCCTCGGTCCAGCCGAGCAGCTCGTTGCGGCGCTCCTCGTCGGCGGGCAGCTCCGGCACGCTGGTGATCGGCGAGGATCTTGCGCGCGAACGCGCGGTGCTGCTCGGGGATCATCTTCTTGAGCATCTCCTCGAGCTTCTTCGGATCGGTCTCGCCGGTGCTCTTGCCCTCGTACTTGCCCGGGATCACGAAGTCGACGCCGTACGGGTTGTCGCCCGATGTGCTCGTCGATCCAGCGCAGCTCGATCTCGAGCTGCTCGGGCGTGAAGCCGACCGCGCCGAGCACGCCGAAGCCGCCCGCCTGCGACACCGCGACCACCACGTCGCGGCAGTGGGTGAACGCGAAGATCGGGAACTCGATGTCGAGCCGGTCGCAGAGGTCGGTGTGCATGGGGTCCTTCAGGGTTGGGGGCAGGTAACCGATGCGCCTCGCGGCGTCTCAGGCGGCGATCCACTATCCTCGAAAACGGAGGGCCAGACGATGGGATTCCTCTCGCGCAAGACCGAGATGCCGACGCGCGGCCACCGCGCTGCGCGGGCGCGCGCAGGCGATGCCGGTGGCGGACAAGCACTACGTGCTCGGCAACCCGATCGCGCCGCCGTTCCCCGGACGGCCTGCAGCTCGCCGCTGTTCGGCATGGGCTGCTTCTGGGGCGCCGAGAAGAAGTTCTGGCAGGCGCCCGGCGTGTACACGACCGCGGTCGGCTACGCCGGCGGCTTCACGCCGAACCCGACCTACGAAGAGGTCTGCAGCGGGCGCACCGGCCACAACGAGGTGGTGCGCGTGGTGTTCGATCCCGCGGTCACGAGCTATCGCCGAGATGCTGCGGATCTTCTGGGAGAACCACGACCCGACGCAGGGCATGCGCCAGGGCAACGACGTCGGCACGCAGTACCGCTCGGGGCATCTACGTCGCACGGCGACGCGCAGCGCGCCGCGGCGATCGCGTCGCGCGACGCGTACGCCGCGCGGCTCGCGCAGGCGGGCTACGGCGCGATCACCACCGAGATCGTCGACGCGCCCGAGTTCTACTACGCCGAGGACTATCACCAGCAGTACCTCGCCAAGAACCCGCACGGCTACTGCGGGATCGGCGGCACGGGCGTTTCGTGCCCGATCGGGGTCGACGCCTAGCGACTGACCTGCGCGGCCGGCTCGAACTGCACGCGCATCTCCTTCACGCCGTTGATGAAGTTCGAGCGCAGCCGGCGCGGCTGCGCGGTGCGCTCGAGCGCCGTCGATGCGCGTGACGAGCTCGCGGAAGATCTCCTGCAGCTCCATGCGCGCGAGGTTGGCGCCGAGGCAGTAGTGCTCGCCGTAGCCGAACGCCACGTGGTCGTTCGGGCGTGCGGCGGATGTCGAAGCGCTGCGGCTCGGGAACACCTCCTCGTCGCGGTTCGCCGACGGATACCAGAGGATCAGCTTCGCGTTCTCCGCGATCTTCTGGCCGCGGATCTCGCTCCTGGCGTGCGCGGTGCGCCGGAACGAGTGCACCGCGGGCGAGAAGCGCAGGATCTCCTCGACCGCGCCGTCGAGCAGCGACATGTCCTGCTTGCAGCGCGCGCAGCTGATCGGGGTGGTCGAGCAGGCTGATCATGCCGTTGCGTGGTGACGGTGCGCGTCGTCTCGTTGCCCGCGATCAGGAGCAGCAGGAAGAAGAAGTTGAACTCCTCGGGCGTGAGCTTGCGGCCGTCGAGCTCGACGTTGACGAGCGCGGTGGCGAGGTCGTTGCTCGGGATCGCGCGAGCGCCTTCTCGCGCAGCTTCGCCGCGTACATGAACATCTGCGCCGAGAGCTGCATGTTCGCGTCGTTCTCGCTCGCCCTCATCTCGGGCGTCTTGCCGTCGTGCAACTCGGGGTCGTCGAACCCGACCATCTTGTTGCCGATCTCGTAGACGTTGCGTGCGGTCTTCCTCGGGCACGCCCATCAGCTCGGTGATCACGAGCATCGGCAGCGGCGAGGCGAGCTCCTCGACGAAGTCGCACTCAGCCCTTCTCGATCACGCCGGTTCACGATCTCGCCGGCACATCTGCGCGATGCGCGGGCGCAGACCGTCGACCATGCGCGGCGTGAACGCCTTGTTCACGAGGCATGCGGTAGTTGCGGTGCTTGGGCGGGTCCATCGACGGCATCACCTGCTGGATGAACGCGAGCGCGCCCGGATCGGGGTCGCGGATCAGGCTGCCCTGGCGCTCCGACGAGAACTCGATCGGGCGGCGCGAGATCTGCTTCAGGTCGTCGTGTACTTGGTGATCGCCCAGTAGCCGGAGCCGTCGCGGCTCCGTCCTGCCAGAACACGGCGCGCCTCGCGGCGCAGCACTTCGAACATGTCGTGCGGACAGCCGCGCTCGAAGCGCGTCGAGGTCGTTCAGGTTCACTTCGGAGAGCTTCATCTCGTCATCTCTTCCACTTCGGCTGTCACTTCGGGCTTCGGCTCGTGCGCCTCGCCCGCCGATCAGGCGGGCGAGCTTGCGCAGAGAACTCGGTCTGGCGTTCGACGGTGGCGGGCGCGAGCGGATCTTCGCCGAGCAGCTCGCCGACCAGCGGCGCGACCGCGAAATAGCCGCGATCAGCTGCACCCACATCGCCACCACGCGGCGGTGGTCCTCCTCCGCCCACGGCGAGCCGAACTCGCGCTTCATCTCGCCGAGCGCGTGCGCGAGGATCGGCTGGATCCACGTCGCGCGTGAACGGCACGAGGTGCGCGGCGCCGGTGAGCGCCTCGTGGTAGATCCAGGCGCGCGACGTTGGGCCGGCGCGCGAGGTGCGCCATCGCAGCGCCGAGCGTTGCGTCGAGCGCGTTGCGCTCGTGCTCGTGGCCTGCCAGGCTCCTCGAGCACCTCGACCGCAGCCGCAGCCCGCGCCTCGAGCACCGCGGCGTAGAGCGCCTCCTTGCCGGCGAAGTGGTTGTAGAGGCTCGCCGCGGTCAGATCCGATCGCGGACGCGATGTCGCGCACCGCAGTGCCCGCGAAGCCGCGCTCGGCGAACAGGGCCTCGGCGGTGTCGAGGATGCGGTCGCGGGTGATCGGGGGCTGGGCCGACGCGGAGTCCTCGGGGATAAACGAACATTTGTTTATTCCCCGCCAAGCCGCCGCTCGTCAACGCCTTTTTCGAGGTTTTTCGCTCTAGGCAATACGTAACTGAACGAAGGCTACC